>JAEAMF010000482.1_pt1 | contig 48642 bp, 46 predicted proteins | sample 8958721 | NCBI WGS metagenome assembly JAEAMF01 (sample SAMN16933255, study PRJNA681124) | bioreactor sludge metagenome | isolation source: anaerobic bioreactor treating anionic surfactant - SDBS | place: India: Bengaluru | collected 2019-02-28
CCCGGATTTTCTCATGCCGGGCTGGCTTGCCGGGAGGTTTTGTTAGCCGCTCTTAGTCTGTTATGGTCGGGGGTTCCCCAGAGAATTTCAAGAAATTTGTTCTCATCGCCTATCCGGATTAGTTTCTTTCGCAGGAACACCTTTTCCAGTAGCTTGTGCGAAGATCTCTTTAAGGCTCTCTGGATTTTCCCATTATAGTGCTGGTAGCCTATGGAGTTATTACCAAGTATTCCTGCAATGCTAACCATCAGGAACTCATCGTCATGTGATTTCTTGCAGTTATGCTCCTCGCATGATGGTACGGTGATCAAGTTGGTTCTTAGGTTCATCCCTGAGTCTTTATATTCTGGGAATAGGCATTTTGGTGGTACATGCTCGACAGAGGTTGCTGGCCTCTCACACATATAGCATTGCTCCTGCGGCATGCGGCGCTCTCCCTGCAAATAAAGACAACTGTAAATTAACGTCAAACGGTATAATAGTCCCCAAGACGGGGGTTATGGCTAATATTCCTTGTCATTTTCGCGTTCCCTGTCTGCGCTGCGGGCTTCGCGGTCAGGACGACCGCTTCGCGGAGTTATACACCATGGATGGTAGGCCTGGGCAGCTCGCTCAGTGCGGGTTCGACGTCGGCAAAAAAATGCCGGACCGTTCGCTGCTTCGACCAGTCCGGCCAAGGTGGGTGTCCATCGTGCGCTGCGCCCTGCGCAGCGCCTGTTTGTCGGCGATCAGAGCCTGATCAGCACCGACTTCAGCTCGGTGTAGTGCTCGATGGCCGCCGCGCCCATCTCGCGGCCGAGGCCGGACATCTTGTAGCCGCCGAACGGCAGCGCCGGGTCGAGGGCGCTGTGGCAGTTGACCCACACCGAGCCGGACTTGATGCGCGGCACCAGGCGGTGCACGGCGGACAGGTCGTTGGACCAGATGCTGGCGCCCAGGCCGTAGGGGTTGTCGTTGGCCAGCTTGACCACCTCGTCGATCTCGTCGAAGGGCATCGCCACCAGCACCGGGCCGAAGATCTCCTCCTGCACCAGGCGGTGCTGCTGGTCGACGTCGACGATCACCGTCGGCTGCACGAAGAAGCCCGGGCCGAAGCGCTCGCCGCCGCAGGCGACGGTGGCGCCCAGCTCGCGGCCGAGCTGGATGTAGTCGTGCACGCGCTGCTGCTGGCGCGCCGAGATCAGCGGGCCCATGTCGACGCTGGCGTCCAGGCCGTTGCCGAGCTTCATGCCGTTGGCGATGCCGGCGATGTCGGCCACCACGTTGTCGAAGTGCTTGCGTTGCACGTACAGGCGCGAGCCGGCGCAGCACACCTGGCCCTGGTTGAAGAAGATCGCCCCGGCGGCGCCGGCGGCGGCCTGCTGCAGGTCGGCGTCGGCCAGCACGATGGTCGGCGACTTGCCGCCCAGCTCCAGGGTCACCCGGGTCATGGAGTCCATGGCGGCCTTGCCAATCTGCTTGCCGACCTCGGTTGAGCCGGTGAAGGTCAGCTTGTCGACGCCCGGATGGCGGGTCAGCGCGGCGCCGGCCTGCGCCCCCGTGCCGCTGACCACGTTGAACACGCCCTCCGGGTAGCCGGCCTCGAGCACCAGTTCGGCCAGCTTGAAGGCCGACAGCGGCGTCTCGTCGGCCGGCTTGAGCACCACGGTGCAGCCGGTGGCCAGCGCCGGGCCGAGCTTCCAGCAGGCCAAGAGCAGCGGGAAGTTCCACGCGACTATGGCGCCGACCACGCCGACCGCCTCGCGGCGGATGTAGCCGTGGAACTGGTCATCGGGCATCAGCGGCATCGACACGTCGACGGTGCTGCCCTCGATCTTGGTCGCCCAGCCGGCCATGTAGCGCAGGAAGTCGATGGCCAGCTGCACGTCCATCACCCGCGCCACCGCGGCGCTCTTGCCGTTGTTCAGGCACTCCAGCTCGGCGAGTACCTGGGCGTCGCGCTCCATCAGCTCGGCCAGGCGCCACAGCAGGTTCTGCCGCTCGCGCGGGCGCATGCGGCTCCACGGCGAGTCGTCGAAGGCACGGCGGGCGGCCTGCACGGCCAGCTCGATGTCCTCGGCGCCGCCCGCCGGCACCTGGCACAGCGGCTCGCCGCTGGCCGGGTTGTACACCGGCATGCGCGCGCCGGCGATGGCGTCGACCCAGTCGGCGCCGATCAGCATCCGCTGCGGGCGGTCGAGGAATTCGCGGGTACGGGGATGGATGGGCAGGGAAACGGACATGGGAGGACCTCTCGGGTTGTTTGCCCATCCCGGTACAACCGCCGTGCCAACTCGCTTGTTTAACTTAAGTAACTGAAATAACTGGGATTTTTTCAGGATTACGGCGGCAGCGGGGCATCCGCCTGTCGCAGTTTGAGACGTTGCGGCGCAGGGCTGCGACAGGCGCCGCCGGCCCTGCGCCGCTGCGTCGCGCGGCTGTCTCAGTTTGCAACCGCTGTCTCGAAATGTGACGCCGCGGCTGTTTCCCCGGCCTCGCCAGGAGGCCGAAAAAAGACGCCATCCCGTTGTTTTCAAAAGGCTTTCCGATGAATGGCACGCAATGTGTATCGGTCCGTCGCAGGGGCGCATTCGCCGTGTCGCGATGCCGATCAGAACAACAGCGAGGAGAGCCGATATCCATGATGACAAGACTCCGCTACTACGTCGGGGCCGCCAGCCTGGCCGCGGCCGCCGCCGGTCTGGCGCAGCCGGCGCTGGCCGCCGGGCGCACCGGCGAGCAGATCCTGGGCGAGACCTGCGCGGCCTGCCACGCCAGGGAAGGCGACCAGCAGTTCAGCCGCATCAGCCAGCAGCGCAAGACGCCGGAAGGCTGGCTGATGAGCATCGCGCGCATGCAGGTGATGCACGGCGTGAAGATCGACGACGCCGACCGTCGCAGCCTGGTCAAGTACCTGGCCGACAAGCAGGGCCTGGCGCCCAGCGAGACCGAGGGCGTGCGCTACGCCATGGAGCGCCGCCTCAACACGGTGGAGCAGTTCGACGACCAGTTTGCCCAGATGTGCGCGCGCTGCCACTCCGGCGCGCGGGTGGCGCTGCAGCGCCGTCCGGCCAAGGAATGGGAGCACCTGGTCAACTTCCACCTCGGCCAGTGGCCGTCGCTGGAGTACCAGGCGCAGTCGCGCGACCGCGACTGGCTGCCGATCGCCCTCAACGAGATGGTGCCGAAGCTGGCCAGCCAGTATCCGCTGGACAACCCGGCCTGGAGCGACTGGCAGAAGGCCAGACCGGGCGCCGCGGCACTGCCGGGACAGTGGAGCTTCAGCGGCCACCTGCCGGCCCGCGGCGACGTGCGCGGAGTGATGACGGTGAGCGCCGCCGAGGGCGACAGCTTCAAGGTCAGCCTCGAGGGCCAGTACGCCGACGGCAAGCCGCTCAAGGGCAGCGGCTCGGCGATCCTCTACAACGGCTACGAGTGGCGCGGCACCCTCGAGGTCGACGGCGTGGCCATGCGCCAGGTGTTCAGCGCGCTGAACGGCGAGATGCGCGGGCGCATGTTCGAGAGCGAGCACGACGAGCGCGGCCTCGACTTCGTCGCCGCCAAGGCCGGCACGCCGCGGCTGCTCGCCGTGCAGCCGGGCTACCTGAAGGCGGGCAGCGAGGCCGAGCTGACCCTGGTGGGCAGCGACCTTTCCGGCAAGCCGGACTTCGGCCCGGGCGTCGCGGTGGTCAAGGTGCTGGAGCAGAGCCCCGAGCGGATGCGCGTCAGGGTCAGGGCCGCGGCCGATGCCGCCGCCGGCAGCCGCAAGGTCGCGCTGGGTTCGCTCAAGGGCGCCAGCCTCGCCGTGTACCAGTCGGTCAGCGAGGTCAAGGTGGTGCCGGCCTTCTCGGTCGCCCGCATCGGCGGCAACGGCGGCTCGACGCCCAAGGTGCAGGGCCGCTTCGACGCCGAGGCCTGGGGCCAGGACGCCGCCGGCCAGGCCTTCCGCATCGGCTACCTGCCGGCGCAGTGGTCGGTGGCGGCGTTCAACGAGCAGGCCGAGGAGGACGAGGACGTCAAGTACGCCGGGCGCATGCAGGCCGACGGCGTGTTCGTCCCTGGCGATGCCGGTCCCAACCCGGCTCGCAAGATGTCCACCAACAACGCCGGCAACCTCAAGGTGATCGCCCGGGTCGATGACGGCGGCAAGTCGCTCAAGGGCGAGGGCCAGATGATCGTCACCGTGCAGCGCTGGAACAACCCGCCGCTGCCGTAACCGACCGTGACCCGGGCGAGCCTGGCTCGCCCAGATGCGATTCCACGATGAGCATGAATTCCGGGAGGTCGCCATGGGCGCAATCTTGAATCTGGTCGAGCGCAACCTGCACGAGGTGCAGGTCAACGCCGACCGCCTGCTGTTCCATATCCCGAGCAGCTCGCTGTTCGCCGCCGATGAATTGACCGGCGGCATCATCGACGCGCTGCGCCATGAAGGCTGCTCGCCCGAGGCGCTGGCGCAGCGCCTGGCCGGGCGCTTCGAAGGTACGGAGATCGACGAGACCCTGCGCGAGCTGATCGCGCTGGAGCTGGTCAGCGACGGCTCGCCGCTGACCCCGGAGATCGCCGTGCGCCGGGTCGAGCGCACCGCGCTGAACACCGTGGTGCTCAACGTCAACACCGGCTGCAACCTGAGCTGCACCTACTGCTACAAGGAAGACCTCGACAAGCCGTCGGCCGGCAAGAAGATGCAGCTCGACACCGCCCAGGCCTCGGTGGAGATGCTGCTCAGGGAGTCGCCGGACGAGGCGCGCTACACCGTGGTGTTCTTCGGCGGCGAGCCGCTGTCCAACCGGCCGCTGATCGAGGCGATGGTGGACTGGTGCGAGGCGCGCTTCGCGGCGGCGGGCAAGGCAGTCGACTTCGTGATGACCACCAACGCCACCCTGCTCACCGAGGAGATCGTCGACTGGCTCAACGCCCATCGCTTCGGCCTGTCGGTGAGCATCGACGGGCCGAAGACGGTGCACGACCGCAACCGCATCACCGTGGGCGGGCAGGGCACCTACGACGTGGTGCGCAAGAAGGTCGACATGCTGCTGTCGCGCTATGACAGCCGCCCGGTGGGCGCGCGGGTGACCCTCACGCGCGGCATCACCGACGTCGAGACCATCTGGAACCACCTGTTCAACGAGCTGGGTTTCGCCGAGGTCGGCTTCGCCCCGGTCACCTCGGGCGACGTCAGCGACTACAACCTCAGCGGCGAGGAACTGGCGGAGGTGTTCGCCAACATGAAGGCGCTCGGCCGCCGCTATCTGGACGAGGCGCTGGCCGGGCGCAACATCGGCTTCTCCAACCTGCACCAGCTGCTCACCGACATCCACGAGGGGCAGAAGAAGGCCCTGCCGTGCGGCGCCGGGCTGAAGATGCTGGCGGTCGACCATGCCGGCGAGCTTAACCTGTGCCACCGCTTCACCGGCTCGAGCCTGCCGACCTTCGGCAACGTGCGCGAGGGGGTGAAGCAGGCCGAGCTCAACGACTTCCTCTCCCAGCGCCTGGACCGCAGCGGCACCGGCTGCGACAGCTGCCGCATCCGCAACCTGTGCTCGGGCGGCTGCTACCACGAGAGCTACGCCCGCTACGGCGACCCGGCCCACCCCACCTATCACTACTGCGAACTGATGCGCGACTGGGTCGACTTCGGCATCGAGGTCTACCACCGGATCATGGCCGGCAACCCGGCCTTCTTCAGCCGCTTCATCGCACCGAGAAAGGCGCACTGACATGAAACATCTCAAGCCGCTCAACCAGAAAGCCCAGCTGCTCGACCAGGCCGCCGCGGAGGATCGCGTCGAGGAGGTCATCGCCATGAGCGCCGTGGCCGGCTGCACCGCCACCACCGACCCGGGCTGGGAGATCGACGCCTTCGGCGGCGTCGCCTCGCTGTGCCAGCCGATGGAGTCCGACCTGTACGGCTGCTCCGACCCCTGCTGGTGGCCGGCCCAGGTGCCGGACATGATGAGCACCTACCCGGACTGGAACAAGGACGCGCAGGCCTCGGCCGAGGACTGGCGCAACCTCGGCACCGTATTCCCGAAAGACCAGTGAACGGCCGCAGACCAACAGGGGAACCGACATGAAGCTGCACACCATCAGCGGCCTGGCGGCCGCCATCGCCGGCGTCGTACTGGGCCTGCCGGCGCACGCCGCCGGCGAGGCCGGCCCGGCGCTCAAGCCCGGCCACGAGTACCTGATCGCCACCAACTACCCGAACAACCTGCATGTGGTCGACCTGGCCAGCGACAAGGTCTACAAGACCTGCCAGATGCCCGACGCCTACGGCCCGGGCACCACGCAGATCGGCCCCGACCGCAAGACTGCCTACGTGCTCAACAACCACTACGGCGACCTCTACGGCATCGATCTCGACAGCTGCAGGACGGTGTTCCACGCGCGCCTGGCGCAGGGGCCGACCGAGAAGGCCAAGGCGCTGTTCTCCATCGCCCTGAGCCCGGACGGCAAGGAGATCTACAGCGTCGCCAACCCGACCGAGCGCAAGAGCGACCACTACGTGGTCAAGGAGCCGCGCCTGCAGGTCTACGCCACCGACGCCGGCCTCGACGCCAAGCCCGTGCGCAGCTTCGAGGTGCCGCGGCAGATCAGCATCATGCAGGCCGGTGCCGACGGCAGCCTGTACATGGCCGGCGCCGACGTCTACAAGCTCGACGTGCAGACCGGCAAGTACGAGGTGGCGCTGGCCAGCCGCAACTGGCAGCGGCCGCTGTACAGCCCGCCGGACGTGCTCTACGCCTGGCCGCAGCAGACCCACCTGGGCGACTTCTCGATGCTCTACACCGCGGCCAGGTTCAAGGACGACAAGCAGGACCTGGCGACCGCCGACTTCGTCTACGGCTACTTCAGCATCGACCTGAAGACCGGCAAGACCACGGTGCAGGACTTCGCGCCGCTCACCGAGATCTACTTCACCGGCATGCGCTCGCCCAAGGACCCGAACCTGATGTTCGGCGTGCTCAACCGTCTGACCAAGTACGACATCAGGGAGCAGAAGCTGCTGAAGACGGCGAAGCTCGATCATTCCTACTACTGCATCGCGCTGAACAAGGCTGGCAGCAAGGTCTACCTGGGCGGCACCTACAACGAGCTGGCGGTGTTCGACGCCGACAGCCTGGAGCCTGTCGGCAAGATCGAGCTGCCCGGCGGCGACATGGCCATCGCCACCACCCAGGTGTTCACCCGCTAAGCGCTATTCGGCTGACAGACGAGGCCGCTCTCCGCTCCGGTGGGGAGCGGCCTTCTTGCGTCTGCACGTCGGTGCAGGAGTCGCTTTCGCTGACGCGCAACGGCTGCGTGGCTTGCGGGATTCGGGCATGTCGGGGGCGCCAGGCGGGTACCCGGGCGTGGGGCAGGGGGCGTTCTGGGGACTGGCGGGCAGGGCGGGCGGCTGGCCGGAAAAGAAACGGGCCGGCATCGCTGCCGGCCCGCGCATCGGCCCTTGGCGGTCAGGGCTGGCCCATGCCGTCGTCGATGGCGATGCCCTGCGCGCGCATCCGCGCGATCAGCCCGGCGCGGGTGCCGGGCAGGTTGAGCAGGGCGTTGTGGCGTACCCGGGCGACTTCCTCGGCGGTGTACGGCTGGAAGCCGGCCGGGGTGCTGGCGCCGGCCATGCCGTGCTGCGGATCGAGGATCCAGTTGAGCAGTTCGGCGATCTGCGCGTCACTGAGCGCGGCCTGGGCCACGCCCGGGACGCGGACGAGGAACTCGCGGCCGCCCTCGACGCGCAGGAAGTTGCCGACGAAACCGCTCATCTTCGGCGTGTCGTTGCGCGCCGAGCCCTCGCCGCTGCCCAGGTGGCAGCCGGCACACTGCAGCTGGTAGTTGGTGGCCACGCTGTAGCCGGCCTGGGCGATGGGCGTCTGTGGCGCCTCGTTGCCCGGCGCCGGCTTCTGGTGCGGGTCGGGGAAGGCGCGGGCCATGGCCGGGGGAGCCGCCAGTACGGCGGACAGTGCGGTGGCCAGTCCGGCGAGGATCAGCAGGCGCATGACGGCTCTCTCCTTCACTGGGCGACGCCGCGGATCACCGAGATGGTGCAGTTGTAGACGCTGTTGGACTTGGCGCCCAGGCACCAGTTGACGTCGTTGTTGTTGAACGGCCGGTACATCGGCTCCTCGCTGTCGTTGCGGGTACAGGCGCACTGGCCGCAGGCCTGCTTACCGCAGCAGTCGTTGTAGGAAATGATGTAGTTCTTGCCGTCGGCCGGGTTGCGGCAGGTGCCGATCCAGGTCACCTGGGAGACCTCGGTGCCGGGCGGGCACTTGGTGGTGGTGCCGCCGCAGCAGCTGCACAGGAAGCCGTCCACCGAGCAGTGACGCCAGTAGTCGCAGCTGTTCGGGTCGCCCGGATCGCCGGGGTTGCCGGTTTCGCCGGCGTGCGCCTTGGAGGCGCGGTCGATGGGCAGCAGCAGCGGCAGGGCGGCGCCGGCCACCAGCCAGGAGCCGATGCGGGAAAGTGCCTGGCGGCGCGAGGTGACGTCGGCGATCCGGCGGGCGGAGCGTTCGAACAGGATGTCCAGCAGTTTCATGGGGAGTCTCCTCGGACCTTGTTATTGGTGGATCTTCACGGCGCTGTCGTGCGCGTGGGCAGGGGTGTGCAGGTAGTCCTGCAGGGAGGCGATGCCCATGCGTTCGGCCTCGAACAGGCTGTCCAGGTGCTCGCGGGAGTTGACCAGGCCCTTGGCGCGCAGGATGCCGGCGGCATCGATCAGCGCGGCGTAGGGCAGCTTGCCGATCTGATAGGTCATGCCGACTTCCGGGCCGACCACGTAGCGCGCGTCCTCCAGCTTGAACTCGCGGATCAGCGCGGCCTGGGCCTCCGGCTCGCCGTCGCTGACGTAGATCACCTCGAGGTCGGGGCGCTCCTTGGCCACCGCCTTGATCGCCGGCAGCAGCGACTTGCACACCGGGCAGCTGGGGGCGAGGAAGAACAGCAGCTGGCCCTTGTCGGCCGGGTAGCCGAAGTTCACCGGACGGCCGTTGCGGTCGGCAGCGGTGACCCTGGGCGCCGGTTCGTTGACCGCCACGCCCTTGTCGATCATCAGTGCGCCGGCCGGCGCGAGGCGGCCGTGCAGCACGCCGATCTGGCGCACCAGGCCCATGAGGACGAAGGCCAGGGCGATGAGGAGCAGCCAGAGCAGGATGTTGGAAACGATCAGAGCTTCCATGGTTTCACCTTCCAGTCAGTTTGAGCAGGCGCGGGGCGTTGGTCAGCAGACCGTCGGCCGCCGCGTAGAGCAGCAGGAGTACCGCGGCGGCGGCGATGGCGACGAAGCCGTCGAAGGCACCGAGTTCACGGGCCAGCGGCGGCAGCGCGGCGAGCACGGCCAGGCCGAGCAGCGCGGCGTTGCGCAGCAGCAGCAGCGGGCGCAGCGGCTGGCTTTCGCCGGGGCCGGCGCAGCCGCAGTCGATGTCGCGGCGGCCGCGCCACAGGTTGACGGCGATGGCGCCGGCGTAGAGCGCCATCAGCGCGCCGGCGGCCACTGCCGCGCCGCCACGGCTGAACGGCAGCAGCAGGCCGAGGGCGACGGCGCCCTCGAGCAGCGGCAGGGCGCGCGCGGCCGGCCTGATCAGCGCCGTCGGCAGCAGGGCGTAGGCCTCCAGCTGCGCGGCGAACCAGCGCGGCGCGCGCAGCTTGTGGGTCGCCGCGGTCGCCAGGATCGCCGCCAGCGCCAGGGCGCAGGCGTAGATCAGGATCGGATCGAGTGGCATGGCAACCTCCTCAGTGGCTCTGCACCAGGGTCGGCGTCTTGGCGATCCCGGTCATGGTGCCGGTGTGCTTGCCGCTGTTCAGGTCGAACACCTCGAGGTCGCCGGTGACGGTGCTGGCCAGCAGCAGCGGCTTGTCGTCGCTGGTGGCGTGCAGGCTCCACATCAGGCCGGGCGCTTCCAGGGTACCGATCTTCTTGCCGGTCTTCAGGTCGAAGACCCACACGGTGTTGCTCGGATCTTCCCAGTTGAGCGGCTTGTGGTCCGGGTGCATCAGCACGTACAGGTGGTCGAGCTTGGGCGCCAGTGCCATGGTCTGCCAGCCGCCGGGGGCCCAGCCGGCCTTCTTCTCTTCCGCGCTGACCAGCGACCAGGTCGGCAGGAACTTCGGCTTGTCGCCGGACAGGTCGACCGGATGGATCTCGCCTTCGGTGGTGGTGAAGTAGTAGACGTCGCCCTTGGCCACCGCGCGCTCGACCATCTTGACCTGGTTGGGGTCGAACATCGGCGTCTGGTGGCGGCCGATCTCCTTGCCCTCGTCGTTGAGGGTGACCACCTGCAGGCTGCCGTCGCCGCACAGCGAGGCGAAGCGCCGCGCGCCCACCGGGTAGTTGAGGATGCAGCCGCCGATGGCGATCTCGTTGACCGTCTTGCGTGCCTTGGCATCGACCACGGTGACCGAGGTCGACGGGGTGAAGTTGTAGATGTAGACGAAGCGGTCGTCGCTGCTGGTGTTCAGCGCGTAGCGCTCGGTGATGCTGTTGGTGCGCTTGGGCGGAATCTCCACCTCCCACAGCGGCGACAGGGTCGAGCTGTCCCAGGCGGTCAGCATGTCGGTACGGGTGCCGCGCACGTAGCGCGACCAGTAGGTGTCGGCGGTGTAGAGGGTCTTCTGGTCGTGCGCCGGCACCATCGGCGCCATGCCGCCGGTGCTGAGCATGCCGAGCATGCGCTTGGCGTCCGGATCGACCACCACCACGCGGGTAGCGATCATGTTGGTGAACTCGACGTCGACGATGTAGGCGCGGTGCGGCTCCGGCGGGAAGGGCAGGGTGACCTGGCCTTCCTTTTCCACCGGCAGCTCGGCCTGGGCCGCACCGGCCAGGGCGATGCCGAGGGCCAGCGTGGTGCGTGCAAGGAGGTGTGTTATTCGCATGGGATGGCTCCCTTGTTCTGGGTATTGGGCCGCGATGGCGAGCGCAGCGGTTGGCGTCCCCGAGTCTGCCGGGGCTGCCGTCGACCTGCATGGCTGTGCCTGCCAAGCACTTGTCTGCCAGTGCCATGCGCGGCGTGTCGGCCGAATGCCCGAGTGGCACGGTAGGACGGTAGCCTTACGCCCGATCCCCTAGGTATAGTCGCGATTTTCCGGCCAATCCCGTATCCATGACTTCCCTCGCTCCTCTGGCAAACCTGATCCAGCGCTTCCAGGAACAGACCCCCATCCGTGCCAGCTCGCTGATCGTCACCGTCTACGGCGACGCCATCGAGCCGCATGGCGGCGCCGTGTGGCTGGGCAGCCTGATCCAGCTGCTCGAGCCGATGGGCATCAACCAGCGGCTGATCCGCACCTCGGTGTTCCGCCTGACCAAGGACGGCTGGCTGAAGGCCGACAAGGTCGGCCGGCGCAGCTACTACAGCCTGACCGGTCCCGGCCGGCGGCGCTTCGAGAAGGCCTTCAAGCGGGTCTACAGCAGCAGCGTGCCGGCCTGGGACGGCGCCTGGTGCCTGGCGGTGCTGTCGCAGCTGGAGGCGGACAAGCGCAAGCAGGTGCGCGAGGAGCTGGAGTGGCAGGGCTTCGGCGCGCTGGCGCCGACCGTGCTGGCCAGCCCGCGCTGCGACCGCGCCGACGTGGCGGCGACCCTGCAGGAACTGGAGGCGCTGGACGACACCATCCTGTTCGAGACCACCGCCCAGGAGGTGCTGGCCTCGCGGGCGCTGCGCCTGCAGGTCAAGGAGAGCTGGAAGATCGACGTGCTCGGCCAGCACTACAGCGAGTTCATCCAGCTGTTCCGCCCGCTGTGGCAGGCGCTGCGCGAGCAGGAGCGGCTCGAGCCGCAGGACTGCTTCCTCGCCCGCACCCTGCTGATCCACGAATACCGCAAGCTGCTGCTGCGCGACCCGCAGCTGCCCGACGAACTGCTCCCCGGCGACTGGGAAGGCCGCGCCGCGCGCCAGCTGTGCCGCAACATCTACCGGCTGATCTGCGCGCCGGCCGAGCAGTGGCTGAACCAGGTGCTGGAAACCGCCGACGGCCCGCTGCCGGAAGCCGGCGAGAGTTTCTATCGGCGTTTTGGCGGGTTGCAGGGCTGAAACGGAACGGCCGGGGCATTCGCTGCGAATGCCCCGGCCGCTGTTCAGATCGGAACGATTGATCTTGCCCGGCAGTCGTGGACACGGGTTTAAGCACTCATCCGGGCCTCGAAGGCCTCCGGACTAATGTGCCCCAGCGTGCTGTGGCGTCGCTGGCGGTTGTAGTCGGTTTCGACGTATTCAAACACGGTTTCACGCATCTGGGCGCGGGTGCTGGGCAGCTCCAGATACTGGCCCTGCAGCCGGCGCTGGCAGCCTGACAGCGAGGCGCCGCGCTCGCCGAGCACGGTCGTAGCCTTCCGGCGGCTCGAGGATGAACTCGTGGGCGAGCTGCTCGGGCGAGGCGGCCAGGTTGTGAAAGCGGGCGAGCATGACCAGGCAGGCCAGGCCCGTATCGAGCGCCGGAGAGGCGGCGCCCATTCCTCGTGCGTCCATGTAGCGTCCATGCAATGCTCAGGAGTCGATGCGCTCCTGCACCGGGTTGCGGATTCTGCGCGATGGCGGCCCGCCGCTCCTCGATGCCCGCCACACTTTCGGAAAAATCCTGCCGCGGGGCCGCGGGCGGAGGGGACGGGCGTTTCGCCGCAGGGGAGGAGGGGCCGGGCTCAGAATATTTGTTCAGGTGCGAATGTGGTTTTCATGATTTTTGTATCGTTTGCCGGCTGCGCGTGAATCTGCTCTTGTTTCCTGCGATGGCTCTGGAATGCAGGTTTCATAAGGCAGTGTGGCTGGTCATGCGGTTTGTGCGGGGTGCTGCGAGGCCTACGCATGTCGGCAAGGGATACCGAAATAGACTTTTTGCTTGTTGATCTGTGTCTCTTTTTGGGTATGCTCGGCGACAAGGGCTCGCTATCCGCCCCGCGCTGCCGCGTGCTGATCAGAGCCTCAGAGCCCTACAAGCCGATACAAGAATAATTCGGGAGCATCACATGAAACGCCTCAAGCTGGCCGCACTGGTCACCGCCTTCGCTTGCGCCGCCTCCGCCCAGGCCGCCGAGACCTATACCCTCAAGTTCGGCCACTTCCTGCCTTCCACCTCCTACCAGCAGCGCGAGATGTTCGAGCCCTGGTGCGCCAAGCTGAAGGAGGAGTCCGCCGGTCGACTCGAGTGCCAGATCTATCCGTCCATGCAGCTCGGTGGCACCCCGGCCAAGCTGGCCGACATGGTGCGCAACGGCGTGGCCGACATCGTCTGGACCGCACCGTCCTACTCGCCCGGCAAGTTCCCGCGCATCGAGGCGGTCGAGCAGCCGTTCCTGATGCCCTACGGTGCGCGCAACAGCGACCCGATCATCTGGAAGTTCTACGAGCAGTACGCCAAGGACGACTTCAAGGGCTACAAGGTGCTGGCCATGCACGGCGACGGCGGCATGGGCTTCCATACCCGCAGCAAGGCGATCACCAGCCTCGACGACCTCAAGGGCATGAAGCTGCGCGCCTCGCACCGCGCCTCGGCGCTGCTGGTCGAGTCGCTCGGCGCCGCGCCGGTGAGCATGCCGCCGCCGCAGATGACCGAGTCGCTGTCCAAGGGCGTGATCGACGGCGTGCTGTTCACCTGGAGCACCATCCGCGACGTCAAGGTCGACGAAGTGACCAGCTTCCACAGCGAGCCGCCGGCCGGCTCGCCGTCGCTGACCAGCACCGTGCTGACCATGCTGATGAACGAGAAGAAGTTCGCCAGCCTGCCCAAGGACCTGCAGGAGGTCATCGAGCGCAACAGCGGCCCGGCGCTCAACGACATGATCAGCAACGTCTGGGACAAGCACATGGAAGGCGCGGTCAAGGCCACCCCGGCCGAGCAGATCGTCAACATCAGCGCCGAGAACTACGCGGCCATGCAGAAGGCCGCCGAGCCGGTGGCGCAGAACTGGGTGAAGGAAGTCGCCGCCAAGGGCGTCGACGGCGACGCCATGCTCAAGGGCGTGCGCGAGATCGCCGCGGCTCAGGCCCAGGTTCAGGCCCAGGCCCGGTAATCCATCATGGCTGAGTCGCTTTCCCTCGAAGGCGGCCTGGAACTGCAACGCGGCCCTCTGGGCCGCGTTCTTTATCTGGCCTGCCAAGCTTTCGCACTTGCCGGCGGCGTGGTGCTGCTGGCGCTGATCAACATGTCGCTGGTGTCGATCATCGGCCGCAAGCTGTTCAACACACCGATCCGCGGCGACATCGAGCTGATGGAGATCGGCGCGTCCATCGCCATCGCCGCCTTCCTGCCGCTGTGCGAGGTGCGCGCCACCCACATCAAGGTCGATACCTTCACCATGAAGCTGCCCGCCGGCGCCCAGCGCCTGCTGGATGCCGTGGCCCATCTGCTGTGCATGAGCGGGGCGCTGATCCTGGCCTGGCGCACCGCGCTGCAGCTGCGCGACAACCTGGAGTACGGCGACGTGTCCACCCTGCTGTCGATCCCGATGTGGATCCCGCTGGCGCTGATCGTGCCCAGCCTGATCCTGCTGGCACTGGCCAGCGCCTACCGGGTTTCCGTCTGTCTGTCCGGAGGTCGTCCATGAGCGGTCTGAGTCTCGGCCTGATCGCCCTGGCCATCACCCTCACCCTGCTGGCCCTGCGCGTGCACATCGGCATCACCATGCTGATCGGCGGCGCCGCCTGCTTCTGGGCGGTCAACGACGGCGACCTGTCCTCGCTGCTGTTCACCCTCAACAACCTGGCCTACTCGCGGCTGTCCAACTACGACCTGGCGGTGATCCCGCTGTTCGTGCTGATGGGCCAGTTCGCCACCCACGGCGGCCTGTCGCGCGCCATCTTCCGCTGCGCCGCGGCCTTCATCGGCCACTGGAAAGGCGGTCTGGGCATGTCGGCCATCGGCGCCTGCGCCGGCTTCGGCGCCATCTGCGGCTCCTCGCTGGCCACCGCGGCGACCATGAGCCACGTGGCCCTGCCCGAGCTGCGCCGCTACAACTACTCCGGCCGCCTGGCCACCGCCACCGTGGCCGCCGGCGGCACCCTGGGCATCCTCATCCCGCCGTCGGTGCCGCTGATCATCTACGCGGTGCTGACCCAGGAGTCCATCGCCAAGCTGTTCGTCGCGGCGGTGATCCCCGGCATCCTCGCGGTGATCGGCTACATGATCGTGCTGCGCATCATGGTCGCCCGTGAAGGCGGCCATGCCAACGAGCAGCGCAAGGCCACCGCCAGCGAGCGGATCAAGGCCACGATCGGCGTGCTGCCGGTGGTCGGTGTGTTCATCGTGGTGATCGTCGGCATCTACGGCGGCTGGTCCAACCCCACCGAGGCGGCCTCCATCGGCGCCGCGGCCTGCGGCATCCTCGCGGTGATCCAGGGCGGCATGCGCTGGGAAGGCATCCGCACCAGCCTGCTCGGCACTGCCGAGACCACCGCGATGATCTTCCTCGTGCTGCTCGGCGCCGATCTGCTCAACTCGGGCCTGGCGCTGACCCAGATGCCCAACGAGCTGGCCGAGTGGGTGAAGAACAGCGGCCTGGCGCCGATGCTGGTACTGGCGGCGATCCTCGTCCTCTACCTGCTGCTCGGCTGCGTGATGGACTCGCTGGCGATGATCCTGCTGACCATCCCGATCTTCTACCCGGTGATCATGGGCCTGGACTTCTTCGGCCTGGATCCTTCCGAGAAGTCGATCTGGTTCGGCATCCTCGCCCTGATGGTGGTGGAGATCGGCCTGGTGACGCCGCCGCTGGGGATGAACCTGTTCATCGTCCAGCGCGCCGCCGGCAACGTGCCGCTGACCGAAACCGCCAGGGGCGTGGTGCCCTTCCTCACCTCGGACGTCCTGCGCATCGTCCTGCTGGCGCTGTTCCCCGGCATCAGCCTGTGGCTGCTCAGCCTCTGATCTGTCGCTGAACGGCACGAGGCCCCGCCCGGCAACTGCCGCGCGGGGCCTCGTGCATTCGGGAGGTCAGACCGCCACCGGCGCCTTGATGTGCGGGTGGCTCTGGTAGCCGACCAGCTCGAAGTCCTCGAAGCGGAAGGCGAACAGGTCCTTCACCGTCGGGTTCAGCTTCATCTGCGGCAGCGGCAGGGGCTCGCGCGACAGCTGCAGGTCGGTCTGCTCCAGGTGGTTGGCGTACAGGTGGCAGTCGCCGCCGGTCCAGACGAACTCGCCGGGCTCGAGGTCGCAGACCTGCGCCACCATCATCGTCAGCAGGGCGTAGCTGGCGATGTTGAACGGCACGCCGAGGAAGATGTCGGCCGAGCGCTGGTACAGCTGGCAGCTCAGCTTGCCGTCGGCCACGTAGAACTGGAACAGCGCGTGGCAGGGCGGCAGGGCCATCTGCTCGACCAGCGCCGGGTTCCACGCCGAGACGATCAGCCGGCGCGAGTCCGGATTCTTCCTGATCATCGCGACGAGGTTGGCGATCTGGTCGATCGACTCGCCGTTGGGCGCCGGCCAGCTGCGCCACTGGTAGCCGTACACCGGGCCCAGCTCGCCGTTCTCGTCGGCCCACTCGTCCCAGATGGAGACGCCGTTTTCCTTGAGGTAGCGGATGTTGGTCTCGCCCCTGAGGAACCACAGCAGCTCGTGGATGATGGATTTCAGGTGGCACTTCTTGGTGGTCACCAGCGGGAAGCCGTCGGCCAGGTCGAAGCGCATCTGGTGGCCGAACACCGACCAGGTGCCGGTGCCGGTACGGTCGGCCTTGAAGGTGCCGGTCTCGCGCACGCGGCGCATCAGGTCGAGGTACTGTTTCATGGCAGGGCTCGGTGAACGGAGGGTGGAATGTTAGGCAGCTGCCTGGCGCGGCTCAAGGCCGGCTGCCGGGCGGTATTGGTAGGGTGCGCCATGCGCCGGTATTTCGGTGCGCATGGCGCACCCTGCGTGCCGGTGTCGGTTCAGGCCGCCTGCGCCTGGCGCCGGTAGGCGTAGACCATCAGGCCGATGCCGCCGAGGATCATCGGCAGGCTGAGCAGCTGGCCCATGGTCAGCCAGCCGCCGGCCAGATAGCCGAGCTGGGCGTCCGGCACGCGGACGAACTCCACGAGGAAGCGGAAGCAGCCGTAGCAGGCGGCGAACAGCCCGGACACCGCCATGGTCGGCCGCGGCTTGCTGGAGTACAGCCAGAGGATGACGAACAGCGCCACGCCCTCGAGGGCGAACTGGTACAGCTGCGAGGGATGGCGGGCGAGCTGCGCCGGATCGCTCCAGGCCGGGAACAGCATCGCCCACGGCAGGTCGGTGGGCTTGCCCCACAGCTCGGCATTGATGAAGTTGCCGATGCGTCCGGCGCCGAGGCCCAGCGGTACCAGCGGGGCGATGAAGTCGAGCAGCTCGAACAGGCGCTTGCCGGTGCGCCGGCCGAACCACCACATCGCCAGCATCACGCCGAGGAAGCCGCCGTGGAAGGACATGCCGCCTTCCCAGATGCGCAGCAGCCACAGCGGGTCGGCCAGGAACTGCTCGAAGTTGTAGAACACCACGTAGCCGAAGCGGCCGCCGAGGACCACGCCGCAGGCGGCCCAGAACACCAGGTCGGAGAGGGTGTCGCGCGTCCAGGCGGCATCGAAGCGCGCCAGGCGGCGGGAGGCCAGCCACCAGGCGCCGCCGATGCCGACCAGGTACATCAGGCCGTACCAGTGGATCTTCAGCGGGCCGAGGGCGACGGCCACCGGGTCGATCTGCGGGAAAACCAGCATGTCAGGTCCTCAGAGCAGGAAATTCAGGCCGACGGCAAGCAGCAGCAGGGCGAACAGGCGCTTGAGCACCAGCGGCGACAGCTTGTGCGCCAGCTGCGCGCCGAAGCGGGCGAAGAACATCGAGGTGGCGGCGATGCCGACCACCGCCGGCAGGTAGACGAAGCCCAGGCTCCAGTCCGGCAGCTGGGCTTCGCCGTGACCCAGCCACATGAAACTCAGCGCGCTGGCCACGGCGATGGGCAGGCCGCAGGCCGCCGAGGTGGCCACTGCCTGCTGCATCGGCACGCTGCGCCAGCTGAGGAAGGGCACGGTCAGCGAGCCGCCGCCGATGCCGATGATCGCCGAGGCCCAGCCGATCACCGTGCCGGCGCCGCCGAGACCGGCCTTGCCGGGCACGCCGCCGCTGGCCTTGGGCTGCAGGTTGAAGGCCATCTGCGCGGCCATGCTGATGGCGAACACGCCGATGATCTTCTGCAACCACTCGCCCTGCAGCAAGGAGGCGGTCAGGCCGCCGAGCACGCTGCCGCCGAGGATGCCGAGGGTCAGCCAGCGCACGATCTCCCAGCGCACCGCGCCGCGCTTGTGGTGGGCGCGGATCGAGTTGATCGAGGTGAAGGCGATGGTGGCCAGCGAGGTGCCGACCGCCATGTGGGTGAGCACCTCGGGGGCGAAGCCCTGGACCTGAAAGCTGTAGACCAGCACCGGCACGATGATCATGCCGCCGCCGACGCCGAACAGCCCGGCCAGCACGCCGGCCGCGGCGCCCAGGATCAGATAGATGACGAACTCCATTGCCACTCCCCGCAGGCAAAGCGGCATGGTACCGGATTGGCCGCCCGCGGCTCTAGGCTCCGGGTGAAATCGCGCGCCGGACTCAGCCCTGCACGCTGCCGCCCGGCGCCAGCATGCGGCTCAGGCCGAGGTTGCGCAGGTGCAGCTGCAGGGTGCTGTGGATCAGCGGGGCGTGGTCGAGGGCCAGCACCAGGTCGAGCAGCTCGCGCGCCTGCTCCAGCGACAGCTGGCGCAGCAGCCACTTCACCTTGGGCAGGTTGGTGGCGTTCATCGACAGCGAGTCGAAACCCATGGCCATCAGCAGCAGGGCGGCCGTCGGGTCTCCGGCCATCTCGCCGCAGATGCTCACCGGCTTGCCGACGCTGTGCGCATCGTCGACCACGCGCTTGAGCGCCTGCAGGATCGACGGGTGCAGGTAGTCGTAGAGGTTGGCCACCCGCGGGTTGTTGCGGTCGACCGCCAGCAGGTACTGGGTCAGGTCGTTGGAGCCGACCGACAGGAAGTCGACCTGGCGGGCCAGTTCGCGGGTCTGGAACACCGCGGCGGGGATCTCGATCATCACCCCCACCGGCGGCATGGGCACGTCGACGCCTTCCTCGCGCACCTCGCTCCAGGCGCGGTGCAAGAGGCGCTGCGCCTCCTCCAGTTCGGGCAGGCCGCTGATCATCGGCAGCAGGATGCGCAGGTTCTCCAGGCCCTCGCTGGCCTTGAGCATGGCGCGCGCCTGGACCAGGAATATCTCCGGGTGGTCGAGGGTGACGCGGATGCCGCGCCAGCCGAGGAAGGGGTTCTCTTCCTTGATCGGGAAGTAGGACAGCGCCTTGTCGCCGCCGATGTCGAGGGTGCGCATGGTCACCGGCAGCGGGTGGAAGGCCCTGAGCTGGTCGCGGTATATCGCCACCTGCTCCTTCTCGCTGGGGAAGCGCTCGTTGGTCATGAACGGCACTTCGCTGCGGTACAGGCCGACGCCCTCGGCACCGCGCTCCTGGGCGCGGGCGATGTCGGCGAACAGCCCGGTGTTGACCCACAGCGGCATGCGGTGGCCGTCGGTGGTCTCGCAGGGCAGGCTGCGCAGGGCATCGAGGCCGCGGTTGAGCTGGCGCTCCTCCTCGGCGATCTCGCTGAACTGGCGGCGCAGGCCGGGAGAGGGGTTGGTGAACACGTCGCCGCGGTTGCCGTCGACGATCAGCTCGATGCCGTCGAGCATGGTGTAGGGCAGGTCGACCGCGCCCATCACCGTGGGGATGCCCATGGCGCGGGCGAGGATGGCGACGTGCGAGTTGCTCGAGCCGGTCACCGAGACCAGGCCGGCCAGCTTGCCGGACGGCACCTCGCCGAGCATCGCCGGCGACAGCTCCTCGCTGACCAGGATGGTGCTGTCCGGGTAGACCAGCTTCTGCTGGCGGGCCTGCTGCAGGTAGGCGAGGATGCGCCGGCCGATGTCCTTGATGTCCGAGGCGCGCTCGCTGAGGTAGGCGTCGTCCATCAGCTCGAAGCGCTGCACATGGCCGTTGACCACCTGGCGCAGGGCGCCCTGGGCCCACTGGCCGGTCTCGATGACCTTGATGACTTCGCCGGCGATCGAGGCGTCGTCGAGCATCATCAGGTAGACGTCGAACAGCGCGCGCTCCTCCTGGCGCAGCTGGCTGGCCAGCCGCGCGGACAGCTCGCGCATGTCCTTTCGCACCGCCTCGACGGCGTTGTAGAAGTAGGCGATCTCGCCGTCGATGTCGTCGACCGGGCGGTCCGGCACCACCTCGAGGTCGGCCGGCGGCAGCACCACCACGGCGCTGCCGAGGGCCACGCCGGGCGAGCCGGGTACGCCGAGGAAGCGGGTGTCGGGAGTGGCCTTGCCCTGCTTGCCGAGGCCGCGGATCGAGCCGGTCGCTTCGGCGTGGGCGATCACCCCGGCGAGCTGGGCGCTCATGGTGACCAGGAAGGCTTCCTCGCCCTCGTCGAACTGGCGGCGCTCCTTCTGCTGCACCACCAGCACGCCCATCACCCGGCGGTGGTGGATGATCGGCGCGCCGAGGAAGGAGGCGTAGCGCTCCTCGCCGGTCTCGGCGAAGTAGCGGAAGCGCGGGTGGCTGGAGGCGTCCTCGAGGTTGAGCGGCTCCTCGCGGGTGCCGACCAGGCCGACCAGGCCCTCGCTGGGCGCCATGCTGACCTGGCCGATGGAGTCCTTGTTGAGGCCTTCGGTGGCCATCAGCACGAAACGGTTGCTCTGCGGGTCGAGCAGGTACACCGAGCAGACCTGGGTGCCCATGGCTGCACGCACGCGCTCGACGATGATCGCCAGAGCGGTATCGAGATCCCGGGCGGCGTTGACCTCCTGGATGATCTTGCGCAGCGTGTGGAGCATGGTCAAAGGTTGGGCGCTCCTCTACAGGTCGGCCTCGGATTAAAGGACTCAGTCGCGGATCGGCAGGCGCGGCGCCAGTTCCTTCAGGGCGCGGCGGTACACCTCGCGCTTGAAGGACACCACCTGGCCCAGCGGATACCAGTAGCTGACCCAGCGCCAGCCGTCGAACTCCGGTTTGCCGGTCAGGTCCATGCGCACCCGCTGCTCGTCGCCGGTCAGGTGCAGGAGGAACCACTTCTGCTTCTGGCCGATGCACAGCGGCTGGCTGTGGGTGCGCACCAGGCGCTGCGGCAAACGATAGCGCAACCAGCCGCGGGTGCAGGCGAGGATGCGCACATCCTGGGGCTCCAGGCCGACTTCCTCGTTCAATTCGCGAAACAGTGCCTCTTCCGGCGACTCCTGCGGGTTGATGCCACCCTGGGGAAACTGCCAGGCATCCTGGTTGATGCGTCGCGCCCACAGCACCTGACCGACTTCATTGGCCAGGATGATGCCGACATTCGGTCGGAAACCATCGGGATCGATCACGGCGGATACCTCGAAACATATATGCCCGGATTGTTCCACAAAGCCCGTCACAGCGGCAACGCGGATGCGGCGGCGCGTGGGCAGCCCCGACAAAACGGGGTAGGCTTGGTCGTTCCCATCCCTGTCCGAAGAGAATTCCCATCGTGCGTCTGGCCCTGTTCGACCTCGACAACACCCTGCTGGCCGGCGACAGCGACCATGCCTGGGGCGACTGGCTGTGCCGGCGCGGCATCCTCGACGCAGCCACCTACAAGGCGCGCAACGACGAGTACTACGAGGATTACCTGGCCGGCCGCCTGGACATCCAGGCCTACCTGAACTTCTGCCTGGCGGTGCTCGGCCAGTACGACCGCGCGCAGCTGGACGCCTGGCACCGCGAGTTCATGGCCGAGTGCATCGAGCCGATCATCCTGCCCAGGGGCGAGGCGCTGCTCGCCGAGCACCGCGCCGCCGGCGACCGGCTGGTGATCATCACCGCCACCAACCGCTTCGTCACCGCGCCGATCGCCGCGCGCCTGGGCGTCGACACCCTGCTGGCCACCGAGTGCGAGATGCAGGACGGGCAGTACACCGGGCGCACCACCGACATCCCCTGCTTCCGCGAGGGCAAGGTGACCCGCCTGGAGCGCTGGTTGCTGGAGAACGGCATGAGCCTGGCCGGCAGCACCTTCTACAGCGACTCGCGCAACGATCTGCCGCTGCTGGAGCAGGTCGACCAGCCGGTGGCGGTCGACCCCTGCGCGGAGCTGCGCGCCATCGCCGAACAGCGCGGCTGGCCGGTGATCTCGCTGCGCGGCTGATATGCCGCGCTTGAACGAAGACGGCGCCTGCGGGCGCCGTCTTCGTTTCCGGCTTCAGGCGGGCTTGACCACCATCAGGAAGAAGATCACCACGAAGGCGGCGAACGCCGGCCAGCCGAGGGCGAACCACCAGGCCATGTAGCGCCCGGCCAGCGCCGGCAGCGGCGTGCCGTCGCGCTCGGCCTGCACGGCGAGGTCGCGCACGCGGATCTGCAGCCAGACCACCGGCAGCCAGCACAGCCCGGCGAGGACATAGAGGACCAGGGTCACCAGCAGCCAGTGCTGGCCGAGCGGCCAGCCGCCCAGGTGGACCATGGCCAGGCCGCTGAGCGGCTGGAGGATGGCGGTGGGGGTGGTGAACAGCCAGTCGGCGGTGACCAGGTGGCGGAAGGTGGTGGCGATGGTCGCCACCTGGCCGCTCCTCCAGGCGCGCCAGGCGTAGTACGCCGAGCCGAGGCCGGTGCCGAACAGCAGGGTGGAGGAGAGGATGTGCAGGGTCTTGAGCAGCAGGTAGAAGGTCATGAGGCGCTCCGTCCGTGGGCGGGGGGCAGCCACAGCAGCCACAGGCTGACGGCGAGCAGCAGCAGGTTCTTGCCGACGCCCTGGAAGGGATCGAACCAGTAGTGCGGCAGCAGCCAGGTGATCAGCGCCGTGTAGGCGAGCATCAGGGCGACCTGCGCCTGCAGCGCGCGGCGGCGCCAGCGCCGCCACAGCAGGCCGAGGCCGAGCGCGCCGTCGAGCAGGGCGCCGCCGGTCACGGCGATGCGCGCCGGCCAGCCGTCGATGCCGGCCTCGGCGAGGATGCGCAGGCCCCAGGCGAAGCCGGGGCCGAGGCAGGCCAGCGCGGTGCCCAGCCAGACCAGCACCAGCAGGGCCAGCAGCAGCGGCTGCATGATCAGGCCGAGGCTCTCGCTCGCCTGCGGCCAGTCGTGCAGGCGCATCTCCAGCGGCAGGCAGCGGTAGCCGCAGGTCGCGGCCAGCGGTTCGGGCGAGGCCAGGTTGTCGCGCCGGGCCAGGCGCAGGGTCTGGCGGTTCAGCGCGCGCCAGCTCAGGCGCTCGCCGAGCAGCGCGCCGAGGGCGGCCAGCGGCCGCGGCAGCGTCCAGTAGCGCCCCGGCCCCCAGCCCTGGGCGGCGCGCAGGCGGTCGACGAGCTGGCCCATGGTCAGCGCCTCGGGGCCGACCAGCGCCAGGCTGCACGGCTGCTGCGGCCAGTGCGCGAGCAGGGCGAGCACCGCGGCGCACAGGTCGTCGACGTGCAGCGGCTGCAGGCGCGCGCGGTTGTCCAGCAGCGGCGTCCACGGCCAAGGCGACAGGCGCTGCAGCCAGCGGCTGCTGGCCGCGCCGGGGCCGAGCACCAGCGAGGGGCGCAGCACCACGGCGGGGATGCCGAGGCCGAGCAGGTGGCGTTCGGCGGCGGCCTTGCTGGCGAGGAAGGCGGTGTCGGGGCCGTCCTCGGCGCCGAGGGCGGAGATCTGCAGCACCCGTGCGCCATGGGCGGCGGCCAGCTCGAACAGCGCGCAGGCGCCGAGGTGCTGCACCTCGTCCAGCTGGGTGCGGTCGCTGGACAGCAGGCCGGCGGCGTTGATCACCAGCTCGACGCCCTCCGGCCAGGCGAAGCTGCGCGGGTCGCGGGCCAGTTCGGCCAGGTCCAGCGCCAGCCAGTCGCCGCTGGCGGCCGGATCGGGCTGGCGCGCCGTGGCGAGGATCTGGTGGCCGGCCGCGCGCAGCGCGACATGCAGGTGGCGGCCGAGGAAGCCGCCGGCGCCGACCAGCAGGATGCGCATCAGTGCGTCCTCCGGGTCGGCGGGTGGGGCAGGTGGGGCATGGCGATCACCTCCCTGTGATCGGTCCGGCTGGACTCAGCCGAGGAACAGCCGGTAGGCCGGATCGTCGCTGGCGCACCAGTACGGATAGCCGATTCCGTCCAGCGCCTCGGTGAGCAGCGCCAGGTCGGCGTCCGGCACCTGCATGCCGACCAGCACGCGGCCGTCGGCGGCGCCGTGGTTGCGGTAGTGGAACATCGAGATGTTCCAGCGCCCGCCCAGCTTGTTGAGGAAGTTGAACAGTGCGCCGGGGCGCTCGGGGAACTCGAAGCGATAGACCCGCTCGTTCTCCGCGCCCGGGGCGTGGCCGCCGACCATGTGACGGATGTGCAGCTTGGCCAGCTCGCTGTCGGTCAGGTCGAGCACCGGGAAGCCCTGCTCGCGCAGGCCGGCGACCAGCTGCTCGCGCGGGTCGTTCTCCGGGTGGGTCTGCACGCCGACGAAGATGTGCGCCTGGTCCGGGCGGTTGAAGCGGTAGTTGAACTCGGTGATCGAGCGCTTGCCCAGCGCCTGGCAGAACGCCTTGAAGCTGCCCGGCTTCTCCGGGATGGTCACGGCGATGATCGCCTCGCGCTGCTCGCCCAGCTCGGCGCGCTCGGCGACGTAGCGCAGGCGGTCGAAGTTGACGTTGGCGCCGGAATCGATGGCCACCAGGGTCTGCCCGCTGACGCCCTCGCGCTGCACGTAGCGCTTGATCCCGGCCACGCCGAGGGCGCCGGCCGGCTCGGTGATCGAGCGGGTGTCGTCGTAGATGTCCTTCATCGCCGCGCAGATCTCGTCGGTGCTGACGGTGACCACCTCGTCGACGTGCTCGCGGCAGATGCGGAAGGTTTCGGCGCCGATCTGCGCCACCGCCACGCCGTCGGCGAACAGGCCGACCTGGCTGAGCACCACGCGCTCGCCGGCGGCCATGGCGGCGCGCAGGCAGTCGGACTCCTCGGGCTCGACGCCGATCACCTTGATGTCCGGGCGCAGGTACTTGACGTAGGCGGCGATGCCGGCGATCAGGCCGCCGCCGCCGACCGGCACGAAGATCGCGTCCAGGCGCCCCGGCTGCTGGCGGAGGATCTCCATGGCCACGGTGCCTTGCCCGGCGATCACCTCGGGGTCGTCGTAGGGATGCACGAAGGTGTAGCCCTTCTCCTCGACCAGCTTCAGGCAGTGCGCCAGTGCCTCGGGGAAGGCCTCGCCGTGCAGCACCACCCGCGCGCCGCGGGCGCGCACCGCCTGCACCTTGATGTCCGGGGTGGTCCTGGGCATGACGATGACCGCCTTGATGCCGAGCTTCTTCGCCGCCAGGGCCAGGCCCTGGGCGTGGTTGCCGGCCGAGGCAGCGATCACCCCGCGCGCCTTCTCCTCCTCGCTGAGCAGCGCGGCCTTGTGGTAGGCGCCGCGGATCTTGAAGGAGAACACCGGCTGCAGGTCCTCGCGCTTGAGCAGGATCTGGTTGTTCAGCCGCTCGGAGAGGCTGCGCGCCGGTTGCAGGGGAGTTTCCACCGCCACGTCGTAGACGGGCGAGGTGAGGATCTTCTTGACGTACTGTTCGAGCATCGGAAGGGTTCGCAGGCGGGCTGGCACAATGGGCCCGAGTCTACTCCTGCACGCGCCGGACGGCCAAGGCAAAGGCCGCACTTTGCGCGGCTTGGCGCTATAATGCCGGCCGTTTTCTCCCTCCTTCTTCGCGGAATCCGTCATGACCCAGGATCAGCTCAAGCAGGCAGTCGCCCAGGCCGCCGTCGACTTCATTCGCCCGCGTCTCGATGGCAAGAGCATCGTCGGCGTCGGCACCGGCTCCACCGCCAACTGCTTCATCGACGCCCTGGCCAGGATCCGCCACGACTTCGACGGCGCCGTGGCCAGCTCCGAGGCCACCGCCGCGCGTCTGAAGAGCCACGGCATCCCGGTCTACGACCTCAACGGCATCGCCGAGCTGGAGTTCTACGTCGACGGCGCCGACGAGGCCGACGCCCGGCTGCAGCTGGTCAAGGGCGGCGGCGGCGCGCTGACCCGCGAGAAGATAGTCGCGGCGGTGGCGCGCACCTTCGTGTGCATCGCCGACCAGAGCAAGCTGGTCGAGCGTCTCGGCGCCTACCCGCTGCCGGTCGAGGTGCTGCCGATGGCGCGCAGCCACGTGGCCCGCGAGCTGGTCAAGCTGGGCGGTGACCCGGTGTACCGCGAGGGCTTCGTCACCGACAACGGCAACATCATCCTCGACGTGCACAACCTGTACATCACCGATGCGGTGGCTCTGGAGCGCGAGATCAACAACATCGTCGGCGTGGTCACCAACGGCCTGTTCGCCGCCCGCCCGGCCGACCTGCTGCTGCTCGGCACCGCCGAGGGCGTGCGCCGCCTCGAGCGCTGAGCCCCGTCCCCGGCCGATCCCGACGCCGGCCTGCCTCGCGCAGGCCGGCGTTTTTTCTGCGCGGCCGGCAGCCGGCGCGCATGCCGTCTAGCTTTATCGCAGGCACAGCGTCATGCGAGGAGACAGACCATGTCCGGCAAGTTCCGTCTGAGCAAGGCCGCCAACGGCCAGTTCCACTTCCATCTCGAGGCCGGCAACGGTCAGGTCATCCTGTCTGGCGAGCAGTACAAGGCCAAGGATTCGGCGCTCAACGGCATTGCCTCGGTGCGCAGGAACGCCGTGCGCGACGGCGCCTTCGAGCCGATGACCGCCAGGGACGGGCGGCCCTACTTCGTGCTCAAGGCCAGCAACGGCCAGGTGATCGGCCAGAGCCAGCTGTACGCCAGCGCCGCCAGCTGCAACCAGGGCATGGAGTCGGTGAAGAAGCATGCCCCCGAGGCGGAGCTGGTCGACGAAACCCTGGCCGGCTAGTGCTGCTGCGGTCGGCGACTGAACACGTAGAAGCGGTTCGGCTCGCCGACCACGTAGATGTTGCCGGCGGCGTCCATGGCCACGCCCTCGGCCTGCGCGATGCCACGTACCAGGCCGTGCAGGCCGCCGAACAGACTGATGAAGCTGCGCGGCTTGCCCTCCAGGTCGAGCTCGACCAGCAGGCGCGACTCGTCGGAGAGCAGCAGGGTGTGGCCGCTGCGCGGATCGATGGTCACCGAGGACAGGTCGCGCACCAGCAGGTGGGCGCCGGGGACCGGCTCGAGGATGCCGGCGGCGCCGTCCTCGCCGGGGAACGGCAGGCTGAACAGGCCCAGCGGGTCGCGCTCCTTGGCCAGCAGCAGGCGCCGGGTGTGCGGGTTCCAGGCCAGCCCCTCGAAGCCCTTGTTGCCGGCCGCGGCGAAGCCCAGGTCGTAGCTGGGCAGCGTGGCCCGGTCGAGATGCTCGATGCCCGGTTCGAGATGGAACACCGCCAGCAGGCGGCGGCGCTCGTCGACGATGGCCAGACGGCCGTCGCCGAGGGCCTCGACGGCCTCGGGATCGGAGAAACCCTCCAGGCGGATGCGCCGCAGGATCACCCCGCCGGGGGTGAACTCGACCAGCTGCGGGTTCTGCCCGGTGACGGTGAACAGGGTGCCGGTCAGCGGGTTCCATGTCAGCCCCGAGGTCTCGTCCTCCGCGAGGCCGGCCAGTTCCGCTTCCAGCACCAGGCGGTAGTCCGGCAGCCAGATGCCGCCCTGGCGCTCGCTCTCGCTGGCGCGCTGTTCCCGCCAGTACAGGCCGAGGCGGTCGTCCAGGTGCAGCAGGTGGGCGGCGATCAGTCCGGTGGCCAGGGCCAGCAGCAGGCTGGCGGACAGCAGGCGCCGGCGGCGGGAAGCAGGCATGGGGTGACGCACTCCGTTGGTCGGGCGCGACAGGATGCCAGAGGCGCGGCGGCGGGTTATGAAAAAAGCGTGAAGGCGCGAGCGGACCCGGCGGGTCCGCCCGTTACGGCCGGCTTCAGAGCACGCGGCTCTCGAAGGCGCACAGGCCGGGCAGCTCGAGCAGCAGCTGGTCGCCGCGGCCCAGCGGGCCGACGCCGGCCGGGGTGCCGGTGAGCACCACGTCGCCCGGCTGCAGGGAGAAGTGGCCGCTGATGTAGCGGATCAGCGGCAGGATCGGGGTCAGCATGTCGTGGCTATGGCCGTCCTGGCGCAGTTCGCCGTTGACGGTCAGGCGCACGCCGATGCCGGCCAGATCCTCCACCGCGTCGGCGGGGACGAAGGGCGACAGCGGGCAGGCGCCGTCGAAGGCCTTGGCGATCTCCCAGGGATGGCCCTTGTCCTTGAGGCGCGCCTGTACCTCGCGCAGGGTCAGGTCCAGCGCCACGCCGAAGCCGGAGATGGCGTCGAGGATCTCCTCGTCGCCGGGCTGGGTCGACAGCGGCTTGCCGATCAGCACGGCGATCTCGGTCTCGTAGTGCACCTCGCCGCGGTCTTCGGGGATGGCGAAGCCGCCCTCGAGATCGACCACCGCGGTGGCCGGCTTGATGAACAGCAGCGGCTCGCTGGGTACCGGATTGTTCAGTTCCTTGGCGTGTTCGGCGTAGTTGCGGCCGACGCAGACCACCTTGCCCAGCGGGAAGTGGATGCGGGTGCCGTCGACGTACTGGTGCTGGTAGCTCATGACTGACTCCTGATGATCCTTGGCGCGGAAAACGGCCGCAGGCTGGCTCCACCGTTCGCGGTCGGGGTGGCAGACGCGCTGCGGTCTGCCGCCCCGGGGCGAATCAGGCCGGGAAGATCTTGCCGGGGTTCATGATCCCGTTGGGATCGAACACCGCCTTGACCGCCTTCATGTAGGCGATTTCCTCGGCCGAGCGACTGTAGCCCAGGTAGTCGCGCTTGGTCATGCCCATGCCGTGCTCGGCGCTGATCGAGCCGTGGTACTTCTCGACGGTCTCGAACACCCACTTGTTGACGGTGGCGCACCTGGCGAAGAAGTCTTCCTTGGCCATGGCGTCGGGCTTGAGGATGTTCAGGTGCAGGTTGCCGTCGCCGATGTGGCCGAACCAGACGATCTCGAAGTCCGGGTAGTGTTCGCCGACGATGGCGTCGATTTCCTTGAGGAACGCCGGCACCTTGGACACGGTGACCGAGATGTCGTTCTTGTACGGGGTCCAGTGGCTGATGGTCTCGGAGATGTACTCGCGCAGCTTCCACAGGTTCTGCAGCTGCTGCTCGCTCTGGCTCATCACGCCGTCGAGCACCCAGCCCTGCTCGACGCAGTGCTCGAACAGCTCCAGTGCGGCGTTGGACACCTCGTCGCTGCTGGCCTCGAACTCGAGCAGCGCGTAGTACGGGCACTCGGTCTCGAAGGCCGCCGGCACGTCGCCGCGGGCCAGCACCTTGGCCAGCGCCCTGTCGGAGAAGAACTCGAAGGCGGTCAGGTCGAGCTTGCTCTGGAAGGCGTGCAGCACCGGCATGATCGAGTCGAGGTCGGCGGCGCCGAGGACCATGGCGGTGAGGTTGTTCGGCGCGCGCTCCAGGCGCATGGTCGCCTCGACGACGAAGCCCAGGGTGCCCTCGGCGCCGATGAACAGCTGGCGCAGGTCGTAGCCGGTGGCGTTCTTGATCAGGTCGCGGTTCAGCTCGAGGATGTCGCCCTTGCCGGTGACCACCTTGAGACCGGCCACCCAGTTGCGGGTCATGCCGTAGCGGATCACCTTGATGCCGCCGGCGTTGGTGCCGATATTGCCGCCGATCTGGCTGGAACCGGCCGAGGCGAAGTCCACCGGGTAGTACAGGCCCTGCTCCTCGGCGAAGTTCTGCAGCTGCTCGGTGACCACCCCTGCCTGGCAGCGCACGGTGCGGTCGAAGGCGTTGAACTCGAGAACCTTGTTCATGTAGTCGAAGGCCACCACCACCTCGCCGTGGGCGGCGACGGCGCCGGCGGACAGACCGGTGCGGCCGCCCGAGGGCACCAGGGCGACCTGGCGTTCGTTGGCCCAGCGCACGATGGCCTGCACTTCCTCGATGGACTTGGGGAAGGCGATGGCCAGCGGCGCCGGGGCGAACTGCTTGGTCCAGTCCTTGCCGTAGGCGTCCAGGGAGGCGGCGTCGGTCAGCACCTTGCCGGGCTCGACCAGGGTCTTCAGTTCTTCGATCAGGGCAGCTTGGCTCATCTGCGGAAATCTCGGGCGGTTCATGGTCACCCTGAGCAGGCTTCATGCTCGGGGATGGGCGCTTCGCGGGGGCGCTATGGTAGCATACGCACCCCGCCGATCGCGCCCGCCGCCGACTTGCGGGTCGGCACAGCCCGCGCTGTCCACCGCCCAGACAACCCCCGGGACAACAGGTTTACGCAGATGAGCAAGACGACCTCTCTCGACAAGAGCAAGATCAAGTTCCTTCTTCTCGAAGGTGTGCACCAGAACGCCGTGGATACCCTCAAGGCCGCCGGCTACACCAACATCGAGTACCTGAAGGGCGCGCTGTCCGAGGAGGAGCTGAAGGAGAAGATCGCCGACGTGCACTTCATCGGCATCCGCTCGCGTACCCAGCTGACCGAGGAAGTCTTCGACTGCGCCAAGAAGCTGGTCGCCGTCGGCTGCTTCTGCATCGGCACCAACCAGGTCAACCTCAACGCCGCCCGCGAGCGCGGCATCGCCGTGTTCAACGCGCCGTACTCCAACACCCGCTCGGTGGCCGAGCTGGTGCTCGCCGAAGCCATCCTGCTGCTGCGCGGCATCCCCGAGAAGAACGCCTCCTGCCACCGCGGCGGCTGGATCAAGTCGGCGGCCAACTCCTTCGAGATCCGCGGCAAGAAGCTCGGCATCGTCGGCTACGGCTCGATCGGCACCCAGCTCTCCGTGCTGGCCGAGGCCATGGGCATGCAGGTGTACTTCTACGACGTGGTGACCAAGCTGCCGCTGGGCAACGCGCAGCAGATCGGCTCGCTGCACGAGCTGCTGGGCATGGCCGACATCGTCTCCCTGCACGTGCCGGAGCTGCCGTCCACCCAGTGGATGATCGGCGAGAAGGAAATCCGCGCGATGAAGAAGGGCGGCATCCTGATCAACGCCGCGCGCGGCACCGTGGTCGAGCTGGACCACCTGGCCGAGGCGATCAAGGACGAGCACCTGATCGGCGCCGCCATCGACGTGTTCCCGGTCGAGCCGAAATCCAACGATGAAGACTTCGTCAGCCCGCTGCGCGGCCTGGATCGCGTGATCCTCACCCCGCACATCGGCGGCTCCACCGCCGAGGCGCAGGCCAACATCGGCCTGGAAGTGGCCGAGAAGCTGGTCAAGTACAGCGACAACGGCACCTCGGTGTCCTCGGTCAACTTCCCGGAAGTGGCCCTGCCGTCGCACCCGGGCAAGCACCGCCTGCTGCACATCCACCAGAACATTCCGGGCGTGATGAGCGAGATCAACAAGGTGTTCGCCGACAACGGCATCAACATCGCCGGCCAGTTCCTGCAGACCAACGAGAAGGTCGGCTACGTGGTGATCGACGTCGACAAGGAATACTCCGACCTGGCGCAGCAGAAGCTGCAGGAAGTCAACGGCACCATCCGCTGCCGCGTGCTGTTCTAAGCGCAGCCGGATGAACGAAGAAGGGAGGCCTCGGCCTCCCTTCTTCGTTTCTGCACGCCTACAGCGGCCCGCTGCCGCGCCGGCGGTACCAGCCGGTCAGCGACAGGCGCTCGCGGCTGGCCGGCAGCACCTCGTGGGGGAAGTCGCCCGACATGAACACCACCAGGGTGCCGGCGGCGGGCAGCACGTCGCGCTCCTCGCCGTCCGGCAGCGCGATGCGCAGCGCGCCGCCGTGCTGCGCCTGCCAGTCGTCGTTGAGGTAGAACACCGTGGTCACCGTGCGCCGGTCGTCGTCGCGGAAGCGGTCGAGGTGGCGGCGGTAGAAGCTGCCCGGCGGGTACAGGGCGAAGTGGCACTCGTAGTCCTCGAGGCCGAGGAACAGCTCGCGGTTGAGGCGCTCGCGCAGCGCATCGAGCACGCCGAGGTAGCGGTCGGTGACCGCGGACTCGCCCGGCACCAGCCACTGGATGTGGTCGCCGCGGATGCCGTCGTCGATCAGCTGGCCGCTGCCGCGACCCACCGAGGCGCGCGCCAGGCTGCCGGCGGCGTGGCGGCGGCGGCATTCGGCGGCCAGCTCGGCGGTCAGCCCGGCCGGCAGGGCGAGGGGCTGCACCGACCAGCCCTGGCTGGCCAGATCGTCGAGAATCCGCTCGAGGAGCGGCGGGGAGGCGGTATCGATGTCCATGGCCCATTCTAGCGGGGCCGCCCCCGCCGACAGAAGTGGGCGCCGCCCATTCGTCGTGCGCCGCGCCGCTGCCGTGCGGTCCCGGCGGGCGCGGTGCGACGTCCGGCCGCAGTCGCGCCTCGACAAGCCCCGGGCCCGGCACCGACAATACGAGCCTGTTTCGCGGGAGTTGCCATGCGTGTCCTGATTGCCCTCGTCCTCTGCGTCGTCAGCCTGCTGAGCCGGGCCGACGAGCACGACCTGCTCTACGAACTGGCCGGCTGGCCGCAGCAGCGCGAGCACTTCAGCGCCGCCCTGCTCGCCGCCCAGCAGCGCTACCAGGGCAGCCTGCCGCCGGCGGTGTACCAGACGCTGGTGGACAACAGCAACCGCCGTTTCGCGCCGCAGGCGATGGACCAGCGCGCGCTGGCCAGCCTGCGCCAGGAGCTGCCCGACCCGCTGCCGGCGATCCGCTTCTTCGACAGCCCGCTGGGCCGCGCCGTGGTCGAGCGCGAGGTGCGCGCCACCGCGCCCGCCGAGCTGAACCGCCATGCCGACGGCCTGCCGCAGGTGAATGCCGCTGCGGCGCGGCGCGCCCTGGTGCAGCGCCTGGGCAAGGCGCTGCCGGCGCGCGAGGCCGGCGCCGAGGTCAGCGTGGCGCTGGCCGGGGTGGCCGCCGACAGCCTCAGCCAGATGCTGCCCGGGCTGTCCGGCACGCTGCTGGGCGACGGCATGCCGCAGGAGCTGCTCGGCGGCCAGCGCGAGCGGGTGATGCAGCAGATCGCCGGCCAGCTGGAGAACACCCTGCTGTACGTCTATCGCGACCTCGACGACGCCCAGATGGCCGAGTACGTGGCCTTCGCCGAGTCGGTCGAGGGGCAGGTCTACTACCGCGCGGCGCTGCAGGCGATCCGCGCCGGACTGCAGGGCGGGCAGTAGCCCTATTCCTGCAGCTGCGCTGCCAGCCGGCGGATTTCCTCCTGGCGTTCGGCCTGCTGCGGGCGGGCGCCTGCATTCAGCGTCGACCACTCGGGATGGGCGCGGGCCCGCTGCAGCACCTCCGGCAGTTTTCCTTCGCGCCAGGCCTGCTGCTGCGGGGTGTCCACGCGGATCGGCTGCTGTGCGGCATGGCCGCGGCCTTCCAGCGCGGTCAGCAGCTGGCGCTGGCGCAGGGCCAGCAGGCGCAGCACGGCGTCGTCGACGCTCAGCTCGCGCTGGCCGGTGAGCCTGCCCTTGAGGCGTTCGCCGTAGTTGCGCAGGGTCTGCCAGGTGCCGCCGGCCAGCGCACCCAGCGCCGCGGCGGCGCCCAGGGTCAGGCCGCCGACCAGCAGGTCGATGCCGGCCCCGGCCGCCGCGCCGGCGGCCATGCCGCCACCGACCTTCACCCCCAGCTGCTTCAGGGTTTCCGGATGGAACAGGTCGTCGCCCCAGCGCCCGTCCTGCAGCGGCAGCTCGCCGGCGGCGGCATCGCCCCGGCGGAAGGCGTACAGGGCGAGCAGGGCCTCGACGCAGCGCTGTTCGCGCCCGCGCAGCTCGCCACGCAGGTGCTCGACGGCGGCGCTCAGGCTGGCGGGGTCGCCGTCCACCAGGCGCCGGCAGGCGGCGGCGTCGACCAGCAGCTCGGCGATCAGCCGCGCGCCCGCCGTGCGCCGGGCGCCGCGCTGCGCCTGGTGGTCGGCGATCAGCCGCTCCAGCTGCGGCCGCGCGCGCTCCAGCAGCAGCGCCAGGCTCTGGTACAGGCGCCGCTCGCCGTCGGCCGGCGGCGCCACGCTGTCGAAGGCGACCAGCGCGTGCAGGCCGAGGCGGGCCAGCGCGGCGCGCCAGTCGTCCTCGCGGTGGCCGGGGGCAGCGACGAAGTTGAGCACCGGCAGCAGCGGCCGGCCGCAGGCGGCCAGCACCGCCAGCTCGTCGCGGTACTTGGCCAGCACCGGCTCGCGGGCGTCGATCACGTACAGCCCGGCGTCGGACACCAGCAGCTGGCGCAGCACCTTGGCCTCCTGCTCGAAGCGCCCGCTGGCCTCGGGGCCGGCGAGAAAGCGGGCGAGGCGTTCCGGGCCGTCGAGGCGCGCGGCGGCCGGGGCGAGGGCGTCGAGATGGTCGCGCAGGGCGATGGCGTCCTCCAGGCCCGGGGTGTCGTACAGCTCGAGCAGCGCCTCGCCGTCCACCGACAGGCGCGCGCCCTCGACGTGGCGGGTGGTGCTGGGCCGGTGCGACACCTCGCCGAAATCCACGTCGCGGGTCAGGGTGCGCAGCAGCGAGGTCTTGCCGACGTTGGTGTGGCCGACCACGGCCAGTTTCAGCGCATCAGTCATGGCCGCTCTCCAGCCAGCGCCAGGGGGCCTCGGTGGCGCAGGGCAGCTGCAGCGCGGCGAGGGCCGCCTGCCAGTCGCCCAGGCGCGCGGGGTCGAGGGTTTCGTCCGGCGGCGCCGGCAGCAGCCAGACGCGCGCCTCGCCAACGCTGCGCGCCAGCTCGCCGAGCAGGCCGAGGGTGCCGCGGTCCGGCGAGCGGCGCGGGTCGCAGGCGACCAGCAGGCGCGCCGCGGGGCGCATGGCGAGACGTTCGAGCAGGGCGCGGCGGCTGGCGCCGTCGTCGAGGAGGCCGGCGTCCTCGACGCCGGGCGGCAGCGCCGGCGGCCAGGGCCGGCGCGGATCGAGCTCGACCGCCACCAGCAGCGCGCCACCGGCCGGGCGTCCGGCGTGACCGGCGCGCGGCTGGTGCAGCTGCGCCGGCGCCGGATCGCCGACGCCGAGACGCTCGCTGGACGGCAGCAGGCGCTCGCGCAGGCGGCTGTAGCCGGGCTGGGCGAGGTCCAGGTCGAGGCGGGCGAGGCCGCGCCGCCAGCGCCACAGGCAGAGCAGGGCGAGCAGCGCGCGCGGCAGCAGGCCGTAGACCGCGAAGACGCCGAGCAGCCAGGCGGCCCAGGTCTGCCGCGCCGCCTCGCCGCCGACCACCGCCTCGCCGCTGGCACGCAGCAGCTCGAGATCCGGCTGCGGGAAGCCGAACAGGGCGGGCAGGGCGCCGAGGGCGTGGATCAGCGCGGCGAAGCCGTCCGCCGGCAGCAGGGTGGTCTCCCAGACGAAGCCGTAGCGGCGGCTGGCGAGCAGGGCCAGCAGCACCGCCAGCGCGGCGAGCAGGGCGAGCAGCCACAGGCCGTGGCTGAGCAGGCCGAGCGCCCAGCGCTGCAGGCCGGCGCGGGCGAGCAGCAGGGTCAGCGCCGGGCCGAGGCGGGCGCTGCGGCTGTCGCGGGCCAGGCGGCCGCCGAGGTCCAGCCACAGGCGGCCGAGGGCGCTGCCGGCGTCGCCGCCGAGCAGCGCGCCGAGCGCCCAGGCGGCGAGGCTGAGCAGATGCAGGCCGAGCAGGCTGCCCAGCGCCCACAGCAGGTTGACCGGGCGTGCGCCGTCGCCCAGCGCCGCCAGGGCCAGCCCGGCGCCGCTGGCCAGCGCCAGCACGGCGAGCAGCAGCAGGGCCAGGCGCGCGCCCTGGCGCCAGTGCGCCACGGCCAGGTCGAGGCCGTCGCGGCCGGCCAGCCGTTCGGCGCGGGCGAGGATGCGCCGGCGCAGGTCGCCGCCGCCGGCGCGCGCCTGGCGGCAGGCCTCGGCGTCCTCCAGCGGGCCGGCCTGCTCCTCGGTCAGGCGCAGGGTTTCGGCGAGCCAGAGGGCTTCGGGGATGGACTCGAGCGGCAAGGGGACTCCATGTCGGCGGGGCTGATGGGCAGAGGATAACCGCTGCGCGCCGGCGCCGGCATCGTCAGGGCCGCTGTCGGCTGCTATCCTCGCGCCCCATGAACACTCCGACGCTCCCCCTCGCCCTGATCGCCGCGCTGGCCGACAACCGCGTGATCGGCATCGACAACCGCCTGCCCTGGCGCCTGCCGGCGGACCTCAGGCACTTCAAGGCCCTGACCCTCGGCAAGCCGATCATCATGGGCCGCAAGACCTGGGACTCGCTGGGCCGCCCGCTGCCGGGCCGGCTCAACCTGGTGGTCAGCCGCCAGGGCGGCCTCGCGCTGGACGGCGCCGAGGTGCTGCCCTCGCTTGCGGCGGCCATCGCCCGCGCCGAGCAGTGGGCGCGCGCGCAGGGCGTCGACGAGCTGATGCTGATCGGCGGCGCCGAGCTGTACGCCCAGGGCCTGCCGCTGGCGCAGCGCCTGTACCTGACCCGGGTGCACCTCGCCCCGCAGGGCGATGCCTTCTTCCCCGCGTTCGCCGAGGACGACTGGCGGCTGGCCGGGCGCGAGGCGCACGCGGCCGACGGCGAGACGCCGGCGCACGCCTACGAGCGCTGGGAGCGCGCGCAGCCGCTGGCGTGACGGCGCACCGTGGCCTTAGGGGCGCTCAGCCCAGGCCGAATTCTTCCCAGACCTGCGCCGCACCGTGGTGGAGGATGCCGTGGCGGCGCGCCAGCGCCTGGCGGTCGCGGTCGTAGCCGCCGCCGATCACGCAGGCCACCGGGATGTCGCGGGACAGGCAGTGGCGCAGCACCGCCAGGTCGCGCGCGGCGATGCCGGCGTCGCTGAGTGCGAGCAGGCCGAGCACGTCGTCCTTGTGCACGTCCACCCCGGCGTCGTAGAGCACCAGGTCCGGCTGGTAGAGGTGCAGCAGGTAGCCGAGCGCCTCGTCCACCGTCTGCAGGTAGGCGGCGTCGCCCATTCCCGCCGGCAGGTCGAAGTCCCAGTCGCTGCGCGCCTTGCGCGGCGGGAAGTTGCCTTCGCAGTGCAGCGACACGGTCACCGCGTCGCGGCAGTCTTCCAGCAGGGTGGCGGTGCCGTCGCCCTGGTGCACGTCGCAGTCGAAGATCAGCAGGCGGTGCACCCGGCCGCTCTCCAGCAGCTGGCGGGCGACCACCGCCAGGTCGTTGAACACGCAGAAGCCCGAGGGCCGCTCGCGATGGGCGTGGTGGGTGCCGCCGGCCAGATGGCAGGCCAGGCCGTGCTGCAGGGCCAGCTCGGCGGTCAGCAGCGAGCCGCCCTGGGCGCGCAGGGTGCGGCGCACCAGGCCCTCGCTCCACGGCAGGCCGAGCTGGCGCTCCAGCTCGCGCGGCAGCTCGCCGGCGACGAAGCGCTCGATGTAGTCCGCGGCGTGGGTGAGGGCGAGGATGTCGAGCGGGCAGGGCTGCGGGCTGTGCCAGGCGGCCGCCGGCAGGCTGGCGCGCAGGTGCTCGTGGAGCAGGCGATACTTCTCCATCGGGAAGCGATGCCCGGCCGGCAGCGGCGGGCTGTAGTCGGGGTGGTAGACCAGCGGCAGGGGCATGGGCGGCGGCCAGCGGGCGGGACGGAACGGCATTATGCGCCGTGGCGCGACGCGCCGGGGAGAGAGGCTCGGCCTGCCGTCGGTCGGCGCGTCCAGCGCTGCAACATCGGCCCTCGGCGCAGCCGACAGCCACCGGGAAAATCGTTACCATCGTCACCATTGCACGGTCCCGTGACGCGGCTCCGACCGCCCGGGCGATCATTCCGGCCCGCGCCCGGGGCGCCGGCCTCCCCGCATCTGAAGGAGATACAGCATGACCCAAGTGCTCGACGAGCTGGTGGCCCTGCTCAGCCTGGAAACCATCGAGGAAAACCTGTTCCGCGGCGTCAGCCAGGACCTCGGTTTCCGCCAGCTGTTCGGCGGCCAGGTGATCGGCCAGTCGCTGTCGGCGGCCAGCCAGACGGTGGCGGCGGACCGGCACATGCACTCCATGCACGCCTACTTCCTGCGCCCGGGCGACGCTACCCAGCCGGTGGTCTACCAGGTCGACCGGGTGCGCGACGGCGGCAGCTTCACCACCCGCCGCGTGCTGGCGATCCAGAAGGGCCGGCCGATCTACAGCTGCAGCGTGTCCTTCCAGCAGGAGGAGGAGGGCTTCAGCCACCAGGTGCCGACGATGCCCGACGTGCCGGGGCCGGAGGAGCTGCTCTCCGAGCAGGAGCTGTGCGGCGCGCTGGGCTCGGAGCCGGTGGAGGGCATGCGCGAGCGCCTGCACTTCGAGATGCCGATCGAGATCCGTCCGGTCGAGCCGGCCGACGTCGGCCACCCGCAGCCGCGCGCGCCCTACAAGTACCTGTGGGTGCGCGCCGCCGGCACGCTGCCGGACAACCCGGCGCTGCACAAGTACCTGATGGCCTACGCCAGCGACTTCGGCCTGCTGACCACCGCGCTGCTGCCCCACGGGGTGTCCTTCTGGCAGCGCTCGATGCAGATCGCCAGCCTCGACCACTCGCTGTGGTTCCACCGCAACGACCTGCGCGCCGACCAGTGGCTGCTGTTCGCCCTGGACAGCCCGTGGGCCGGCAACGGTCGCGGCTTCACCCGCGGCAACATCTTCAACCGCGAGGGCGAGCTGCTCGCCTCGGTGGTCCAGGAAGGCCTGATCCGCCAGCGCCCGGACTGGGCCTGAACGTGGCCGGCAGCGCGATGCGCCTGGCGCGGCTGCGCCACTGGGTGTTCGACATGGACGGCACCCTGACCGTCGCCGTGCACGACTTCGCGGCGATCCGCCGCGCCCTGGACATTCCGCCCGGGGACGACATCCTCGCCCACCTGGCCGCGCTGCCGGCGCCGGAGGCGGCGGCCAAGCACGCCTGGCTGCTGGCCCACGAGCGCGAGCTGGCCGAGGCGGCGCGCCCGGCGCCGGGCGCCCTGGAGCTGGTGCGCGGCCTGCACGGGCGCGGCTGCCGGCTCGGCATCCTCACCCGCAACGCGCGGCCGTTGGCGCTGGTCACCCTGGAGGCGGTCGGCCTGCTCGACTGCTTCGCGGTGGACGACATCCTCGGCCGCGACGAGGCGCCGCCCAAGCCGCAACCGCACGGCCTGCTGCAGCTGGCGGCGCGCTGGGCGGTGGCGCCGGCCGAGCTGGCGATGGTCGGCGACTACCTCCACGACCTGTCCTGCGCCCGCGCCGCCGGCGCGCGCAGCGTGCTGGTCAACCACCCGGAAAACCCCTGGCCGCAGCTGACCGACCTGTTCGCCCGCGACTGCGCCGAGCTGCAGCGCCTGCTCGGCTGACGGCGGCGCTACAGGCGGGCGCTCTGGAAGGTGTCGCAGCGCCCCGGCTCGCCGGTGTCGAAGCCGATGCGGAACCAGCGCACGCGCTGCGCCGAGGTGCCGTGGGTGAAGGCGTCCGGCACCACCTGGCCCCGCGTCTGGTGCTGCAGGCGGTCGTCGCCGATGGCGTTGGCGGCGTTCAGCGCCTCCTCCAGGTCGCCCGGTTCCAGCCAGTCGAGGCGACGCTGGGCGTGGTGCGCCCAGACCCCGGCCAGGCAGTCGGCCTGCAGCTCCTGGCGCACCAGCAGGCCGCTGGCGCCCTCGACCCGCTCGCCGCGCTGGCGGGCGGCATTGACCCGCGCGGAGACGCCGAGCAGGGTCTGCACGTGGTGGCCGACCTCGTGGGCGATCACGTAGGCCTGGGCGAAGTCGCCGGCGGCGGCGAAGCGCTGCTCCAGCTCGCGGAAGAACTCGAGGTCGAGATACACCTGACGGTCGCCCGGGCAGTAGAAGGGGCCGACCGCCGCGCTGGCGAAACCGCAGGCCGAGTCCACGCTGCCGCTGAACAGCACCAGGCGCGGCTCCTGGTACTGGCGGCCGCCGGCCTGGAACAGCGCGTGCCAGGTGTCCTCGGTGTCGCCGAGCACGGCGCGGACGAACTCGCTGGCCTCGTCGCCCGGCTGGCCGCCGTCCGCGCCCGGCGCCGGCAGCTGCTGCTGCATCAGCTCGCCGCCGAGCTGGCCGAGGATCTGCAGCGGGTCCTTGCCCATCAGCAGGCCGAGCACCACGATGGCGGCGATGCCGCCGAGGCTCAGCTTGCCGCCGCCGATGCGCCCGCCGCCGCGGGCGTCCACCACATTGTCGCTGCGTCGTGCCCGTTTCCAGCGCATCGCCTCTCTCCCGTCGTGCGCGGCGCCTGCCGCACTCCCTGCAGTGTCGCCGCAGCTCGCCGCGCTGGCCAGGCCGATCGTCCACCCCCTCGCGCAGGTGCCCGGCTGCTGCCTATGCTCGTGACAGGCCGCTCTGGAGATCGCCCATGCCGCATGTCCTCCCCACCGCCCTGCCGCGGCGCGGCTGAACGATGCGCCGCGCCATTCCCGGCGAGCGCCTGGCCGGGCTGGAGTCGCCCGCGCGCGGCCTGAACGGCGCCGAACTCGCCGAGCGGCGCCGCTACGGGGCCAACGACATCCTCGCCGAGGACGCCGGCCGCTGGCGCACGCTGCTCGGCGAAACCCTCGGCGACCCGATGCTGTGGTTCCTGCTCGGCACCGCGCTGCTGTTCGCCCTGCTCGGCGACCGCGCCGAGGCGCTGACCCTGCTGCTGGCGGTGGTCCCGCTGTTGGGCATGGATGCCTGGCTGCACCGTCGCACGCAGGCCTCCACCGCCGGCCTGGCCAGCCGTCTGGCCGGCACGGCGCGGGTGCTGCGCGACGGCGTGGAGCAGCGCATCGCCGCCCGCGAGCTGCTGCCCGGCGACCTGGCGCTGGTCGGCCCCGGCGACTACTTTCCCGCCGACGGCGTGCTGGTCGACGGCGCGCACATGCTCGCCGACGAGTCGAGCCTGACCGGCGAGTCCTTCCCGGTGCGCAAGCAGGTGCTGGCGGCGCCCTTCCCGGACAGCGCCGGCGAGGAGCACTGGGCCTGCGCCGGCACCCGCCTGCTCGGCGGACGCGCGGTGCTGCGGGTGCTCTACACCGGGGCGGAGACGCGCTACGGCGAGCTGGTGCGCGTCGCCCGCAGCGGCCGCCAGGCGCGGACCCCGCTGCAGCTCGCCATCGCCCGTCTGGTGGCGACCCTGCTGTGGGCGGCGCTGGCGACCTGCCTGCTGCTCGCCGCGATCCGCCTGGCCCAGGGCTTCGGTGCGGTCGACGCCCTGCTCAGCGCGGTGACCCTGGCGGTGGCGGCGCTGCCGGAGGAGTTCCCGGTGGTGTTCACCTTCTTCCTCGGCGTCGGCGTCTACCGCCTGGCGCGGCGTCAGGCGCTGGTGCGCCGCGCGGTGGCGGTGGAGAACATCGGCCGGGTGTCCTGCATCTGCACCGACAAGACCGGCACCCTCACCGCCGGCCGCCTGCTGCTCACCCACCGCGCGCCTGCGGCGGGTCTCGACGACGCCGGCCTGCTGCAGCTCGCCCTGCACGCGGTGCGCGGCGAGGCCGACGACCCGCTGGATGCCGCCCTGCTGGCGGCCGGCGACGCGGCGCCCGATCCGGCGCAGCGCGTCGCGCTGTTCCCCTTCACCGAGCAGCGCCGCCGCGAGACGGCGCTGTGGCCGGCCGCGGCAGGACAGTGGCTGGCGGTGAGCAAGGGCGCGCCGGAAACCCTGTTCGCGCTCTGCGACCTCGACGCGGTGGCGCTGGCCGACTGGCGTCGCCAGGCCGACGCCTACGCCGCCGGCGGCCACAAGGTGATCGCCGTCGCCAGCCGCCGGCTGGAAGCGGACGCGCGCCTCGATCGGGAGCCGGGGCAGGGCTTCGTGTTCGCCGGCCTGCTGGCCTTCGAGGATCCGCTGCGCGCTGGCGTGCGCGAGGCGCTGGCCGAGTGCCGGGCGGCGGGCATCCGCGTGGTGATGGTCACCGGCGACCATCCGCTGACCGCGCGGGCCATCGCCGCCGAACTGGGCCTCGGCGACGGCGCGCCCAGGGTGCTGGTGGCCGAGCCGGGCTGCACCTGGGCGGGCGATGTCGACGTGGTGGCGCGCGCGGTGCCGGCGCAGAAGCTCGAGCTGGTGCGCGCCCTGCAGGCGGACGGCGAGACGGTGGCGGTGACCGGCGACGGGGTCAACGACGTGCCGGCGCTGCAGGCCGCCGACGTCGGCATCGCCATGGGCGAGCGCGGCACGCAGAGCGCCCGCGAGACCGCCGCCATCGTCCTGCTCGACGACGACTTCGCCACCCTGGTGCGCGCCATCGGCGAGGGCCGCCAGCTGTTCCGCAACCTGCAGCTGAGCTTCGCCTACCTGCTGCTGGTGCACATCCCGCTGGTGGCCAGCGCCACCCTGGTGCCGCTGACCGGCGCGCCGCTGCTCTACCTGCCGATCCATGTGGTCTGGCTGGAGCTGCTGATCCATCCCACCGCGCTGCTGGTGTTCCAGGAGCTGGCGCCGGACGGCCGCCTGACACCGCTCGGGCGCGGCGGCCCGGCGCGCTTCTTCTCGCCGCGCGCCTGGCGGGCGATCCTCCTTGGCGGCGCGGCGATCAGCCTGGTGGTGCTCGCCGCCTGGTGGCAGGCGCTGGGCGAGGGGGTGGCGGACGGGGCGCGGGTGAGCCACGCGCGCAGCATGGCCATCGCCGTGCTGGTGGTCGCCAGCCTGACCGTCACCGCCAGCCTCAGCCGGCTGCGCAGCGCGATGGCGCGGGCGGTCTGCCTGCTCGGCCTGGCGTCGCTGCTGCTGTTCGTCCAGCTGCCGGCGCTGGCCGCGCGCCTGCACCTGCAGCCGCTGCACCTGGCCGACTGGGCGATCGCCGCCGGCGCCGGCCTGCTCGCCGGGCTGATCGGCCGCTGGGTGCTGCGCCTGCTGGAGCGCTAGCTAGCGGGGGATCCTCACCCGGGCGAACGAGCCGCGCTCGACCCTGCGGTGGCAGGCCCCGCAGTTGCCGGCGCCGCCGACCGATCTGCGGGCGAACTGCGCCGCGTCGACCCTGTGGTGCTTGCGCGCGAACCAGCGGGTCGCGGTGATCCGCGGCTGTTCGCCGGTGCCGACGACGCCTTCCAGCGGCTGGCGGTTGTTGCTGGATACCAGCAGCAGGAAGTCGCGGATCGTCTGCTGCTCGGCCGGGGCGAGCGAGGCGTCGATGCCGTAGTGCCGGCTCAGGGTGTCCATGTGCATTTCCCAGGCCCTGGGCGGCAGCAGGCCGGGCGGGTAGGCCATGTGGCAGCTGCCGCACGCGGTCATCCACCTTTGCGGGGCGTCGGCGGGTAGCGCGAGCGGCTGCGGGGCCACGGGGTCGGCCAGTGCCAGCGAGCTGGTCAGGCCGAGGAGCAGGGCGATGCCGATGCGTTTCATGAGGGGCTCCGATAGCGATGTGGCGCCATCCTCCGGCGTCGCGCTGAATCTAACCTTAAAAAGCGTGTGGCTATTTCGGACTGGCTGCAGTGGCCCTTCAGGTCGACGGCGGCCGAATCGGTAGCGAGGAGTCCGTCGTGGCGGCGTTCAATCGATGGCGAGGGCTCCTCTGGTTGCCCGGCCTGTCAGGTGTTGCCGACCAGTGGCTCGGCGGAGGTCGAGTGCTGACCCGTGGCGGGGCTAGGCTTGCTGCAGTCGATTGCGATGAGGAGTGCGCCATGAAACCTCTGCTCCGTCTGGCCGCAGTGGTCAGTCTGCTGGGCGGCCTGGCGTCGGCCCAGGCCCAGGAAGTCCTCCCCGGGCTGTGGGAGCTGAGCAGCGACAGCATGCAGGTCAACGGCCAGCAGCTGCCGCCGGTGCAGGAGCTGCTCGGCCAGCTGGAGGGGCTGCCGGCCGAGCAGCGGCAGATGCTGGAGGAGGCGATGGCCGGCAAGGGCATCCAGGCCGGCGGCCAGGGCCTGCGCGTGTGCCTGAGCGAGGCGCAGGTCAAGGCCCAGGAGCTGCCGTTGCAGGACGCCCAGTCCGGCTGCACCCAGGAGATCACCGAGCGCAGCGAGCGGCTGTGGAAGTTCCGCTTCCGCTGCCCGGACGCCGAAGGCGAGGGCGAGACCCGCTTCGTCAGCGAACGCGAGTTCGTCACCCGCATCGACAGCCGCTTCAGCGCCGCCGGCCAGGCCGGCAACTCGCGGATGCAGACCCATGCGCGCTGGCTGGGCGCCGACTGCGGCGAACTGGCACCGCGGTCGTGACGGGATTCGCGGAGGGCGGAAAGCAAGAAGCCCCGCACGCTGGCGGGGCTTCTCGACGATGTTCGGTGGTGCCCAGGGACGGAATCGAACCGCCGACACGGGGATTTTCAATCCCCTGCTCTACCAACTGAGCTACCTGGGCAAATCAGGGATCGGGCACCTGAAAGAAGTGGTGCCCAGGGACGGAATCGAACCGCCGACACGGGGATTTTCAATCCCCTGCTCTACCAACTGAGCTACCTGGGCAACAACGGGCGGCATTAAACCGCCTTTCCCGTTGTACAGTCAACCGTCGCCGCGAAAAAAATCGTTTTTTTCAGGCACTTGGCGACGGTGGAGGGGTCACGCGCCGGGTGGCACGTAGCCTTCGGCCTGGGCGTAGTCCTCGCCGGCGAGGAACTTGTCCATCTCGGCCTGGAGGAACTTGCGGTCCTCGGCGTTCATCATGTTCAGCCGGCGCTCGTTGATCAGCATGGTCTGGTGCTTCTGCCACTCGTCCCAGGCCTGCTTCGAGACGTTGTTGAAGATGTCCTCGCCCTTGGCGCCCGGGTAGGGCGGACGGTCGAGGCCGGGCAGTTCTTGGTTGTACTTGCGGCACTTCACCATGCGGGTCATTGCGGCGCTCCTGGAGTCGGGTGGAGGAGGGTGGCCGCGCGCTTGAGCAGCTTCTTCACCGGGGCGGCGAGCCCCAGGCGCGGCGGAGTGGCGAGGTTATACCAGAGCCAGTCGCCTTCGGCCACGCACGGGGTGCGGGCGCTGGTGGCGACCAGCAGCGGCTCGATGTGCAGCTGGAAATGGCTGAAAGTGTGGCTGAGCGGCGCCAGCTCCTGCGCGTCGCCGAGCGCCAGGCCGTGGCGCTCGGCCAGCTCGCCGAGCTGCGCGCGCTCGTCCAGTTCGGGCAGGCTCCACAGTCCGCCCCACAGGCCGCTCGACGGCCGCCGGTAGAGCAGCACGGCGCCGGCGCCGTCGTGCAGCAGCGGCATCAGCGTGCGTTTCTGCGGCAGCGCCTTGCGCGGTCTGGCCTGCGGGTAGGCGGTCTCGCGGCCGAGCGCGTGCGCCCGGCAGTCGGCGGCCAGCGGACAGAGCAGGCAGCTCGGCTTGCTGCGCGTGCACAGGGTGGCGCCCAGATCCATCATCGCCTGGCTGTAGTGGTTGACCCGCGCGTGCGGGGTCAGGCGCTCGGCGGCCTCCCACAGCTGCGCCGCCACCCGGGTCTCGCCCGGGTAGCCGTCCTGGGCCAGGTAGCGGGCCAGCACGCGCTTGACGTTGCCGTCGAGGATGGGGGCGCGCAGGCCCATGCTGATGCTGGCGATGGCGCCGGCGGTGGAGCGGCCGATGCCGGGCAGCCCGGCCAGCGCCTCCACCGAGCGGGGGAACTCGCCGCCGTGTTCGGCGACCACGATCCGCGCGGTCCTGTGCAGGTTGCGCGCGCGGCTGTAGTAGCCTAGGCCGGTCCACAGGTGCAGCACCTCGTCCTCGCCGGCTTCGGCCAGCGCCTGCACCGTGGGCAGCGCGGCCATGAAGCGCTGGTAGTAGTCGAGCACGGTGGCGACCTGGGTCTGCTGCAGCATGATCTCCGACACCCAGACCCGGTAGGGGTTGATGTCCTGCTGCCAGGGCAGGTCGTGGCGGCCGTGGCGGTCGAACCAGGCGAGCACGCGGTCGGCGAAGGCGGAAACGGGGGGAAGGCTGGTCATAGGGGCGATGGCAGGAGCGTGCAGGGGGAATCCGGCCGCCATGGTACAGGCCACGGCGGTCGAATTCGCCCCCACGGAACGTACGGTCAGCGCTGGAACAGGCCCTTCAGGGCGTCCTTGAGTTCCGGGCTGACCTTGTCGCCGAGCTTCTCGTCGAGCTTCTCGGTCAGCTTCTCGCCGGCCAGCCTGGCGGCGATCTTGCCGAGGCCGTCCTGGTCCAGGCGGCAGGCCCTGGCGCCCAGTTCCAGCGGGCCGCGGCAGCGCAGCGGCCACTCCAGGCCGATGTAGCGCTCGTTGACCTGGCAGGCCGGATCGGGCATCTCGCGCTGGTCGCCCTCGATGACCACGCCCATGCGGTAGTCGAGGCCGAGCACGCGCAGGTCGACGGTGCCCTTGCCGTTGACGGTCAGCCCCGGGATGCGCGCGCGCAGGTCCTGGTTGCTGGCCACGCCGCGGTCGAACTGCAGGCTGCCGCGCAGCTCGCGCAGCGGGGTGTCCTTCTCGGCGAACTCGCGGGTCGGCACCTTGCGGTTGAGGGTGGCGATGCCGCGGCACAGCTGCTGCTCGAGGTTGGCGTCGGCCAGCGCGCCGTCGTCGAGGATGAAGCTGGCGTTGCCGGACAGGCTGTCGATCAGCGCCTTCTCGCTGTTGCCCCGGGCGGCGAGGTTGCCCTCCATCTGCAGCTTGCCGCGCACCGGCGACTTCTCCGCGGGCTTGAGGGTTTCCAGCAGGCGCTCCAGCGGGATGTCGCCGAGCTGCGGGGCGAACTGCAGCTGCGGCGTGTCGCTGCGCGCGTCCAGGCTGCCGGCGAGGGCGAAGCGGCCGTCGAACAGCTCGCCACGCAGCTCGTCGAGGCGGATCTGGCCGTCCCGGGCCCTGAGCTTGAGGCTGGCGTTCTCCATCGGCAGCTTGCGCAGGGTCAGCTGGCCGAAGCTGAGGGCGAGTTCGGCGTCCAGCTGGCGCAGGCTCTCCAGCGGCAGCAGCTTCTCCTCGCTCCAGGCGTGGCTGGTCGGCTGCTCCGGCAGCGGGGTGGTGCCGTTGCCGGCACCGCTTTTCGCCACCTCGGCCTTGCGCGTGGCGCTGGCGGCGTCGGCCTCCCTGGCCGGCGGCGGCAGGTAGCGGTCGAGGTCGAGGCGGTCGCCCTTGAGCTGGGCGCGCAGGCTGTTGCGGCTGAAGTCGGCGATGGCCAGCTGGCCGCCGAGGTTGCTGCCGTCGAGCTGCAGCCTGAGGTCCTGCAGGGTCAGGCTGTCCGGCGTGGCGCTCAGGCCGCTGGCCAGGGCGACGCGGCGCAGGCTGTCGGCGTCGGCCATCTTCGGCAGCGACTGGCCGATGCCTTCGAGGAAGGCGCGCAGGTCGAACTCGGCGATCGACAGGCCACCTTCGATCTGCGGCGTCCTGTCCAGTCCGCGCACCTTCAGCTCGCCGAGCAGGTCGAGCTGGTTGGCGGTCAGCTTGAGGCTGTTCCATTCGGCGACCTGGGCGGCGAGGTCGGCGAGCAGCTGGCCCTGGGCGGCGAAGGTCAGGGTCTGGTTGGCCAGCGGCGCGCCGGACAGCTCGCCCCTGAGCTGGGCGTCTTCCAGCCAGTAGCGTTCGAGCGCGGTGTCGAAGCGCAGCTTGCCGGTCAGTTCGCCGCGCGCGCGCAGCACCGGCTGGTTGGTGCCGAAGTAGCCCTTGAGGGTCAGCGGGATGCTGGCGCCCTCGCGGATCGCGCCGCTGCGCAGGTCGAGCCCCTCGAGGGTGTAGCGCTGGCCGCTGGCGGCGTCGTGGTAGTCGATGCGCGAGTTGCTCACCGCCAGACTGTCGATGTCCAGGCGCAGCGCCGGGGCGGCCTTGCCTGCCTGCGCCGGGGCCGGGCTGGCGGGCGGGGCGGCGGCAGCGGGCTGCTCCGGGGTGGTCGGCGCGGCCTTGGCCGGGCGGCCGATGTCCTGCCAGTTGCCGCGGCCCTCGGCGTCGCGTTCGAGGCTGAGCTTGAGGCCGTCGATGCGGATGTCGCTCATCTGCACCTCGCGGCGCAGCAGCGGCAGCACGCGCACCGAGAAGCCGAGCATGTCCAGCTCGGCGAACGGCTGCTGCGGAGTGGCGGCGCTGGCCAGGGTGGTGTCGCGCAGTTCGAGGCCGAGCCAGGGGAACAGGCTCCAGCCGATCTCGCCCCGGAGGTCGAGCTCCAGGTTGGCCTTGTCGCGGGCCAGCTGGCGGATCTCGTCCTTGTAGTCGTTGGGGTCGAACAGGTGGGTGAAGGCGAAGCCCAGCGCGACTATGGCCAGCAGCAGGCCGAGCAGGAGCAGGCCGAGAAACTTGCCGAAGGTCTTCATGGCGGACGAGTCCTTGTGCGGTGCGGGGGCAGGGCGAAGTATAGGGAATCCCGGCCGCTGTGCGGCCGGAGCTGTCGGCAGGGTTGGAGTGGCTGGAGCCGCAGGGGTTCCCCGGCCTCAGGCATCCTGGTCCAGCAGCGGCAGGCCGAGGCGGTGGGCCCAGGCCTGCACCTCCAGATGGCGCGCCGGGGCGAGCAGGTGCAGCGGGCGGCCTGTGGCCTCGGCGCGCTCGCGGGCCTTGGCGACCAGCCGCGCGGCCACGCCGCGCCCGCGGGTGATCCTGCGCACGCACAGGTGCGAGAGCACGCAGCCCGCCTCGCCCTCGCCGAGCAGCGCGGCGCCGAGCAGGCGGTCGTTGAAGCGCCCGGCGAGCAGGCGGCCCTCGGCCAGGCCGGCGTCGATCAGGGCGGCGGCGTCGGGGTAGGGGGCCAGCAGCCAGGCGGGGGCGTCGGCGTAGATCTTCTCCAGGTCGCTACGGTCCTGCGCGCTGGGCTGGGTGACGGCTTCGACGATTACGGGCATGGGGCACTCCTTCGGACGATGGGCGCATCTTAATGCCTTTTGCGCCGCCGATGCTCCGCCGGGGCGCCGGTAGCCCGCCGCCCCGGCCGCGGCCTATAATGCGCGCTCACATCCGCCCGTGATTCTGTGGAGCTGGCAATGGCCGAACGCAAGGCGTCCGTCGAGCGCAATACCCTGGAAACCCAGGTCAAGGTTTCCATCAACCTGGATGGCACCGGCAAGGCCCGATTCGACATCGGTGTACCCTTCCTCGAGCACATGCTCGACCAGATCGCCCGCCACGGGCTGATCGACCTCG
>JAEAMF010000483.1_pt1 | contig 48568 bp, 43 predicted proteins | sample 8958721 | NCBI WGS metagenome assembly JAEAMF01 (sample SAMN16933255, study PRJNA681124) | bioreactor sludge metagenome | isolation source: anaerobic bioreactor treating anionic surfactant - SDBS | place: India: Bengaluru | collected 2019-02-28
GATAAAGCTCACAGAAAATATTTATTCATCCAAAAAAAATGCCTCTGGAAATTCAAAGGTGCTGTTCTATTTTATTTTGTTTGCTGATAAATTGCTTTTAAGAATTGGGCAAAAGATTTTTCTAACCCAACAATGTCTCCAGACTTAAGATGAAGTGTACCATCATTTTGAGCACTGTTACCCAATCTTGCAGAAGAGACTTGATAATACTGATCTGAATTTTTTGAGTTTTTCTGAATCTTTATAGTTGATCCTAAAAGTTTTTTTGTAGAAATGGTATAAACTTCGCCAGAAACTAATGGTATTTTAAGAAAAGTTCGCGGTGACAATATATAATCTTTTCTATTGATGCTTATTTTCTGATCTTTTGAAGAGGATGCAAAAACATATAAATTGCCTTCTTCATTTGAGAGTTTGTCTGAAGGCAAATAATAAAGTTTTAATTTGTAATGAGCAGCATCAAACTTTCGGGAACTACCATCAATAGTTTCAAATGGTATTAAGGAAAATGAATTTGCCCCTATTTCTTTTGCTTTTTTATAAATCTGAGAAAAAACAGCAGCATCGTCTTTTGAAAAACCCTGAACTTCGATTTCGCCAAGAAATTGCGCTTCGTTTATTTCCTCTTTAATATGATAGAGAAATTTATCTGTGTTTTCATTGGTTTTCTCAACCTTTGTAAGATAAACATTTTGTGCAAAAATAAATTGGACAACGAAAATAAAGATAGTGGTAATAAAATTTTTCATAAATTCATATTATTTGGAAAGAGTATTTACACAATCTTCTAAACTGTTTTCCCAGTGCTTCGGTTCGATATTATATATTTTTTCAATTTTATCCAAACACATCGTACTTCTCTTCGGCCTTTTTGCAGGAGTTGGGTATTGCTCTGTTGTTAAAGCATTCAATTTGACAGGTGACTTCGAGAACTCGGCAATTTTTTTTGCAAATTCAAACCAAGTAGTTTCCGGGTAATTTGAAAAATGAAAAATTCCAAATGTCTTTTTAGGGTTTTCAATAATTTCCATAATGGCTTCTGCAAGATCATTTGCATTCGTAGGCTGACCAAACTGATCACTAACAATTCCCAGTTCGTCTTTTTGAGAAAACAAATTGAGCATTGTCTTTACAAAATTTTTGTTGAATTCTGAATACAACCATGATGTTCGGAGAATAATTGTCTGAGGATTTGCTTCCAAAGCTAATTCTTCGCCTACTCTTTTTGACTCACCATAAACACCAATTGGATTGGTAAAATCGTCTTCGGAATAATCTAAGTTGGTTTCTCCATCAAAAACATAGTCTGTAGAAACATGAATAAAGATAGTTTTGTTTTCTGAACATGCAGAGGCAAGATTTTCTACTCCATAAGCATTCACTGCAAAAGCTTTTTCTTTTTCCTGCTCGGCAACATCTACTGCAGTATAAGCAGAAGCGTTGATGCAAAAATCAGGTTTGTGTTCAGTAAAGAATTCTTTAATCTGATCTTCATTTGTAATATCTAAAGTTTTTGAATCTGTAAAAATAAATTCATAATCTAATTCAAAATTGGGAGCTAATTTTCTAATACAGTTTCCTAACTGACCATTGCTTCCTATAACTACTATTTTTTTCATTTCTTATGAATTTTTCGCATTCTGCGATCTTAAAAATTTAACTCTAGATTGAAAATCTTTCTGGTCTAAATCTACAAAGAATTTGTGGAAGGTATCTTTGATGTCTTCGGGATGAACTTCAGATTTTCTTGTTTTTATATTAAAATAAATTACTGTCACCCAAAGAACAGCGTGAATGGTTTTTTCGTCGGAACTTTTCATTAAGATTTCAACTTTAGAAATTCTATCGCCAATCTCGATTGTTTTGCTGCTGATAACAACTTGGGTATTGTATCTTACTTCTTTTAAATAAGCAATCTCATTCTGAATAGCGATCCACGTACATCCTGTTTTTTTTGTATACTCTTCGTAAGTAAAACCGTAAAATTCTTCTACATGATCTTCTCTTGCATTGAACATATAATCTAAATATTTTACATTATTTAAATGCCCTATTGGATCGCAGTCACTGAATCTGACTTTTACCGTAGTTGAAACTTCTTTTTTCATAGCGCAAAAATAAAAAAACCACCTCTAATAGAAGTGGTAGTTTTTATAAATCTTTGTTAATATCTCTATTGTTAAAGACCTAATTCTTTTTTAACAGCTGGAGTTGCATCAGGACCTGCTTTGTAAACAAGACCTGTAGAGTTTGCATCCATAATGTAATCATAACCGTTTGCTTTGGCAACTTTAGTTACAATATCCATTAGTTTTTTCTCGATAGGTTCGAAAAGTAGATCCTGCTTTGCTGTAGCATCTTTTCTCATTTTCTCTTCCATCTGAGCCATCTCTTCCTGAAGTTTCTGCATTTCCTCTCCTCTTGCTTTATTTTCAGCTTCTGTTTTTGTAGGAGCTTCTTTAGTATAAAGAGCATACTTTGCCTGCGCAGCTTCAGCTTTTTTCTTCATTTCAGCTTGCTTTGCATTTACAAATGTTGTAATCTCTGCATCTGCTTTTTTCTTTTCTGGCATTGCATTAAGAATACCTGCGACATCCAAAGTAGCAATTTTCTGAGCTTTTGCCATACCTACAGACACAACCATCATCGCTGCTGCAAATAATACACTTAATTTTTTCATAACGGGTAATAAATAATTAATTTGTTTTTAGATTTTAAATTTGGGTAAAAGTTAATTCCGAAAAATTAATTTTACTATTTTTTATTAGTTTTCTTTTCTTTTTCTGTTGTTCCTTTTAATAAAATATCTAATACTTTATCTGTATAATCATATCTTTTTTCAAGAGAAATTACATTAATATCGTTGCTTTTATCAAGAACTATGCCTAAACCATTCTTTTGAACCATCGTCCTGATTGCCGCATAGATCTGATCCTGAAAGGGTTCTACAAGGTTTGCTCTTAATTGATGAATCTCACCAGTCTTGCCGAATCTTAAACTCGTAGTGGTTTTAATATTTTTATCTAAATCCAATACTTCCTTTTCTCTCAACTTCAATTGCTCTCCTACCAAAAGGACTTTTTCATTTTCAAAAGCGGCTCTCTTTCTGTCGTACTCAGCCTGCATACTCTGAAGCTCCTGTTCCCAAGTATCGATCTGAGAATTTAATCTTGCTTCAGCTTCTTTGTATTGTGGCATCATATTGAGAATATACTTAGTATCAACTACACCAATTTTCTGTGCGTTGCCAAAACCGAAAAGCAATAATAATGTTAAAGTGAAAAGTATTTTAAAATTCTTCATTCTGTTATAAAGATTGGTTCATTAAGAAGTGAGTCTTCGTTCCTGATGGTTCTGTTCCAAGAACAGTTTTATCAAATCCGTATGCGAAATCAAATCCAATTAAACCAAATGCTCCCATGTAAACTCTTACCCCTACACCAACTGATCTCTTCAACTGGAAAGGATTATATTTACTCCAAGAGTTCCAAACGTTACCTCCTTCTGCAAAAGTGAGAGCGTAAATTTTGGCAGTCTGGTTCATTGAAATCGGATATCTTAATTCTAACGTAAATCTGTTATAAATAGTACCTCCACCTTTTTGAGTAATATCATCTATTGTACCACCATAAGTAGAAGCATTTTCGTAACCCCTCAAAGGAATCAATTCTCGACCATCAAATCTACCTCCAAAAAGACCTGTACCTCCTACATAAAATCTTTCAAATGGCGGTGCTCCCAGTTCTTTGTTATAACCATCCATGAATCCCATTTCAGCAGATGATCTTAAAACCAATTTACCTACAACTTCGTTATATACGTCAGCTTTAAATTTGATTTTATAGAATTCCATCCACTTATATTTCTCTGTAGGAGTCATTGTGGAGTAATTTTTATTACTAAATAGTGAATATGGTGGTGTAAACTTACCGGACAATTCAATATTTGAACCCATTGTCGGGAAAATAGGATCTATACCTGCAGAGTTTCTGCTTAAACCTACATTTAAACTTAAGTTATTTGCATTTCCATACAACTCTGTAGTATCTCCAAATTCGAATGGATAATTACTAAAGTTATATTTCTGGAACTGAATTCCTGTATATAATGAGAAATAATCATCCGGCCATTTCAAATATCTGTTTAAACCTACAGTTGCGGAGAAGATATTTAATCTCTGATCCGGACCGCTTACTTGGCTATAGTTAACTCTTGAGTTATTTAAACTAACAGAAAGAGCAGTTGGTTTTGTTCCAAATAACCATGGCTCAACAAATGAGATTCCGTAATTCTGGAAATACTGACCCGCTTGCGCTTGAATCGATAAAGTCTGTCCGTCACCTTGAGGGACAGGTCTAAAATCTTTAAACTTCAGAAAGTTTCTTAGTGAGAAGTTATTGAATGTTAATCCTAAGGTTCCAATAAAACTGTTACCACCATAACCTGCTTGTAACTGAACCTGAGAAGATCCTTTCTCTACTAATTTCCAATTGATGTCAACTGTATTATCCTGCTGGTTTGGCTGAATATCCTGACCGATCTGTTGAGGATCGAAGAATGACATCCCTGCTAAATCAAAATAAGTTCTCTTGATTTCAGTTTTCTTAAATAATTCTCCCGGCTTCGTTCTTAAAGCTCTTAAGATAACGTGGTCATGAGTCGTGGTGTTTCCTTCCCAAGTTACTCTATTCCAAGTAGCTTGTTCCCCTTCGTTGATTCTGATTTCTAAGTTGATCTTATCACCATTTACAGATTTTTCGACAGGAGTAACGTTTGAGAAAAGGTAACCGTTATTCATGTAGTTCGATTTGATATCAGAATCATCTTCTTTACCACCGTCTTCACCGACTTTTTTGTTGAATCCTACTGCATCGTAAATATCTCCTTTTTTGTATCCCAAGATTCTTTGAAGATATTCTGTTGAGTAAACTGTATTTCCGGTAAATGTAATATCACCAATGTAATATTGCTTTCCTTCGTTCAGTTTTACGTTGATTTCGTAATTGTTCTTTTTATTTCTCCAAACGGAATCAGAAACGATTTGAGCATCTCTGTATCCTAATGAATTATAATAACTGATAAGACTTTGCTTATCTTCCTGATATTTTTCTTCGATAAATTTAGATGACTTCAAAATACCGCCAATTCCGAATCTCTTCTGTTTGGTTTCTTTGAATGCTTTCTTTCTCAACTTCGCATCGGTAACATTCTGGTTACCTTCAAACTCGATATGGCTAATTTTTACTCTTTTGCCTTTATCGACATTAATCGTCCAGTCGACAAGATTAGGATCACCTGCATTCACTTTATCTTCTATACTGATTTTTGCATCAGCAAAACCTTTTTTCACATAATCTTTAGGAATATTTGTTTTAAGGCTTGAAATAAGATTCTGAGTGATCTTAGTTCCCGGTTTTAGGTTATTATCTTTAGCTAATTTTTCATTTTTAGATTTACCAATTCCTTTTCCTACGAATTTTACTTCGCCAAGGTCTTTTAAATCTTCAAGATAAAATTTCAAAACTACTGTTTTACCTTCAATACTTTGAATGTACACTTCCACTTCAGAGAAAGATTGTGTGTCCCAAAGTTTTTTGATGGCACCACTAATCTTCTGTCCCGGAATATCTACTTCCTCCCCTTTCGTAAGACCCGTAAATCTTAAAATCTGAGCGGGTGTATATTTTTTTACCCCATCCACAACAATGTCTTTCAGAGTGTAAGTTCCTGTTTGATTTTCCGCAAGAACAGAGGTGCTTTCAACCTTTGTGCTGTCTTGTGGCGTCACCTGTCCATAAAAATGTGCAGAAGCAGCAAACATAATGATGGGTAATAGTCTAAACTTCATTTTATCGTAATCTTTCTTTTCTTGTTTATTTGATTTGTTCGCCTGTAAGGCCATATCTTCTTTCCTTGTTTTGATAATCTACAATACACTGGAAAAAAATGTCTTTTGTGAAATCTGGCCACAAAACATTGAGAAACTGGAGTTCAGCATAAGCAATCTGCCAAAGCAGAAAATTACTGATCCTAATTTCTCCACTAGTTCTAATCAACAAATCTACAGGTGGAAAATCTTTTGTATAGAGATAATTCTCAAATAACTTTTCATCAATATTTTCTATATCAACTTTCCCTTCTTTTACGTCGGTACTGATATTTTTAACGGCATTAAGGATTTCATTTTGCGAACCATAACTGATTGCTAAAACCAAATTACCTTTTGTGTTTTCTTTTGTAAGATCAACAACTTTTAAAAGCTGTTCTTTTACCAATGGCGGAAGCTTTTCCAAATTTCCGATCACATGCATTCTCAACCCTTTACTGAAAATCTCGTCTGCTTCCAAAAGCAATGTTTCGGTAAGAAGAGTCATCAATGTATTTACTTCATCTGTAGGGCGCTTCCAGTTTTCTGATGAAAACGTATACAGTGTGAGGTACGGAATATTGATTTCATTACATGCATTAATAGCATTTCTGACGGCATCGATAGCATTTTTATGACCAAACGTTCTCTCTTCGCCACGAGATTTAGCCCATCTTCCATTACCATCCATAATGATGGCTACGTGCTGCGGTAAATTCTCGGAATTTATTTTCTCTTTAATCAACGACATAATTAATTAATCACAATAACATGGTGGTCTCCCGAAAGAATAGGTCAATCCTAAACTAAAGGTATTCATCCAATCTCTTGATTCTAAGTCTCCAATATTTCTGCTTCCAATAAAGGCAGCTTCTCTTTCTTTAGATACAGCAAAATAATCTCCTGTCTGCAAAAGCGATCCACCAGTAGCAGGACTTAAAATATCTGCATTATAATTAGAAACTACATCTTTTGCAAGTATTTTGCTATGATCTAACTGATCTGTTAATGCAAGCCTGAATGTAGCTTCAGCAAATACAGCCCAACCATGATTGAACTTATACTTTAAACCTACTCCAAAAGGAATATGAGCAACTGTTTTTCTACCCATTGTATATTCTGTAGTAGTCACAAAATCAAGCTCGTTAATAGGAGCCTGTGCAACTCCATCAGCATTTCTTCTGAAGTCATGATTCAATGTAGCCTTTGGAGCATCAAACATCAAACCTCCAATACCCGCAAAAATATATGGACTTGCCATACTTAGTTGCTCATTGTTTACAGGAAATAAATTGTATTCAAAAACAACACTTGCTTCGTATACATTATTTTTTCCGTATGAGTTTCTGTTTCTTCTATATTCTTCTTTTGCAGCTTTATCACTAAACTGAATCTGATTATATCCTAAATCTAGCCTTACCGTCTGATGCGGATTAAAATTAAATCTATATAACAAACCACCATAAAAAGGAACTCCCCAATCTGAAGCTCTGTTCAAATCCAATGGTTGCTGCAAAATGTAATTGGTATTTCCTATGTCACCTACTAAATTACTCATGCCAACACGAATTCCCAATTCATTTCTTTGTGCGTTTACACTTACCATTGTACCTAAGAGGGTAAGAAAGCTAAACAATAATTTTTTATTCATAGAAGAATATGGATTTATGGTTATTTTAAAAATTAATTTTTGCAAATATAAAACATTTTTATATTAATGATAACCTTAATGTTTCGTTAAAAATAAACAAAAAAACATAATTTATTATAAAGCAAACGACAAACTGGCAAAAATATTCTTTTTTTAACAGATTGTATTATTTATATATGAGCAAACCCTCATATAACGAGGGTTTGCTATCATTGACTTTTTTTATCTAAATACATTTTTACAAAATTTCTTATTTTGATAAGCAATGGCTCTTTATAATTTTTATCTTCATCAAAGTAACCGTAACCATAACCATAGCCGTAACCATAACCATAGCCGTAACCATAACCTTGCTTCACAATATAATCGTTGTATACAAATCCTAAGTGTTTAATCTCATCATTGTGATACTTCTCTGTTATCATCTTAAGCATATACTTTTCGGTATATTCGTGACGAACGATGTACAAATTGGCATCAGAATACTTCATCAAGTCATAAGAATCTGCAACTAAGCCTACTGGTGGTGAATCTATAATAATAAAATCGTATCGTTTTTTTAGTTCTTCAATAAGTTTAACGTTTCTGTCACTCATTAAAAGTTCCGATGGATTTGGAGGAATAGGACCAGCTGTTGCCACATCAAGATTTGGAATCTTCGTTTTATTAATAATCTGATCAATATCTACTTCCCCGGTTAAATAATTTGAAATTCCATGATTATTATCAATATTAAAATCACCAAAAATTTTAGGCTTTCTAAGATCCATCCCAAGTAAAATGGTTTTCTTATCACTTAAACCTAAAACCGAAGCCAAGTTAATAGAAACATATGTTTTTCCTTCTCCACCTACAGAAGATGTGATTAAAATAACTTTACTTTTTCCATCCTCAGTTGCTAAGAACCTCATGTTAGCCCGAATTCCACGGAAAGCTTCTGAAACAGAAGATTTAGGATGATCCAATACCGTAAGCATATTTTCGTTCGTATTATTACCTATAACTCCGAGTAATGGTATTTTGGTAACCGATAACAATTCTTTTATGCTTCTGATCTTACTGTCTAAGAGACCTCCAATCAAAATGAAAACAAATGGTAACGAAAGCAAACCACCGATGATAGCCATTTTAGTTCCTTTCACATTTGGACCTATTGGTCCCTGTCCCAGATTTTTCGCAGGATCAATAACACTCATATCCGATTGATTGGTAGCCAACCTCATTTTACTTTCATTCTGTCTGCTAAGAAGGCTATTATAAGTTGCTTCTATCATATTATAGCCTCTTTCTGCATCAAGATATTTTCTTTGTTTTTCAGGATATGTGGACAGTTCTGAGTTTGCTTCAGCAACCTGTCTGTCAATCTTATTAAGCTGATCTGTGTAGACAGTGTATATATTTCTTAAAGAGCCAGTGGAATTTTGTTTAGCCTCACTAATCAGTCTATTGATTTCCTTCATCGGTTCAGAATTAGGAGTATAAATTGAAGCGAGCTCTCTTCTTTTAAGATATAATGCCTTCAATTCCGAAACAGAAGCAGAAAACAAACCATCATCAAAACCTGCTGCTGAACTGCTAATCATCTTATCGAAATTCTGTGTGCTTATGGTATTTCTAATGCTGTTAAGAGAAGTCATTTTACTAAGAATATCTGCTTTCTTCGCTTCTAAGTCTTTTATTTGAGTTAATGATTTCTCATCACGATTGTCAATATCATACAGCTTTTCTGAAGTTTTTAAATAATTAAGAACAGCACCACTAGAGTCTAATTTCTTTCTGATACCCTCAAGACTTTCCTTCAAGTAATTTTCTGTATTCTTATCAACTATATTCTTATCATTAAATCTCTTTTTCTGCAATTGTTCAACTGACTTATTTAAAAAATTCACCGTACTATTGAGATTGTAACCAGTCTTAGAAATGATCATGATTGAATTGATTTCCTTATCAAAATCTACCCCTACACTTCCAACGATACTATTTACTGCATCATTTACTGTAGAGAGACTCACAATAATATTTTCTAATTTTATAGGGGTAGTTTTAGGATTGGGAACCAATCTGAATCTCAAATTTGGCGATGTATACCACTCATTAACTCGAATAATTTTATTGGCAGGTCTTGCAAAACCGCCAATATCTTGAAACCCTTCAAAATCGTAAGAATATAAATGTGTCGACTGCCCCTCTTCAGGTAAAACAACTTCATAAGAATTTCCTCCTTTAGGAATAATAGTAATCGGATAATTTACCTGCTGTAAATGTTTTTTATCAACTTCCAAGAATACAGGAGAGTCATCTTTATCCAGATATGTTGATTTGATGAATCCTTTTGTCTGATAATTAACAAATAAATTAAGCTCCTGTACTAGAAACTCATTATGAGATCGAGATAGAAGCATTTTCTTCAAATAAATACCATCCTGATTGCCTCCTTGTCCCCAAATAAAATTAATTGACTGATTTGGAGTAAAATAGCTTGCTGTATTGTTTGATATACTTAAAGAAAGGCTTGAAGAATAAATGTTTTGAGCATAATATTTACCATAAAACCATGAAACTCCATATCCTATAAAAAACATCAGAACAAACCAATACCAATTGGTGACAAGTCTTCTTAAAAAATGTTCAATATCAAAAAGAGAGAAGGTGCCAAATTTCTCCTTTTGAACAGCACTTTTATCTACCGTAGCATCTTTTCCTGGGATCATAATTAAAGGTTTTTAAGAAGTAGATAAATTGATAATGCAGTTGTTACTACAGAAACTCCACTTATAAGAGTCTGAATAGGATCTTTTCCAAATCCGTTAAGTGCTCTTCTTTGTGTGGTAAGGAAAATCTCATCGCCATTTTGTACATAGTAATAAGGTGAATTCATCACATCCTCTCTTGTAAGATCAATCTGTGCTTTCTTAATCCCTTCCGGAAACTTTCTATAAACAACAATATTTTTACGATCTACCGTTCTATTCAAGCCTCCGTTTATAGAAATTGCTTCTGTGAGTGTTAGTGTATTTTTGTGTGCTTTTTTCTCGCCGGTAATACCAACAGTTTCTATATCACCTAAGACATAATAAGTAATACCATCAATATTCAGTCTTACTTCAGATTTCCCGTCTTGGAAATTTTCATTTACTTTTTCCTGTATTTCCTTGGCTAAATCTTGAATAGTCTTCCCTTCTGCTTTGAGATAACCAATTCCAAAAACATAAACATCACCATTAGAATCAACCTTTAAACCGTTTGTATAAAGATAAGCATTGCCTCCTGATCCCGATGCGCCCGTTGCACCTGCTGCTCCTATTGCACCTGTTGTTCCTGTAGATCCAGAAGTATTTAAACTTGAATAAAACTGTGCCGCATCACCTTTCGGAGTGGTCACGATATTTAGATTCAACATATCGTTCTTTGTTATTCTGTAGACAGGAATATTGTAAGGAATAAGCCCTTCTTCGTTGATAACAAGACTTTCACTAGGCTGCATATATTTCACATCCTTACTGGTAATACAAGAAGTAAGGAAAATTGGTAAAATTAAAAACAGTAAATACTTATAGATTTTCATCGTAAATTGAATGTAGTTTGCAAAAATAGATATTTAATTATTACTTTTTAACTTATTATTTTTAAACATAAATATAAAATCCGGAAGATATGCTCCTAAAAAGCCTAATGATAGAATAATTACCAATAGCAGATTTACATTGGTATGCCTTAAAAGATAAGCAACAGCAACAATAAAAAGATAATAGCTTATAATATAAAAACTGGATCTCTTGTGAGTAAGATCGAGTTTTAATAATTTATGGTGAATATGATTTTTATCTGCCACAAACGGAGATTTTTTATTCCATAATCTCACAAGAATAACATTCAATGTATCTACTATAGGTAAAATAAGAATGGCAACTGCGATTACCGGAGCAGATTTTAAATGGTATTTCGGAACATTCATCAAATCTTTATCAATAAAAATATCTATAAAACAGATGCAGGTAAAAGCAAGCAAAAAGCCCAAAAGCATAGAACCTGTATCTCCCATAAAGATTTTCACAGCTCTGTAATTTGATAAATTATAATATAGAAATGCCAATACAGAACCAATAATTATAACAGACAAAATAACCAGCGGGTAATTGTATTCACCTAAACGGTAATAGCTGATTCCGAAAAGTGCACTGCAAACAACTGAATAACCACCTGCTAAACCATCAATCCCATCAATAAGATTAAAGGCATTTATTAAAATAATAAAGGTAATAATGCTAATAACAATGCTGATAAAATAATTGATCTCATTAACACCAAAGAGACCAAAAAGACTTCTAATTCTAATATCTGAACCGATAACGATAAACAGCGAAACTACAATCTGAGCCACAAGCTTCTTGTAAGCACGCATTACCACAATATCGTCCATAACACCTACATAAAGCAAAACAATAAGTGAAGCAAATAGAAATTTATACAAATCGAAAAGCTCGTAAGCAAATATAGAAATGCAGATTCCGATAGAATAAAAAATTGCTATACCGCCAAGATTTGGGATTTTTCGGATGTGCGAACTTCTGATTCCAGGTTCATCCATCAGGTTTTTTCTTCGGGAAATCTTAGTAATTGTAGGAATTGAAAAAAAAGTAATAAGAAAAGAAAACAGAAAAGATAATCCTATTTTCACATAAAAAATAGATATTCCGTAGTTATATAAGAACAATTCAAAATTCTTCATTTTTTTCCTATTTTAAGTACTTTATGGGCTTAGTTACCGTAAAGTCTTAACGAAATCATTATCAGCATATTAACTTAAACCGATAATTCATTTCTCATTTGTGTTTATATTAATTTTCTTAAAAGTTTTTTCTGTCCAGAAAAATAGAGCAGATAAAACATCATTTTTTTCAGTGGCAAAGATAAAATATAATTCTTATCAAAACGACTGTAAATCAATATATCTTTAAATTTAATATTCCGTTCTTTCATAAAAATAGTAAGATGATGAGACATTTTATAAAAAACAGCTTCATTTTTTACGAAAGCCAAATAAGCTAAGAATGTATAAACTCCCTCTAAAATTTGAAAGTTTTTCAACTCTTTTTTCTTGTTAGAATATGTTGATTTATGAAAGACATTTTCCACATCTTCCACGGCTTTCAGAATATCGAGACCTTTCTCTGTATGGCTTTTGGATATTGAATCGGTGCGTTCTAAGTATTGATAATGATAATTCTGAGTCTGCGCCAAAATCTTGCATTCCAACAAAAGCTGCGGAATCAATTGGATGTCTTCAAAATGAACTCCTTTTTTAAACCTTTTTTCAGCAAAAAGTTCTTTTTTAAACAATTTATTGCAGGCAAAGTAACTTAAATCTGAAAAGACAGAAAAATTGTTTTCCAAATCAATCTTCTCAGGCATGTTGGGAATCTGAGTAAGTTTTTGGGTAATATTTCCGTATTCGTCAACTTTTTGAATATTACAGATCACCATTTCAGCATTATGTTTTTCCGCTAAATTCAGCATTTCCTCAAAAATCGTTTCGGTCACGTAATCATCACTATCTACAAATCCAAGATAATCTCCTGTTGCGTTGTTGATACCGAAATTTCTCGCATCGCTCAATCCTCCATTTTCTTTATCAAAAGCTCTAATTTTATCAGGAAATTTTAAAACATATTGTTGAATTATTTTCTCAGAATCATCTGTGCTTCCATCATTTATCACCAAAATTTCAATATTCTGGTAGGTTTGGTTGACCAAAGAATCCAGACATTTTGCCAAATAATTTTCAACATTGTAAACAGGAACGATGACAGAAATTTTTGAGGGAACATTCTTCATCGCTTAGCTTTTTGTAAATCTGGAACTCAACCAACCTTTTTTAGCTTCATCAAAATCTTTCCTTGAGCATGGAATACAGTTTTCGATATTTTCATCATCTCCGAAGTACCAAAGATTGCTAAAAGTGTCGCGTTTAAATGCGTATTGCCTGTCTTCAATCAACACATAAAACATTTCGTACTGCCGTTCTTTCGGATGAGAATGCTGGATATTGATTCCCTCGATCAGATACCAAATCATTTGTGCTAAAAGCTGATGATTCAACTGATTTTCAGAATAAATATTATAATTAAAAATTCCTACTGATTTAAGATTTTCACTTAAACCGATTTCTTTCATATAAGCACATATTTCTCTTCTGTTCAATCCATTAACTTGTGGATTCATCGAAAAGGCATCACTAAAACTTTCAATGGCATCACAATTTACGGTGACCAGATCTGCTTTTCTGAAGTAAGGCTCTGTTCGTTCCGTAGAATTCATCATTTCAGCTAAACGTACAATATCGAATTCCACTTCTTTGATCAGTTTTACAGAATCTGCTTCATTCAAATGTTTTTGATAGCCTAAATGATGGTAGTTTTTTATAGAGAAATTTTTTGAACTTAAAATTTTGCTTAAAAAAGTATGTTCATCAATATTTTCACCTTGTTTTAAAGAGATAATATTACTGATTTGAGTATAATTAATATTTTTTTGATGAAAATTCAGCCCTGAAAATAATGAAAAAGCAAAATCGTTAGAACCACCGATAATTACCGGAATAGCCCTTTTATAATGACACGCCGACAAAACTTCCTGTAGAATATAATGAGAATCCTGAACAGATTTTCCTGAAACCAAATCTCCCAAATCCACTACCGGAATTTCAAAATCTAATTGTGAAAGTTTATAAAATTCTTTTCTGATTGCGGTAAAATCCTGCACTTCTGCATCGCCATTGGCACCTCTGTAATCTGAAACGAAAAGCAAAACAATACTGTCTTCTTTTATTTCCTTGGTAATATGGTTGCCAATTTGCCAACTTTCTGTTCTGAAATTTCTGGGCGAAATGATAAAATCTTCAAAATCCATGTACTCAAATACTTATTAAACCTCAAAAATATTAAAATTAAATGAGTAAGCGGGCTTTAGAAATTATATTTTAAGATGAAAATATTGTTTACCATCAATTTGATCTGGAACTAATTTAGTAGAAATCGATTTTAATAGTATTCTGCGGTTTCAGGCTTGTTTATTAGCTTTAAATTTATTGGTAATTATGAAATATGTTTGCAAATCTGCAGTATTAAGGTTTGGAAAGAATGCACATTTGAATTATATTTGAATCTATTAATATTTAATTTAAAACAGATAAACATAAATTAATATTGAGTAACATAGAATGAGAAAAACAATACTGCTTCTTTTTATAATTTTAAATTCGTTGAATCTAATGTCTGCTCAAAAGCAATTTGAGAACAAACAGTATGAATTTAAAATTCAAGAACCGAATCATTGGATCGAAGCCAGCAATAAAGAACTAATAAAAAATCTTGAAAAATTTGATGTAACAGAAGAAAATCTGACGAAATTAATTTCAGATAATAAAGGTTCAATATTATTAACTTCATTCTACAAATACAACCCAAAAACTCACGCGGGTATAATACCCACCATTCAAGTAAATGTAAGAACAAAAGGGAACATTGATTTTACACAATTTAAGAATTCAATGACAGAAAGTGCTAAAAGTTTCAAAACATATTTTGAAGATTTTGAGTTTATAAAAAATGTTACTGAAATTGAAATATCTGGAATAAAAAGCATCTGTTTTATTGGTAAGTTTACAATGAAGACACAAGATGGTCAAGAATTGAAAGTTCGTAGCAGAACTTATGCGATTCCATATAAAAACTATTTCTTTCAAGTAAATTTTACGGATGGACCACTTGATGAAGATTGTACTGCTGAGTTTGACGGTCTTGTAAAAACCATTAAAGTCGGAAGTAAAAATTAAGAAATTAACCTCTTAAACAAATTAACCAGAAACCATCAAATTGAAAGAAAGAGATAAAATATTCGAATTACTTGAAATGTGTTACTATGGTCATCTTAATCAAGTAAAGAAATTAGTTGAAAAGGGAGTAGATATTAACGGAATTGGAAACAATGGAATATCACCATTAGAAGCTGCTAAAAGTGGAGAAAATGATGAAATAATTAAATATCTTTTAAGTATGGGAGCTATAGAAAAATCAAACTCACGAGAAGAAAAGGATTAAATGTCGCTGATTTATACAATGTAATTCCCAAAAACACAAACCCCTTCTGATTTATCAAAAGGGGTTTATCTTTAAATTTAAGCTATTATTTCTTAGCAGCCGGTTTTTTAGCCGGAGCTTTTTTCGCTGTTGTTGCTTTTTTGGCAGCTGGTTTTTTCGCCGCAGGTTTCTTTTTCTCTGCAAAAGCTTTAGGATCCTGATCGGTAATCCATTTTTTAACCTCATCAAGAGAAACTTCTTTTAACTCTTCGCCTTCATATTTGGTATCATCTGCTTTTTTCGGAATCTTGAACATCGCTTTTCCAAATTTAATGAAAGGTCCCCATCTTCCGTTTTCAAGAGAGATTTTCTCTTTTTCCCACTGCTGAATGTATCGGTTGGCTTCTTTTTCCAGTTTGGCTTCTACCAATTCGTTAATGTCGCTTTGAGAAAGATTGTCAAAATCATATCTTTTCGGAACATTGATAAAAATGCTTTGATATTTAATGAAAGGACCAAATCTTCCCGTTCCTTTGGTAATAGGTTCTCCTTTGTAAGAAGCAATTGGCGCATCAGCTAATTTCTTTTCACCGATGATTTCTTCCGCACGTTTTTGATCTACAGAAAGCGGATCTTCACCTTTCGGAATACTGATATACGTTTCTCCCCATTTCACATAAGGTCCGAATCTTCCAACTCCGATAGTTACCGACTGACCTTCAAAGTCTTTTAATTCGAATGGCAATTTAAACAACTCCAAAGCATCCTCTAAACCGATGGTTGCAATATTCTGTCCCGCCATTAAAGATGCAAAAATAGGTTTTTCTTCATCATCCTGCTCGCCAATCTGAATCATCGGTCCGAATCTTCCGATTCTGGCATAAATATTTTTTCCTGATTTGGGATCAACTCCCAAAAGACGTTCTCCATTGGCACGGTCTGCATTTTCTTCTACATCTTCAATTCTCGGATGGAATTTTGAGTAGAAATCGGTCATCATTTCTTTCCATTTCTGATCTCCGTTTGCAATTTCGTCAAAACTTTCTTCTACTCTTGCCGTAAAACCGTAATCAAGAATTTCAGAAAAATTGTTTGTTAAGAAATCATTCACCACTTCACCAATGTCGGTAGGCACAAATTTGTTTTTATCGCCCCCAAATTTCTCTTCAAGAACTTCTTTCTTCAGTTTATCTTTTGCTAAAGAGATTTTTACCACTTCACGAATTTGTGGCTCTACTTCTCTTTTGTCTACATATTCACGATTTTGAATCGTCTGAATCGTTGGTGCATAAGTAGATGGTCTACCAATTCCCAATTCTTCCAGTTTTCTTACCAATCCTGCTTCTGTATATCTTGCACTTGGTCTTGTAAATTTTTCTGTAGCTGTAATTTTTTTATAATCTAAAACTTCCCCAACTGTAACTTTCGGCAACAGTTTTTCGTTGCTCTCTTCATCCTCATCCTCAGTTTTTACAATTCCGTACGCTTTTAGGAAACCGTCAAAAATGATTACTTCACCCTGCGCTTCAAAATGTTGCGGAAGTTTTGCATTACCAATTTCGATAACGGTTTTTTCAATTTTAGCATTTGCCATCTGAGAAGCGAGCGTTCTTCTGTAAATAAGCTGATACAATTTGCTTAACTGCACATCACCAATAGATTTTACAGAAAAATCTGTCGGGCGAATTGCCTCGTGAGCTTCCTGCGCAGATGATGATTTTGTAGTATACTTTCTTGGAGCTGAATATTCCGCTCCGTATTCTGATATAATTTGATTTTTCGCCCCTTCAATAGCTTCCTGAGAAAGATTTACAGAGTCCGTTCTCATGTATGTGATGAATCCTTCTTCATAAAGTCTCTGCGCCAAACGCATTGTATTGGTCACATTATAGCCTAGTCTTGAAGAAGCTTCCTGCTGTAATGTAGAAGTGGTAAACGGAGCCGAAGCTGAACGTGTTCCGGGTTTTGTCTCAACATTCAGAACTTTAAATTCTATAGTTCTTGCTAATTCTAAGAATTTCTGAGCATCTTCTTCTTTCTCAAAGTCTTTTTTGAGTTTTGCGGCAATTTCCTGCTCAGATTTATTTAAGAAAATACCATCCAGCTTGAAACTTGCCTTTGGAGTAAACTGGCGTATTTCTTTTTCTCTTTCCACCACCAATCTTACTGCAACCGACTGCACTCTTCCGGCAGACAACCCCGGTTTTACCTTTTTCCAAAGTACGGGAGACATTTCAAAACCTACAATTCTATCAAGAACTCTTCTTGCCTGTTGAGCATTAACCAAATTCTGATCAATATCTCTTGGGTTTTCTATAGCTTTAAGAATAGCATTTTTTGTAATCTCGTGGAAAACAATTCTTTTTCTGTTTTCGGGCTTTAGTTTTAATTCATCTGCCAAATGCCAAGCGATGGCTTCTCCTTCACGGTCTTCATCGGAAGCCAGCCAAACCATTTCAGCTTTTTTTACAGCAGACTTTAATTCTGTTACCAACTTTTTTTTGTCGGCGGAAACTTCGTAATCCGGACTAAAGGTGGCAAGGTCAATTCCCATTCCTTTTTTTGGAAGATCACGGATGTGTCCGAAGCTTGATTTTACTTCGAAATCCTTCCCTAAATATTTCTGAATAGTTTTTGCTTTTGCCGGAGACTCGACGATTACTAAATTTTTCGACATCCTCTAAATTTTTGCAAAAGTAAAGCTTTTTTATTATATAGATTTTTTGTTAAACCATTTTATGCAATAATTGTAAAAGGAAAAGGTATTATTTTGCAGATTTAAATTAAAAATACATCAGTTTTCATTTACTTTTTGGCTCATCACATTTTCATTAAGCTAAAAACCTCATCATTAATCTCTATCAATTACAAGAACATAAAACATATCATCAATTTTCCGATTTAAAATTCAGAATATTACACTCAACAATCTTATTAAAATAGATTTTATCTGTGATCTTGTTTTATATTTTAGATAAACAAAAAAAAGGAACAAAACACTGAGCATTTTATTCCTTTAATTAAATTCATGAATGAAGTAATTTATTGTTTAATAATTTTTACAATTACTTCTGAATTATTTACTCTTACCAAATAAACTCCTGAAGATAAAGAAGAAACATCTGTCTGAGCATTTTCAAACTTCCCTGACTTCACAATCTGCCCAGAAGCATTATAGATTTGAAAATAATAGTCCTTTCTATCATTTGCTTTAATGTGTAAAACATCTTTTACAGGATTCGGAAAAAGGGTGATGTTGTTTTCATTCTCTTTCTGCATGATCTCTTTCTGCGTGAAAACATTTGATGCTTTTACTGATGCTCCTGCCGTTACAGGAATTGCAGGAATAGATCCGGCTTCGTTACCATTTTGGTCGTATTTAATCTTCACACAACGGCAATTCATCCCAAAGTAAGGATCATTATTATCATGAAAAGCAATCATTGCATTAGAAGATGCATTGAAAAGCAAATTGATAGGTCTTCCAATATAGTTTGAGTTTAAAGCAGCAGTCCAAATACCAGGATATTGAAAATTGTTTATTTCAAAAATTCCTTGCGCTGTCTGATTTGCAATCACACTTCTGAAACCACGCGAACCGGAATTCGGATAATTACCTACAGGATAACTCGCATCATTAAATGTATATCCTACTGTAGAAGCTGTACTATTTTGAACTCTTACACCTAGGTAATCATTGATTACACTATAGCTGGTTGCTGCTTTTTTATCTTTTTTATACCAAGGTGAAAGACCATAATCTCGGTTTGCTACAATTGCTACATCAGTCACATCAGGAATTCTCCAACCTTCAGGACAAGGATCAAATGGAGATTTTTTACCACCTCTTCCCCATCGGTCTGCCGCAACATTGGGTTCATTCAGCAACCAATCTGTTCCGTTTGTGTAATTTGGAACAGCCGTATTGTAAGGCGAAAATGTACTCGGAACCATATATACCAAAGGATTTTTAACCGAATAAGACAATACTTTAGCTACTTTATCTGGAGTTTTGTCTGTAGATAAAACATTTGCGTTAGAACCATTCGTATATGTATCATAAGGAATAATGTAAGAACCCGACACATTGTTATAAACACCTGCAGGAAGCGTTGTATAAGCTACCATTCCGTTTGTATCTACATTTCCTAAAAATATATCGTATGGCGCACGATTGTCTGCAAACTGAAAAGATGGGATAGGATCTTTTCTTCCCCATTGATACTGCAGACCTGTAGAAGCTCTTATTTTTTCATACTCGGCTGCAGTTGGAGCAAGAGGATTTGCAATTACAGGAAAAGCATCGGTCGCACCAAGATTTCTATCCATGAATTCGGTCTTTAAAACATCTCCACGCGTTACGTAGTTCACATAGTTTGCAGCAACAGCATTTGGTAATTCAGTTGTATAATTATAAGATCCGACTGCGCTATCTGTAACCCAAATATGCCAAGACCAATATACAGGATTTGCTGTGCTTTCATTATGCAAAGTAACTACTGCGTTTCCGCTCTGATTAGGATTTAATGTAACCAAAATTTTAGAATTAATAAGATCTGAGACAGAACCCGGAGAAGGATTTGCAATAGTAACCGTATTAATTAAACCTGTATTTGTACTCCATAGAACATTTGCTTTAAGGTTATTGAAATTTGTAGAATTTAAAATTTCAGGGTTATTTAAAAGTTGACTCTGAACAGAGAACGCCTTCGTCACAGGAATTTCCACAGTAGATGCTGATGCTGATTTTATTACCTGATAAGTATTGGGATTATTTAAACCTTCTACATATTCGGTATTAGCATTAAGATATTGCGTAGGAAAATCATATCCGTTAACAACATACAGAGGATCTTTTATGCATCTGCATCCATTCGCATCAGAAGTTTTAGCGCTTGAAGTCGGCTGATACCAATATCTGCCTTTTATTGTAGGATTTGCAGGATCTGGAGTATCATTTTGATATTTATCCGGTACCATAAACAAAGCTCGTGCACTTACTGCAGGAGTTGTATCAAAAAATCGGGTTAATGTAGCTGTCCATAGAGCTACATGATGCTGATCTGTATACTGCCCTCCTTGAGTATTAATAGCAATCAAACCCGTCCCCGGAAATACTCCCATATTATTATTTCCCACATTCGAAAGATCAAAACCTACATTCGGATACACTTTAAAGCCCGTCATAAAAGCAGGAACGTTTGTATCATTGGGTTTGATAATATGATATCCGCTTGCCTCGAAGGCATTTTTACCTGTAGTTGTTTGCACTCCAAAAGGAGAATAATCTATTCTAATATCGTCAACATATGAGCCTGAAGCAAGATTTGGAACTAACATAGAAGGAATTCTCCATCCGTTCGGACATGGATCAAACGGCGACTTATCACGATATGGCGCGTTGCTGCTAAAAAAATTATAGTTTGCAGGAGCTATTCCTTTCGAATTATCTGACCACAAATTCAACTCCGGCAATCTGCTGTCTGCAATAGTAGAAGATCTGCCAAACCAATTGACCATAAGATTGGCATTGTTGTTATAATAAGCCGGACCTGAGTTATCATTCTTATTGACATAAATTAAACTCAAAGGATTTTTTACAGAGAGCTGAAGATTATTATCTAAAGTAGCATTGGAAAGCAGTACAAATTTTCTAAGTGCATCAAAATTGACTGCATTAGTGAAATTTTTTGCTCCTCTATGTCTTACTCTGCCTATAGAACCTGAAACTTCATAAAAATCATTTCCTCGTAAAACCAATGGCGGAATAGGATCTTTTCTACCCCACTGATAAAGCAAACCTCCGCTTCTGTTCCATTCTCCGTTTGTATTGCTGTTTGTAATAGCTCCTAAATTCCTGTCCATCCATCTCCAGTCGGCATCAGGAATATTTTCTATCACACCATTGCTTCTCTGTCTCCTCACACCAGCAAAACTTTTATAGGTTGACCCATTCGTAGGATTATCGGTTACCCAAATATGCCAAGACCAGAAAATTTCGCCATTCAGCCTGAAAGCTATTACAGCATTTCCTTTTTTAGCTTTATTGATCATGACTTTTATTTTCCCGCTCTCTCCGGAATCTACAATTTCCAGATCATAATTGGATCCCGATTTTATAAGACCGGGAACATCTTCCCATAGAACATCTGCAGTTGCTTTTCCTTTTATTACTCCCGCACTTGCAAGATACTTGTAGCTGCGCCACATTTCGTATGCTTTTTTCACAGGAACATACAAACCTTCACCATCTTGAGCAGGATCGAAAATATAACTATTGGGTGCTTTCGTCCAATCCAGAACAGTGGTAGCAACTCGTGAATCAATAATAGAAGATTCAAGGGAATTCTCAGAAACTTTAACTAAAGTATCTTTTCTTAACAAATTAAATACTTCAGCTTTATTAAAATCTCTCTTGTACTCTAAATTATTTTTAGAATACGCGTTCAAAGAAACTAAGCAAAACATTGCTATTAGTTTCTTACTTACATTACTTTTCATAATAAAATGATCTTTGGTAAAACAGTTTTTATCGACTTTTAAATAAATCAAACATAAATGATTTGTATTAAAAATAATCAAAAATTAATATGGTAAAAACATCAAATACCTAACATTTGTTTGATTTTAACACAATATTCATTTTTATTGATTACAAACAAAAATACAATATTATTTGAATAATAATGTTTATAAATAAATGATTTTTATAAAAAATTAAAGAAAAGTTAATTGTGTTAAAAAAAGTTATTTTTTAACATATAGAATATGCAGAAATTATAATTAAAATTTAAGGTAAAAGAAAATTTTTATAGAGTTCAATTGTGAATCTGCCCCCAATAATATTTTTAAAACTTGCAAAAACAATAAAATTAAAAAGGAATAATGCAATAATAAAGGTATATATCAGTTTCTTAGTATTGGCAGAAACAACATACATTGCATTTGGAATTATTATGTAAGAAAATCCGATAAAAGCACCCGCCATTCTAGAAGAGAAAATAGGATTATTCCTGAAGATAAAATACATACATATTCCAAGTACAGCATATACTTTGTGATATTCGTAATAAGGATATTTTTCCATCATTTTATCATCAAATACAAAGAGGAAAAATGTGAGTATAATCATCATTGCTTCCGGGATACCAAAACCTCCGTTCAATCTCTGGGTTGATTCGTCCATATAACCATTAAATCCTTCAACAAGCATACTTTCCGAAGAAAGATTGGTAAGGAAATCACCAAAAATTCTATAAACTTCAAATGGAGAAGCAAAAACAGAGGCAATGATTAACACCAACATCATCATCTTGTTCATAGGAAAACGAACAAGCCAGTACATTGGTATAAAGAGGTAACAAACATTGTGAATACCCGATGCGATAAACATCCAAAATAGATACAATAAAAGCTTACGTTCTTTAATAAAACGCAATGCAAAATAGGCGATGAAAGTTCCTAAGTTTTGCCTGATCTGTCCACTCTCACCAATAAAAAAATTGGGAATAAACATAAAAAGTGTAAAAGTAAACGGATAAAAAGTATTATCATCGGTGTACTCCACTTTAAAGAAAATTGCAAATATGGCAATTACAAGTGTGAGAACATAATAAGGTGCATTAAAAACATTTAATAATACTTTATTGATTAATGCATACAACCACTCTAGATCTACGTTTTCAGAACCTTCGAGATGGAGAGCTTTCAGAAAAATATTAATATACTCTTTACTACCAGAATAGATATAAATCATTTTATAACTACCATAATCCGGCCCCACATTATCACGTAAACCCGCAAGTATCACCAGATAAATCGCCAGAAACCAAAACCATTTTTTCTCTACTTTATTGCCAAAAACCTCCTGTATGCTAAAGAAAAGCATATAAATAATTGCAATAATAAAGTAAGGATGTAATAAACTCATGGTTTGATAGTCAAATTATTTTTAAAATCATGAAAGGCAACAATAGCCCCTGTAAGAATGAGTGGCAAAAAAAGCCTTACTTCCCAAAAAAGACCAACCAGCGTTATCATGATAAGATATGGCAATGAAAAAAATAAATATTTCTGAAAAACCAATATACTTTCTCTACCACAAAGTTTATACATAAAGTACAGTACAATTAAAGAAAAAAGCAATCCTGCGAGATTAAACGGACTTGTAAAATTCTGAACAATATAAAAACCTTCTACAAAAGTAGTTTCATCATTTTTAAGTACAACTCTTAAACCCATATAAGGAATTAAAAAAGCTACAACCAAAGGAATTACTTTCCAGATAAACCTAAAATCCTTATGCTTTAACTGATTGATGTTAAAAGTAACTGCTGCAAAGAAAGCAATATTTAAACATGCAGTTTCCCTTACAAAAGTAGATATTGTAATTAGGAGAATTAAAGCATAAAAAAAGGTTTCTTTTTTCGTATGAATATATTTCAGAGTGAGAAAAACTCCGTATAAATAACAACACAGCGCAATCATATCACAGTTTGACGGAGTATATTGAGTAATTATAATGAAAAAAATCAGTAAAAGATGAATCAGTCTTTCAACATTCTTATTTAGAATTAAAGAAACAGGAATATATTTCAGAATATTATTAAGTAAAATCGAATTTAAAATCAGAAATACAAGATTCATCAGAAAAAGACCGTGATAAAAAGGCGTTCCGTTTTTAATAAGAAGATTTTTGACAGAAGAGAAATGATTAGCAATCATATATTCCATAAAATCTGTCATGTAAATGCTGAGTTGATTAGGAATCACCCGGTAAGAATAAACAGAAGAAAACAAAAAATCCGGAGGTCTTTCTGAAGTTTTAAATCTTGTATATGAAGACTCAAACCCATAATAAGACATTCCAAACAATAAAATCGGAAGTATTACTATAAAAAGAAAACCGTTTAGTCTTTCATCAAAATTTTTCACCGTGCAAAATCGTTCCCCGATTTAAGAATAATTTGTGTTTCAATAATAGGGATCATCATAAAGGGAACTTTTGCAAAAGTAAAAGTTTTTTTTCATTTTAGATAGAATATTTTCTTCGTTTACAGCGAAAACTTATTACAAATGTTTTAAACTACTACTTAAAAAATTAAATTTGCAAACCTGATTCAGAAAAACTCATGCATCGCTTTTTCATCTATTTATATTATCTGATTGCCAAAAACAGAATTATTTCTATTGCCACAGCTTTAGGAATTGCTTTGGTATGTCTTTTTTTTGCATCAAAAATTAATTTTGAGGAAGATATTAATCAATTGATTCCGAAAAGTGAAAAATCGGATCTTACAGCAAAAGTTTTGAAGCAGCTCAACTTTTCCGACAAGATTATTGTCATTATCGAAAAAAAATCTGGAGACAACAATTTTCAGTTATCGGAAACGGCAGATCAGTTTCTAGAGAAAACAAAACCTTTAGAGAAATACATCGGTTTGGTTCAGGGAAAAGTAAATGATAACGAGATTTCAGAAACGTTCGATTTTGTAAATCAAAACCTGCCGTTGTTTTTGGATGAAAATGATTATAAAGAAATTGAAAGAAAACTCAGCAAAGACAGTATCGCCAAACAGGTAGAAAACAATTACGTTTCTCTGGTTTCACCAACAAGTTTGGTAACGAAAGATTTTATTAAAAAAGATCCGCTGGGAATTACTTTTTTAGGAATTAAAAAACTGAGTGCCTTAAACATCAACAAAGATTTTAAACTGGAAGACAATTACATTGTTACCAAAGACGAAAAAAATCTCCTTCTTTTCATAGAACCTAAAAATAAAAGCAACGATACTAAAAATAACGAGGAATTCATCAATCAGTTAAATGAAATAAAAGATAATCTCAACCAACAATATAAAGGAAAAACAGAAGTAAGCTATTTTGGATCGCCTGTAATTGCAGTTGCCAATGCGCAGCAAATAAAAAAAGACATTCAGAATACAGTGATTATTTCGATGACTTTGCTGTTGATTTTACTCATTTATTATTTCAAAAATATTTTCACACCTTTAATTATTTTTCTACCGACTTTATTTTCTGCTTTATTGGCGTTGTTGATTTTATATTTTTTTAAAGATAAAGTTTCTGCAATTTCACTAAGTGTAAGTGCAATTTTAATTGGGATTACGATAGATTTTGCGCTTCATATTCTCACGCATTACAAACACAGCAACAGCATCGAAGAGCTTTATAAAGACATTACACAACCCGTAATTCTGAGTAGCGTAACTACAGCGGTTTCATTTTTATGCCTAATTTTTGTACGATCTGAAGCGTTGAAAGATTTGGGACTTTTCGCATCGCTTACCGTTATATTTTCTTCGGTTTTAGCATTAATTATTGTTCCTCAACTGTATCGTCCAAAGGAAAAAGGTGACAAAATACATTCTAATTTTATCGATAAAATCGGGAATTATTCTTACGAAAAAAACAAACCTTTACTTATTGGCTGTTCTATTGTCATTGTGGCATGTTTATTTGGGTTTAGCCACGTTGGTTTTAATGAAAACATTGGCGATCTCAATTACATTCCGAAAGAATTAAAAATAAACGAAGCCAAACTGGAAAAGCTTTCCGATATTACTTCTAAATCTATCTACACGATTTCTTATGGTAATTCTGAAGAAGAAGCGTTAACAAGAAATTCGGAATTGAATCAGTTTTTAGCTAAAGAAAAAAAAGAGGGCAAAATATTGAGCTACAATTCCATTGGGAATGTCGTCCTTTCACAAAAAGATCAATATAAAAAAATAGAAGCGTGGAATAAGTTCTGGAATCAAAACAAAAAGAACCAGACGATTTCTGAATTGATCTCAAATGGAAATAAATTCGGGTTCAACAGTTCGGCTTTTAATCAGTTTAATGAAAATCTCGACAAAAACTACTCAGTTTTAGGTTTAAACGATTACTCAAAAATAAATGCGCTTCAAATCTCCGAATTTCTCAATCAGGAAAAAGAATTTTACACTGTCTCCAATGTTGTAAAGGTGAACGAATCTAAACGAGACCAATTCATTAAAGATATTGAAAAGAAACACGATGCCATCGCAATTGACCGTCAACAAATGAACGAGAACTTTCTAGGTTTGCTGAAAAGAGATTTTAATACGCTCATCAATTATTCATTATTGGCAATTTTGGTCACTATCATTCTTTTCTTCAGAAATTTCGAGCTTACGCTTCTCACCATGTTTCCAATTGTTTTAACGGGCGTTGTCACTGCGGGTATTTTATACTTTTTTGGATTAGAGTTAAATATTTTCAGTACAGTTGTCTGCACTTTGGTTTTTGGTGTAGGAGATGATTTCAGTATTTTCCTCACGAAAGCAATGCAAAAGGAACACACAACAGGCAAAGACGAACTACCAACCTACAGAGTTTCTATTATTCTTGCAGTTTTTACGACGGTTTTATCCATAGGCTCTTTAGTTTTCGCAAAGCATCCCGCTTTACATTCCCTGGCTTTGGTTGCTTTAATCGGAATGCTTTCTGTCATTATCATTACATCGGTTTTGTATCCGTTCTGGTTCAGGTTTTTAATTATTAACAGAACTAAAAAAGGTTTATCACCTATCACTTTCAGACTTTTTATACATTCTATAATTCTTTTTGTTTATTATGGTTTAGGCGGAATTATTTTTTCTGCATTTGGAAGTGTTTTCGTGAAAAATTCAAAAGGAAAAACTTTAGAAATTATCAAATTGATTTTAGCTAAATTCATGACATCTGTATTATACGGAAACCCGTTTGTAAAGAAAAAAATCATCAAAAATCCGAATGAAGATTTCTCTAAGCCCGCAATCATCATTGCCAATCACACTTCATTTCTGGATACATTGGCAATTGCAATGGCAACGCACAAAATTGTTTATCTGGTAAATGACTGGGTCTACGATTCTCCTGTTTTTGGGAAATTAGTAAAAGCTTTGGGATTTTATCCCGTTTCTCAGGGCATCGAAAACGGAAAGGAAAAACTAAAAGAGAAAATAGCTCAAGGTTATTCTTTAGTAATTTTTCCGGAAGCAGAAAGATCTTACACCAATGAGATCAAACGTTTTCACAAAGGAGCTTTTTATCTTGCCGAAGAATTTGGTTTGGATATTCTTCCGCTTTACATTCACGGAAACTCAGAAGTTTTGCCGAAAGACGATTTTATTATCTATGACGGAAACATCATTGTAAAAGTTGGTGACAGAATTAGCAAAGACGATATCTCTTTCGGGACAACCTATAAAGATCGGGCAAAAAACATCAACAGCTATTTCAGAAATGAGTTTTCTCAACTGCGAAACGAAATTGAGGACGAAAATTATTTCAAACAAAAATTATTTTTAAGCTTTCTCTATAAAGAAACCGATGTTGTGAACGAAATGAAGAAAGATTTTAATGAAAATAAATCTGTTTATTTTGAACTCAACAAACACCTCTCAAAAGATGCCACGGTTCTTCATATTGCAGATGATTTTGGGCAGAAAGATTTTCTTTTAACACTTCAGCAGGCAAACCGAAGAATTTTCAGTCTCATTAAAAATAAAGAGAAAAAACATATTGCAGAGAATAATTATATTGTAAAAAGAAGAAAAATCAACTACATTGATAACATTGCAGAAATCACCAAAACTATTGATATTCTTTTGATTTCAGATGCGAAATTTAATCTCAGCGAAATCTCTGTGCTTCCGAAAACTGTTATTTTTGTCAACACAGGAAATATAATTTTTGAAAATCCTGCATTTAACTTAGTGTCTACTTCCGAATCAATAAGAGTATACAAACACGGATAATAAATTTTAAAAGCATATTTTTGTAAACCTTAAAAAATATTAATGCAGAAAAACGTACTTGTCATCTATTATACTCAAACAGGTCAGCTAGAAGATATTATGAAAAATATCGCACAGCCTTTTGAAGATAAAAAAGATGAATATGATGTAACGTACTACAACATTCAGCTAAAAAAAGATTTCCCTTTTCCGTGGCCGAGTGATGTGTTTTTTGATACTTTCCCGGAATCTTATTTGCAGATTCCGAGGGAGATTATTCCGCCATCGGAAGATATATTGAGTAAAAAGTATGACCTTGTTCTTTTCGGTTATCAGGTTTGGTATCTTACCCCATCCATTCCTATTATTTCTTTTCTGAAAAGCGGGTATGCCGAAAATTTATTCAGAAACACACCGGTTGTTACGATCTCAGCAACCCGGAATATGTGGATGCTTTCTCAGGAAAAACTTAAAGTTTATTTAAAAAAAATGGATGCTAAATTAATAGGAAATATTGCTTTGGTAGACCGACACGATAATTACACCAGTGTTTTGACCATTCTACGTTGGTTAACAACCGGAAAAAAAGAAAAATCTGGTATACTTCCTGCTGCAGGAATTTCGGATGAAGAAATCGCAGGTTCTGTGAAGTACGGAAAAATCATCGAAAATCATTTTGAAAATAACAATTTTGCCAATCTACAGCCAGATCTGGTGAAAAACGGAGCCGTAGAAATAAGACCATTTCTCGTAAGAGTAGAGAAAGTAGGCAACAAAATCTTTACAATATGGAGTAATCTGATTATCAATAAAAAAGAAAAACGCCCATTGCTGATAAAATTCTTTAAGGTATATTTGATGGCGGCAATCTGGATTATTTCGCCCATTGTATTGGTTTTTCACCTATTATTAGCGCCCGTTTTGTGGTCTAAAAGACAGAAACAAAAAGAATATTTACAAGGAATTAATATAAAATAAAATGCACGACGTATTTATAACAAAAGCTTCAACATACTTACCGAATGAGCCGGTTTCGAATGACGAAATGGAAAGCTATCTTGGCTTGGTAAACAATACACCTTCTAAAGCAAGAGCTTTAATTCTAAGGAACAATAAAATTAAAACCAGATATTACGCACTAGATAAAGAAGGAAAACCTACGCACACCAATGCGCAAATCACGGCAAAAGCTGTTGAAGGTCTTTTTGATGAGCATTTCAAAAAAGAAGATATGGAACTTCTTTCCTGCGGAACGTCTTCTGCAGACCAAATTCAGCCATCTCATTCATCAATGGTACATGGCGAACTTAATATCGGTAAATCTGTCGAGATTAATACTTCCACAGGTCTTTGTAATTCCGGGATGAATGCATTAAACTATGGTTTCCTGAACATTAAAGCTGGTGTAAAAGACAATGCAGTCTGTGTAGGCTCTGAAAGAATGTCTGCATGGATGACTGCTGATAAATTTAACCATGAAGCAGAAAATCTAAAACTTTTGGAAGAAAGACCAATTGTTGCTTTCAAAAGAGAATTTTTGAGATGGATGCTTTCCGATGGCGCAGGTGCATTTTTATTGGAAAATAAACCAAGAGAAAATGAAACTTCTTTAAAAATTGAGTGGATTGATTTTTATTCTTACGCTCACGAGATTGAAGCATGTATGTATTCCGGTTGTGAAAAGCAGGAAGACGGAAGCCTGAAATCTTGGGCAGAATATCCTGCTGAAGAATGGCTGAACCAATCTATTTTTGCTTTAAAACAAGACACTAAAATTCTGGATAAATATATTTTGGTGAAAGGTGCAGAAAGTTTAAGATCATCTTTTGACAAACATCAGCTTGATCCTGAAACTGTAGATCATGTTTTGGCGCATATTTCTTCAGGATACTTTAAAGAAGGTCTGAAAGAAGAATTTGCCAATGTAGGATTAGATTTCCCTTGGGAAAAATGGTTTTATAATCTTTCGGAAGTAGGAAACATCGGAGCGGGATCTATTTTCATTGCTGTTGAGCAGTTAATGAATTCAGGAACGCTGAAGAAAGGTGAAAAAATTCTTCTTTGTGTTCCGGAGAGCGGAAGATTTGCCTATTCTTGTGCTTTATTAACGGTTTGCTAATGGAAATCACATTACCAAATTCAGATAAAAGCTTTATAGAGAGTCTTATTCCACAGAAATTTCCTTTTGTGATGGTGGGTGAAGTATCAGAATATTCTGAAAGCCATGTAATCTCAGGATTTACCATTAAAGAAGATAATATTTTTGTACATGACGGAATTTTTCAGGCTTCAGGATTAATTGAACATCAGGCTCAAAGTGTAGCTCTGCATACAGGATACAAATATTTTCTTTTGGGAAAAGAAGCTCCTACAGGCTACATTGGTGCCATAAAATCTTTTGAAACCGATGCTTTACCAAAAGTGGGCGATCATCTTATTACCGAAGCTACCATTCTGAACGAAATGCTTGGAGTAACTTTGGTAGAAATTGTCACAAAAACAAACGAAACTGTGATTGCAAAATCGCAGATGAAAACGATAGTAAAATAAGTTTCATGGAGTTAAAGGAAGAAAACATCATCAATATTCATCATTTTTTACCTCATCGTGAACCGATGTTAATGGCAGATTATATTCTGGAACTTACTCCGGAAAAGGTGATCACTTCTTTTGAAATTACTTCAGATAATATTTTTGTTCACAACAATGAATTTTTGGAAGCCGGTTTAATAGAACATTCTGCACAAACCTGCTCATCAATTCTTGGACAGAGTTTCTTTCAGAATCCGGAGGTGGAAACAAAAGTTATTGGATTTATTACCAATATCAAGAAAATTGAAATTTTTGCTTTACCGAAAGTCGGCGATCGCATCATCTCGAAAGCTTCACTCATTTCTAAATACGAAAATATCTGCAATATTTTTTGTGAAACGTTTTTGGATGAGCAAATGTTGATTCGAACCGAGATTAGCTTATTCATTCAGGAACTGAAATCATAATTAGATTTTTATAAAATAACTAAGCCAACTTTTGTGTTGGCTTTTTTTTAAATAACATTTATGGCGAATAGAACAATCGAGTATTTAAAATCCGAAGGAATGGTTGTTTTTAATCAGAATGCTGAAATCAAGGTTATTTTGTCAGTGCGATAGGACTCAAGATAGAAAACTTTTCAGTTGTTCAGATTCCTGCGGAATGACAAACTGGGAATATAAGTTTTCTCTAAAATCAAGCACAAAGAAACTTCAAAAGCTTTGAGCATAACTTATGTTCTTAAAAAACCTTTATTTTCGGTATATTTGATAAAAATAAAAGTATGAATGTTAAAGTAAGGTTTTATTCCTACGATATAGAATTTGAATTTGAAAACTCAGTAGAATTTCCCATTGCACCGCAAGTCGGTGATGAGGTGAATCTGATTTCATTTTTCAAATACAGAACTTCCGAGAGATTAGAATACGTCAATAATATGGAAGATCTTCACCTTTATGATAATGCCTTAGTTGTTGAGCGTACATGGTGTAAAGATATTGAAAAAGATGAGGTGTATTTGTTGGTACAGCTGAAGTATAAGAAGAGGATGTAATTCTTCATAGTGCTTTTAATCATCTTTTAGAGGTTATAATGCCTAGTTTTCGATAATCATAAAATATAAAGAAGTGATGCATTACTGTATCACTTCTTATACTTAAATTATTTCTGAAAGTTAAGAGAACTCTTACTTAAATTATTTTTTTACTTTAATTTTCTTACTGATACATCCGGCGTTTCTCCTTGCGGAACAATAAAAATTGCAGTATCATTCACAGTATCTCCCGGATCAAGATAATAACCTGCTATCACAGGAATTACCGAACTCTCATATTTTCCTTCTTTGTTGTATGCCCAATAAGTCACGTTAAGATTGTGTGCTTTTGGTTTTAATTCAATCTTTTTTGAAGTTAATTTTGCTCCGGTTGCATTGATGCAATTTACTTCAACTAAAGCAATATTGGTTACAATTTGTGGTGCATTTGCCATTCTCATGTTAATGCTTTTTCCGCTGTTATTGGTTACACCTGCGGGAACTTTATAACGATCAAAGTTTTTGCCTCCCACATTAATAGCTTCTTTATTGAGAATATTAAAAGTTACTGATAAACCACTTACATCTACTGTTGCTCCATCAGTAATTTTTTGAGCATAGAAATTTGTCAGAGAAAGAAGTACAAATCCGAATGTTAAGAATAATGATTTTTTCATATTATAATTTTTTAATGATTAGGCTTAGATGTTTGTAGAAAATTTCACCATTTCTCAGTAATTCTTTTCTGCACAATAAAATTAAATAATATTTCATTATTAATCAACTATATTAAAAAATAATAAACTTTATAAATTAATATGACAAAGATTTAATATTATTTTTAATCCATTATGAAAATACTTTTTCAAATATTTAATTCTCACAAAAAAAAGTGAAGCATTTCTGCTTCACTTCAAACAATTGATATTTAGAAAAAATTAGTATCCGAAGATTTCCTCAAGGGTAACTTCTTTAAATTCTCCCATTTTGTTGATGGATTCCATATTCAGGTTTTCTTTTTTCCCGATAATGGCGGTGTTGTATTTTAATGGTTTAATATCTGTATTATAGAAATTTGTAAGCTGTGGCAGGCTTAAATTCTGAATCTCTGTATAAATATCTTTTCTGATATCGTAATCTACTCCCAATTTCTTCAAAGCTAACTGATTGTAGAAAATACTCGTTCTGTTGATTCTGTTGGATGCGATTTGCTTTAACGCAGAACCTTTAGAATTCTCAAACTGAGCCGGAATTTGAGGAAAATCTGCCATCAAATCACTCATTGCATTTACCGCAAGAGGTAATTTATTTGCTTGAGTTCCGATATAGTTGGTTACATAATTTGGATGATTCTTTTCAGATGCCGTCGCATAAGAAACATACGCAGAGTATGCTAAAGACTTACTTTCTCTGATTTCCTGGAAAACGATAGAAGACAATCCACGTCCGAAATATTCATTAAAAACATTTACTTTTCCGAAGTTGCTTAAATCTACATTTTGTGCTTTCGCTACTTTCGCCATTTCCATTTGCACCATGTCGTATGGAGTGAAATATACTTTCCCTTCAGTAGCTGGTTCTGCATATTCTTTTGCTTTTGCAGGCTGCATTTTTGTATTGATAACGAAAGGCTTCACTGCTTTTTCAAGACCTTTTTGATCTTCTCCGTACAAGAAAATCTCGTAAGGATATTGATTAAGGGTTTTTATTTTTGACATTAGTTCATTTACATTAATGCTTTCCAGACGCTGCTTAGAGATAATATCCGTCATTCTGGAATCTTTCCCGTATTTTGCATAGTTAGAAAGTGCCGCCATAATTCTTGTCTTATCTTTTTTAGCAACTTCTCTTGACTCTAGAATCGTTTTCACAGTTTGATCATAGATTGCTTTGTCGGCTTTCACATTGGTCATCCAATGATTTAACAATTCTACTCCTTTCTGCATGTTGTTTTCTAATCCGCTCAAAGAAATAATTGTTTGGTCATTTGAAGTTCTGAAGCTGTTTGAAATTCCTAATTTGTAGAATTCTTCTTTCAGTTGTTCTGGTGTATATTTATCTGTTCCTAAATATTGAAGAACACTTACTCCCAAACTCAACTCTTTATCATTATCTGTTCCGAACGGGAAAATATAATTTACCTGAGCTACTTTATTGTACTTATTTTGTACAAAGCTTACTTTCTTATCCTTGATTTCAGAAGTGGCAATCGCAGATTTATAATCAATAAACTGAGGTTTTATATCTCCTGCTTTTATTGCTAAAATATCTTTCAGGAAAGGTGACTGAGCTTCTCTGTTTAGTTTAATTGGTGTAATGGCAGGATTTTGCACACGTACCAACTTATCATTCACACCTTTTTCTTTGTAAACAACTACATAATTATCTTTGAAAAACTCATTCGCAAATTTTACAATATCTGCTTTAGTGATTTTTTCATAATCGTTGATCTCTTCTAGCTCCTGCTGCCAAGTTCTTTCGTTGATATACGCTCCGTAAAGTGTAGTAGCAAGACCATCTGCAGTTTCCCAGCCTTTCATACGCTGTACTCTCATATCATTGACAATAGCTTTCAGCATCCAATCCGGAAATTGTCCTTTTTTAACTAAGTCTAATTGGTCAAGCAACAATTTCTTAGCTTCATCAAAGCTTTGCCCATCTTTCGGAACAACATACATTGTGAAAGCTCCGTAAGTTTTATAAGGAGATTCATAAGCTCCTGCGCTAAGAACTTTTTGTTTTTGACTTATATTTAAATCTATCAAACCGGCATCACCACTATTGCTTAAGATTTCTCCCACCGTACTTGCCAATCTCGCCTCTTTGGTTCCGTAAGAATCTGATCTCCAAGCCATCGTCATTCTTGGCGCAGAAGGGCTTTTTACCGTCCTTGTCACAACCTGAGTCATAGGCTCTTCAGAAACCATCTTTTTCATCGGAAGCTCTTTGTATTTGAACGACCCGAAGTATTGATCAACTAATTTTATAGTTTTGTCGAAATCTAAATCCCCAACCAAAACAACTGCCATATTATTTGGTACATAATACGTATCAAAATATTTATGAATCGCAACCATTGAAGGGCTTTTCAAATGCTCTGAAGTACCGATTGTTGTTTGTTGTCCGTTCGGATGTTTAGGGAAAAGAGCTTCCATTAAAGCATAATTTACCAAACGACCGTCATTATCCTGAGCTCTGTTGTACTCTTCATAAACAGCTTCCAATTCTGTATGGAAAAGTCGAAGAACCAATTCTGAGAAACGTTCTTTTTCAATTTTAAGCCATTTTTCAAGCTCGTTTGCAGGGATATTATTCTTATAAACAGTTTCATCCAACCAAGTATGAGCGTTGGTTCCAGTCGCTCCCAAAGAAGAAATTGCTTTGTCATATTCATTCGCAATTGCATATTTTGAAGCTTCCTGAGAAACCTCATCGATTTTCTTATAAATAAGCTTTTTCTTTTCAGGATCTTTTTCTGCTTTATGCTGTTCATAAAGATCAGAAATCTGCTGCAACAGAACTTTTTCTTTTGCCCAATCCTGAGTCCCCAAATGAGAAGTTCCCTTGAAAACCATGTGCTCCAGATAATGAGCCAATCCTGTATTATCACTTGGATCGTTATTTGATCCTGTTCTCACAGGTACATACGTCTGAATTCTTGGCGCATCGTCGTTTTTGGCGAGATAAACTTTCAATCCGTTTTTTAGTGTATATACTCTTACTCCTGCTCTATCATTTTTTACCGTTTCGTAAGTATAACCTTGAGCATCTTTCACCGTTTGAGTATCAAACTTCTGCGCTACAGCCTGCATCATCAGAAAAAGAGAAAGAGAAATAAATATTTTCTTCATAGCAAAATTATTATTAATCATCAATAAGTAGTATTCCCATCTTATTTGTTACAATTGTTCTATTGAATAGTTCGATATTCTAAAGAAATAACATAACTTATTCAAAAACTTACTAAGAATTTAATAATTAAAGCTCTTAAACCCATTTTTTACGACTTAATTGAGTGTTGATTAAAATTAAATTATATATCAACTAAGAACTGAACCTCATTTTATTTCCTTATCTTATGTCCTCCATTTTTACTAATTTAGCCAATTGATTGAAACAGTATTTTCGCATGAAAAAACAAGACATTCCGCAAGATGAAAGCAATCTGAAATCAGCAAATATGACCGAGGTTTTATATGTGACTGATGAAAACAACAATTACAGTACCGCAAACAGCATCGGTTGGGAAGCCAAAAAAGCTGCCCTTGATGAATCGATGGCTCTGATTAATGAAAGAATTCAGCAGGCAAAAGAAGATGTTGCAAATAATCTGGTGAGTCCTATTATTTATTTTATGGAATTTAATAAAATGGATCTCAGCGTTTTAGCATCTTATATGGGAATGTGGCAATGGACTGTAAAAAGACACGCCAAACCAAAAAATTTCAAAAAACTCAGTGATTCCACTTTAAAAAAATATGCCGATACTTTCGGGATTTCAGTAAATGAACTCAAAAACTTCGACGGTAAATAAAACCTTATTAAAACCCTATAAGGTTTAGTAAAACAAAAATTACGAATGCAAATTAACTTTGAACATCACCAAACTGCACATTGCGAAAACGGTGTTGCCTCCAATTTACTTCTCAACAGAGGATTGAAACTCAGCGAACCCATGATTTTCGGAATAGGTTCCGGATTATTTTTCGTGTATTTACCTTTCCTGAAAGTCAATTTTGCACCGGGTTTCAGTTACCGTCCAATGCCGGGAGCAATTTTCAGCAAAGCAGCAAAAAGACTTGGAATTAAAATTAAAAGACAAAAATTCTCAAATCCTCATGAGGCCCAAGTTGCTTTAGAGAAAAATTTAGAACAGAATATTCCTACAGGTTTGCAAGTCGGGGTTTTCAATCTTACTTATTTCCCTGAAGAATATAAATTTCACTTCAACGCTCACAACCTTGTGGTTTATGGCAAAGAAGACGGAAAATTTCTCATCAGTGATCCCGTAATGGATTTTGCAACAACACTTTCCGAAACCGAACTTGAAAAAGTACGGTATGCGAAAGGTGCACTTGCTCCAAAAGGTCACATGTATTTCCCAACACATATTCCGGAAAAAATAAATCTGGAAGAAGCCATCAAAAAAGGAATTAAAGACACCTGCAAAAATATGCTGGCTCCTGTTCCTATTATTGGAGTAAAAGCAATGCGGTGGGTGGCAAAAAGTATCCCAAAATGGGCTGAGAAAAAAGGTACAAAAGTAACCAATCATTATCTAGGGCAATTGATCAGAATGCAGGAGGAAATCGGAACCGGTGGTGGCGGATTCAGGTTTATTTATGGAGCATTTTTGCAAGAAGCGTCTGTAATTCTTAAAAATGACGAGTTGAAAGAATTATCTAAAGAAATCACTACAATCGGGGATCTTTGGAGAGATTTTGCCGTAGATATTGCCCGCGTTTACAAAAACAGAAATTCTAAAAGTAATATTTATGATGAGCTTTCAAAATCGATGCTGCACATTGCAGATTTGGAAGAGGCTTTTTATAAAAAACTAAGAAAAGCAATATAATTTGGAACATATCATCGAAATAAAAAATCTTTATAAGAAATACAAAAATTCGGAAGAGTTTTCTGTTAATGATATTTCTTTAAACATCGATAAAAATGAGATCTACGGAATTCTCGGTCCTAATGGAGCAGGAAAAACCACATTGATCTCTATGCTTTCAGGTTTAATTAAACCAACTTCCGGAAGTTTTATGATTAACGGATTATCTCCTAAAAAAGACAGTTCGAAAATCAAACAAATTATTGGTGTCGTTCCTCAGGAATATGCGCTTTACCCGACTTTGACAGCAAAAGAGAACCTTCTTTTCTTCGGAAGTATGTATGGACTAAAGCAAAAAAACATTCATAAAGAAATTGATGATGCACTTGAACTAATGGGATTAACCAAATTTGCCAATAAAAAAGTGGAACAGTTTTCCGGCGGAATGAAGCGCCGTTGCAATCTTTTGGCAGGAACGCTTCACAATCCGAAAGTTTTATTTCTGGACGAGCCAACTGTTGGCGTTGATGTACAATCAAAAAAAGCGATCATCGATTATCTTTTAGATTTAAATAAAAAGGGAACGTGCATCATTTACACCTCGCATCACTTATCTGAAGCGGAAGAATTTTGTACCAAAATTGCGATTATCGATCACGGAAAAATCCACGCAGCCGGAACTCCGGAAGAACTCATCAACCAGATTCACAGCGCAGAAAACTTAGAAGATGTTTTTATATCATTAACCGGAAAAGAATTGAGAGATGTTGTATAAATTGTGGAGAAGTTTCATCAAAGAAATTCAGTTGCTGAAAAGAGATTCTGGCGGAATTGTCATTATTTTCCTGATGCCGTTGTTGCTGATTATTACCATTACTCTGATTCAGGATTCTACATTCAAAAATCTGGAAGGCTCAAAAATTCCGATCATTTTTATTGATAATGACCGTTCAGAAATTTCAAAAAGTATAAAGTCTGAATTGGAAAGTAGCAAAACGTTTGAACTTATCACAGATTTCAAGGAAGATGCAGCAAAAAAAGCTGTTTTTACTGGAGATTATCAAATGGCTATTGTCATTCCTGAGAATTTAACGAAAGATCTCAATTCAAATATCGACTCCAAAGTTCAGGCAGTAGTAAGCTCATTCGGTCTGGAAACTGATTCTGCTTCGATAAAAACAGTTCCTACGAAAGCGAAAGATATTCATTTATATTTTGATCCTGCAACCAATTCAGGATTTAAAAGTTCGGTAATGAATGCCATCAACAAAATGGTTTTTCAAATCGAAAACAAAAAAATCTACAAAGCTTTTCAAGACCAATTGGGAACAACCGAAGAATTGGAAAGTAAAAGCTTAATTTCGTTTAAAGAAATCACACCCAATCTGGGAAAAACAGAACAGATGCCCAATTCTGTACAGCACAACGTTCCGGCTTGGGCGTTGTTTGCCATTTTCTTTATTGTAGTTCCGTTGTCGATTAATTTAGTGAAAGAAAAAAGTCAGGGAACAAGTGTAAGAGTTCGAGTAAGCCCGACTCCTTATTATATCCATATTTTAGGAAAAACCTTTACATATCTCATTATCTGTATCATTCAGTTTTTACTGATGGTTGCAGTAGGAATCTGGCTTTTCCCATATATGGATTTACCCCAGTTCGATGTAACCGGTAAAATGTTCCATCTTTTGATAGTGACCCTTTTCGCGGGTTTGGCAGCAATAGGATTTGGGATATTATTAGGAACCGTAGCAAATACTCAGGAACAATCTGCTCCTTTTGGAGCAACTTCCGTGGTAGTTTTGGCAGCAATCGGAGGAATTTGGGTTCCTGTTTTCTTAATGCCCGAATTTATGCAGACCATTGCTAAATTTTCACCTATGAATTGGGGATTGAATGCTTATTATAATATTATTTTAAGAAACAGCGGTCTTGGCGAAATTGCTCAGGAACTAATTTTCTTATTATTATTTTATTTTGCGATGGTAACCATTTCTTTAATTTATGACCGAAAACAAAATGCAGTCTAAAAAATTAACTTTTACAGAACAAGTTCGTGTAAGATTCAACGAGACAGATCCGTTGGGAATTGTTTGGCACGGTCATTACATCGTCTATTTTGAAGACGGACGGGAAGCTTTCGGAAGAGAGCATGGTTTAACGTATCTTGATATTCAAAAGGCCGGATTTGTAACACCTATTGTAAAAAGCACCTGCGAACATTTTCTTCCTTTAAAATACGGAGAAACCTTTAATATCGTAACGACTTTCGTCAATTCTGTTTCAGCGAAACTGATTTATAAATACGAGATTTTCAACCAAAATAATCAATTGGTTTGCAGCGGCGAAACCATTCAGGTTTTTCTGGATTCGGACAATAACTTATGCCTGTACAATCCCGAGTTTTTTCAAACATGGAAAGATAAAATGGGTGTATGATGAAGGAAATTTACATTACAGATTACAACTGCGTCACGCCTTTGGGTTTTGATGTGGAATCAAATTGGAAAGCACTTTTAGAAGGAAAATCTGGTGTTGGTTTGCAGAAAATCACAGAAAACCATGAGGCTTTTTTTGTGTCTAAAATTGATGATGAAAAACTTGAAAATGAGTTTAAAAATGATTTCGATAATCAAGATTTTACAAGATTAGAAAAAATGTTTTTACTTAGTCTAAAACCTTTGGTAAAAAAACATCAGATTTCAGATGAAACAGCTTTTATTCATTCAACAACCAAAGGAAATATCAGTTTATTAAAAAACAAAACTACTTTACCGGAAAGCGTTTTTCTATCAAATTTAGCTCAGAAAATTGCTGACTTTTTCGGATTTAAAACCAAACCGATTGTCATTTCAAACGCTTGTGTTTCCGGAGTAATGGCAATTTCTGTGGCTAAAAATATGATTTTGGCAGGAAAATACAAAGACGCTTTTGTGATTGCAGGAGATGAAATTTCAGAGTTTGTGATTTCAGGTTTCAATTCATTTCAGGCAATTGGAAGCGAACCATGCAAACCTTACGATAAAAACCGAAACGGAATCAATCTGGGCGAAGCAACAGCAGCAGTTTACATCACTTCAGAATTAAATCAGAGCGAAAAATTCAAGTTTAAAATTTTAGGCGATTCAGCAATCAATGATGCCAATCATATTTCAGGACCTTCAAGAACTGGTGACGGATTGTACGAAAGTGTGAAAAATGCAATGAAAGAAGCGAAAATTTCAGCAGACCAAATCGATTTTATTTCTGCACACGGAACGGCAACTCTTTACAATGATGAAATGGAAGCTATTGCCTTCAACAGAATGAATCTGCAAAATGTCCCTTTGAATAGCCTGAAAGGTTTCTACGGACATTGTCTGGGAGCAGCAGGACTTTTGGAAAGTATTATTTCGATGGAAAGCGCAATGCACAATACATTAATTCAATCTAAAAATTTTGAGGAACAGGGAACTTCGAAATCTTTAAATATTATTAGAGTAAATCAACCGGCAAAAATAAATTACATTCTGAAAACAGCTTCTGGTTTTGGAGGTTGTAATGCGGCGATAGTTTTGAAAAAATGCTAAACCGAAAATCATGAACAAAATACACACTTGCATCATACAAAACTCAAAAATTGTTCTCAACGAGCAAATTGTTTTTGAAAGTCAAACCGAAAATTTCTCAGATTTTGCGAAAGAAGCTTATAAAAATGTAGAACTGAATTATCCTAAATTTCATAAAATGGATAACTTGAGTAAACTGGCTTTTCTTGCTTCCGAAATGCTCCTGAAAAACGATGATCATAGCAAAACAGCTTTGGTTTTTGCCAACAAATCTTCGAGTTTAGATACTGATTTCAAATATCAGGAAAGCATCAATTCTCAGGAACATTATTTTCCGAGCCCTGCCGTTTTTGTATATACGTTACCCAATATTTGTGTAGGTGAAATTAGCATAAGACATAAATTGCAAACCGAAAATGCATTTTTCGTATTGGATGAATTTGATAAAGAGTTTTTAAATTCATACGCGGCACAGATTCTGCAATCAGGAAAAGCGGAAAAAGTCTTGTGCGGTTGGGTAGAACTGTATAAGGAAAGTTACAAAGCTTTTGTATATTTGCTGACTTTGTAATATAACAATTAAACAATGTAACAGTTTACCAATAATTAAACACCTTAAACATAATTGGTAAATTGCTAAACTGATACATTGGTACATTATAAATGAAATTTATTTATGGAAGATTTAAAATTAGAATTAAAAAACAAAATTATAGAAGTTCTTAATCTTGAGGACGTTGCAGTAGAGGAAATCAAAGACACTGATCCGTTATTCGGTGGTGGTCTTGGATTGGATTCTATTGATGCTTTGGAATTGATTGTACTTCTAGACAAAGACTACGGAATCAAATTAGCTGATCCGAAAAAAGGAAAAGAAATCTTCCAGTCTATTGAAGTGATGGCAAAATACATCGAGGAAAACAGAACGAAATAAATTAATTTCCCAATTTAAACAATATAACAGTCTAACAATTATTGGTAAACTGCTACATTGTTACATTTGTAAAAGATGAGTCAAAAAATTGCTATCACAGGAATGGGCATTATTTCCGCCATTGGTAACAATGTTGAGGAAAATTTTGTTTCGTTAACAACCGGAAAACACGGCATTTCAGACATCGAATTGTTTGAAACCCGTCACGCAGGAAATATCAAAACAGGTGAAATTAAATTGTCTAATGAAGCATTGATACAGAAACTGCAGCTTAGCGAAGATAACAGCATAACAAGAACTGCTTTGTTGGGAATGGTTGCGGCGAAAGAAGCTGTAGAAAGTGCCGGAATTTCAGATATTAATGAATATAAAACCGGATTAATCTCCTCAACCAGTGTTGGCGGAATGGATATTACCGAAAAGTATTTCTATACCTACGAAGATTTTCCAGATAAGCAAAAATACATCGATAAGCACGATGCAGGAAGTTCATCTTTAGCCATTGCCGAGTTTTTGAAACTTAAAGGAATGGTTTCTACCATCAGTACAGCGTGTTCATCTGCTGCAAATGCCATTATGATGGGCGCAAAACTCATTAAAAACGGTGTTCTGGATCGTGTGATTGTCGGCGGAACAGATTCTCTTTCCAAGTTTACCTTAAATGGTTTTAATACATTGATGATTCTTACTGATTCTTACAATACACCTTTTGATAACAACAGAAAAGGTCTGAATTTGGGTGAGGCAGCTGCTTTTCTCGTTTTAGAATCTGAGGAAGTTGTGAAAAAAGAAAATAAAAAAGTACTCGCTTATCTTTCAGGTTACGGAAATGCAAACGATGCACATCACCAAACTGCTTCTTCGGAAAACGGACAAGGAGCTTATCTGGCGATGGAAAAGGCTCTGAAAGTTTCCGGTTTGGATAAAGAAAATATTGATTACATTAACGTTCACGGAACAGCGACACCCAATAATGATTTATCGGAGGGAATTGCAATGATTAGAATTTTTGGTGAAAATAAAGTTCCTGATTTCAGTTCTACTAAAGCTTTTACAGGTCATACTTTGGCTGCAGCGGCGGGAATTGAAGCGGTTTATTCGATTTTGGCAATGCAAAATTCTGTTATTTTTCCCAATTTGAATTTCAAGACCAAAATGGAAGAATTTGATTTGACACCGATTACGGAATTGAAAAAGAAAAATATCGATCACGTACTTTCCAATTCTTTCGGATTTGGAGGAAATTGTTCAACGCTAATTTTTTCTAAATAATGAGTGTAGTTTACATCAACAGTGCAGCTTGTATTTCAGTTCAGGGCACTTTAAGCGAAAACTTTAGTGAACATCTGAAACCTGAAAATTCAACTCAGGTTTTAAAAGCAATTGAGCCCAATTATAAAGAATTTATTCCGCCTGCAATGATCAGGAGAATGTCTAAAACGGTAAAAATGAGTTCCGTAGCTTCCACTTTAGCTTTAAAAGAAGCCGGAATTGAAAAACCTGATTCTATTATCGTAGGAACAGGAATGGGATGTTCGCAGGACTCTGAAAAGTTCCTTAAAAATGTTCTGGAAAACAACGAAGAATTTCTTACTCCAACGTTTTTTATACAGTCCACACACAATACAGTTGCCGGACAAATTGCTTTAGGTTTGCAATGTCACGGTTATAATTTCACGTATGTAAATACCTCTTCTGCTTTGGAATTTTCGCTGTTGGATGCAAAGCTTCAGATTTTAGATGGTGAAGCCGAGAATGTTTTGGTGGGTTCTACAGACGAGAAAACAGACAGAATAATGGAACTGTACCAACTCAGCAACACCATTAAAAAAGAAGAAAATTTACCTTCAGATTATCTGAATTCAAAAACGGAGGGTGTAATTTGGGGAGAAGGTTCCAGCTTTTTTGTTCTGGGAAAAGACAAAAATGAAAGTTCTTACGCTCAACTTAAAGATATTCAGATTACTAATAAATTAGAATCAGACGAAACCGAAAAATTTATTCGAGAATTCTTGGTTAAAAATAATTTAAAAAACGAAGAGATCGATGCCGTCATTTTAGGTTTCAGCGGAGATTCTAAATCTGATATTTATTATAAAAAAGCATTGGAATTATTTCAAAATTCTTCATTATTATATTACAAACATTTGAGTGGAGAATTTAATACAGCAAGCGGATTTTCAACTTTTATGGCTTGTCATATTCTGAAAAATCAAGAGATTCCGGAAGTGATGATGATTAATGATATTAAAAAAGACGAAATTAAAAATGTTGTTTTGTACAATCATTTAAAAGGAGATGACCACAGTTTGATTTTGCTAGAGAAGGCCTGATAATTTTGACCATATTTAAATTAAGTTTGTCATTCCGAAGGAATCTCGATAGCGTTGTTTAGTTTCCTCTGGAATGACAAAACAGAGCGTTTTGATTTAGCTAAATTTAAACCTGAAAAATGAAACACTACTTATTCATTGTTCTTTATCTTTTCCTGAATCTTCTTATTTACGCATTTCACAGTACGATTTGGGTATATATTTTCTGTTTTATACTGTTTTCAGCAGTTGTTATTTGGGGGTCATTTTATATTACTTTAGGATATTTTGTTAACAGCATTACGCATAAACGAACAAAAATAAAAGAAGTCGCTTTGACTTTCGATGATGGACCAACCCAATTTACTCCAAAATTTTTAGACTTATTAAAAGAAAACAACATCAAAGCAACCTTTTTCTGCATCGGAAAACAGATTGAAAAACATCCTGAAACTTTCCGGAGAATGATCGAAGAAGGTCACTGCATTGGAAATCATACTTATTCTCATTCCAACAAAATCGGTTTTTTATCTACCTTAAAGATGATTGAGGAAATAGAAAAGTGCGACAAAGCTATTTCTGAATTTGGGAATTTAACAACCGATCTTTATCGTCCACCTTTTGGCGTTACCAATCCGAATATTGCTAAAGCAATCAAAAAAGCTCAGAAAAAAAGCATCGGCTGGAACGTGCGTTCTTTGGATACTGTAATTGCCGATGAGAAAAAAATATTGAGAAGAGTAACAAAAGGCTTAAAAAAAGGAAGCATTATTCTGCTTCATGATACTTCGGAAAAGACGTACAATGTTTTGGTAGAATTATTGTTATTTTTGGAACGTGAAAAATATTCAACCTTTACAGTTGATTCTTTGATTAAATTTAAAAAATAATGTTAAAAAAAATAACTTTTGTTGCATTTCTGTTGATTTCGAGCTTATTTTTTGCTCAAAATACAGCAATGACGAGCAATGAATCTAAAGCATTTGTTACGAAAATATCATCAGAAAGTCAACAGATCAAAACCCTGCAAAGTGATTTCGTTCAAACTAAAAAAATGGATTTTCTGGATAAAAATATTGTGACTTCAGGAAAAATGTCTTTAAAATCGCCCAATACACTAAGCTGGAAGTACACAAAACCTTATCAGTACAGCATCATTTTTAAAGAAAATAAAATATTCATTAACGATCAGGGAAAAAAATCTTCTGTGGATGCAAAAAGTAAAACGTTTGAAAAAATCAATAAACTGATTGTCGGAAGTTCAAACGGAAAAATGTTCAGCGACCCGGAATTTGTTGTGCGGTATTTTAAAAATGACAGTTATAACATCGCTAAATTTATCCCTAAATCTGCTCAATTACTTAAATACATTAAGCAAATCGAACTTCAGTTTCCGAAAAATCAATCCACCGTTTCACAGGTCAATATGACTGAAGCTTCTGGCGATACGACGAATATTGTTTTCAAAAACACCAAAATCAATGCGCCGATTCCTGATTCAGAGTTTTCTTTATAGTCTTATTTCACTGTTTTTTGTTTCGTGTAAAACATATCAGTTAAAAAACGTAAAACCTATTTCAAATAAAGAAATAACGGTTGAAAACCTGTACTTTTCTTCCAACGTAGATTACGTGTATAAATGCCAAATGGATATTTATAAGAATGATGTGAGCGGAATTTTAATTATTAAAAAAATCTCAGAATCCACACATCGAGTTGTAATGACATCAGATTTTGGGAATAAAATGATTGATTTTGAGATTTCTGAAAATGATTTTAAACTCAATTACGTTTTACCGGATTTAGATAAAAAAATAGTTATTAATTTTCTTAAGAATGATTTTCAGAAATTACTGAAAAGAAAGTTCATCGTAAAAGAAAGTTTTGAAAATAAAGATTCCAATATTTATCTATCTGAAAATAAAAAGAATACGTATTATTTATTTTTCAATAAAGAGACCAATTTGCTCAAAAAAATTATTTATACACAAAATAACAAAGAAAAAATTGATTTTAGTTTTGAAGCCAAAAAACCTACTTTTGCAGAGACGATAGAAATTCAACATAAAGATTTCAAAATCAATATCAAACTATTTCAAATTACTGAAACTGAATAAAATATGCAAACCATACTTACCGACTTTTATACTTTAGAAAACTATCAAAAAAATGATGACGGAAATTTTTTGGCAAACATAAAACTCAATGAAAACCACGAGATTTTCAAAGGACATTTTCCGGGGAATCCTGTTACACCAGGAGTTTGTATGATGCAGATTGTAAAAGAACTCACAGAAGAATTTACAGGCAAAAAGCTATCTCTGAAATCGGCTTCTAATGTAAAATTTATGGCAATTATTAATCCTTATGAAACGCCAAATCTTCAGCTTCAGCTTACTGTTTCTGAAACAGATGAAGAAGTTAAAGTAAAGAATACCACCTCTTTTGGCGAGACTATTGCACTGAAACTTTCTGCAACCTATAAAAAATAACAAATGAAAATTTTTCTTTCAATAATTACTGTTCTCGTATTATTTTTTCAAACCTCGGATGTAGAAATACTTAGAAATAGCTATTCTAAAGCCAATCTGTCTGTAGAAAATGCAAAAAATTTCATCCAACTTGCAGAGAAAAAATCTTCCTCAGATCCTGTAATTTCAGCATATAAAGCTGCGTCTCAGATTCTTGAGGCGAAAGTAACGACTGAAAAAAACAAGAGAAAAACATTCGTAAAATCTGGTGCTACAAGTCTGGAAAATGTGATTAAAAACAATCCTAACAATGCAGAACTGAGACTTATAAGAATGAGTGTGCAGGAAAATATCCCAAAAATTGTCGGCTACAATAAAAATCTGAAAGAAGATAAAACTTTTATCCTCAACAATTATTCTAAGCAGACTGCTGTTTTGAAAACCTACATCAAAAAATTTGCAATGCAGTCTAAAACGATGACTCCTGCAGAAAAAAATTCATTGAAATAAATGATGCTCTCTGAAGTTCAAAATGCAATTTTCGAAAAGAAAATCTGCATCTTAATTCCTACGTACAACAATCACAAAACGCTGAAAAGAGTCATTGACGGTGTTTTGGAATATACACAAAATATTATTGTTGTTAATGACGGTTCTACCGATTCTACTTCAGAGATCTTAAAAAATTATCCGCAAATATCCATTCTCAACTTACCCGAAAACAAAGGAAAAGGAAACGGACTGAAACTGGGTTTCAGAAAGGCAAAAGAATTGGGTTTTGATTTTGCAATTACCATAGATTCCGACGGACAACATTATCCGGACGACATTCCTGTTTTTGTGGAAGCTTTACTGGAAGAAAAAGAAGATGTTTTGCTCATCGGAAACCGAAATATGTCTCAAGACGGAATTCCTAAAAAAAGCAGTTTCGGAAATCGGTTTTCTAATTTTTGGTTTTGGTTTGAGACAGGAATTAAACTTGAAGACACACAATCCGGCTACAGATTGTATCCTTTACATAAAATCCCAAAGAAATATTATACGCCGAAATTTGAATTTGAAATAGAAATCATCGTAAGAACCGCTTGGCGACACGTTCCTATAAAAAATGTTCCGATAAAGGTGTTATATGATCCTGCGGAAAGGGTTTCACATTTCAGACCGTTCAAAGATTTTACCCGAATCAGTATTCTGAATACTATTTTAGTAACGATTACATTACTTTATATCATTCCGAGAAATTTCATTAATAATTTCAGGAAGAAAAGTTTTAAAAAATTCATCAAAGAAGACGTTCTGGAAAGTGATGGAAGCAATCGTACCAAAGCGTTTTCCGTTGCTTTGGGCGTATTCATAGGTTTGTCTCCTGTTTGGGGATTTCAGACATTTTTGACGATTTCTCTGGCTGTCCTTTTCAAGCTGAATAAAGTTTTGGCATTTGTCTCTTCAAACATCAGTTTCCCGCCATTCATTCCGCTTATTATTGCCGCTTCTCTGTTTATTGGTGCACCTTTCGTAGAAGGAGAAACCAATTTCCTCAGTCACGAACTTAACTTTGAACTGGTGAAAAACCATCTTCTTCAATATATCATCGGAAGTTTGATTTTGGCAACAACCGTATCTGCAGTTTCAGGAATTATTACCTTCCTTTTTTTGAATAAAGTAAGTCCGGAAAATAATTAATTTTTAGAATTGTCTTTTAGAGTTTCAGCGGCGGCGTTGCCGCCGCCGCCCGAACTCTAAAAGACTCAAAAAAATAGTTAAAAAAAGAAATTTCTGATTTTTTTAAAAACCATTTTAAAATATTTAGAAAGATTTTGTTTATCTT
>JAEAMF010000484.1_pt1 | contig 48562 bp, 36 predicted proteins | sample 8958721 | NCBI WGS metagenome assembly JAEAMF01 (sample SAMN16933255, study PRJNA681124) | bioreactor sludge metagenome | isolation source: anaerobic bioreactor treating anionic surfactant - SDBS | place: India: Bengaluru | collected 2019-02-28
GACGCCAACGCCGCGCGCGCCATGTGCGTGCTCAAGCCGCTCAAGGTGGTGATCACCAACTATCCGGAAGGCCAGGTCGAGAACCTCGAGCTGCCGCGCCATCCCAAGCAGGACATGGGTGTGCGCGTGCTGCCGTTCTCCCGCGAGATCTACATCGACGCCAGCGACTTCGAGGAAGTCCCGCCAGCCGGCTACAAGCGCCTGATCCCCGGCGGCGAAGTGCGCCTGCGCGGCAGCTACGTGATCCGCGCCGACGAGGCGATCAAGGATGCCGAAGGCAATATCGTCGAGCTGCGCTGCTCCTTTGATTCGAACACCCTGGGCAAGAACCCGGAAGGCCGCAAGGTCAAGGGCGTGATCCACTGGGTGCCGGCCGCCGAGAGCGTCGAGTGCGAGGTGCGCCTGTACGACCGACTGTTCAAGGCCGCCAACCCGGAGAAGACCGACGAGGAGGGCGGCAGCTTCCTCGACAACATCAACCCGGAGTCGCTGGTGGTGCTCAAGGGCTGCCGCGCCGAGCCGTCGCTGGCCAATGCCGCGCCGGAAGAGCGCTTCCAGTTCGAGCGCGAAGGCTACTTCTGCGCCGACCTGAAGGACTCGAAGCCGGGCGCCCCGGTGTTCAACCGTACCGTCACCCTGCGCGACTCCTGGGGGCAGTGAATGACGCTTTCCATCTACAGCACCCTGTCCAAGAGCAAGGACGCGTTCAAGCCGCTGGAAGGCAACAAGGTGCGCATGTACGTGTGCGGCATGACCGTCTACGACTTCTGCCACATCGGCCACGCGCGGGTGATGGTGGCGTTCGACGTGGTCGCCCGCTGGCTGCGCCATCGCGGCTATGAGCTGACCTACGTGCGCAACATCACCGACATCGACGACAAGATCATCAAGCGCGCCAACGAGAACGGCGAATCGTTCCAGGACCTGGTCGCGCGGATGATCAAAGCGATGCACGAGGACGAGGCGCGCCTCAACGTGCTGCGTCCGGACATCGAGCCGCGCGCCACCGACCACATCGCCGGCATGCACGCGATGATCCAGACCCTGATCGACAAGGGCTTCGCCTACGCCCCGGGCAACGGCGACGTCTACTACCGGGTCGGCAAGTTCGAGGGCTACGGCAAGCTGTCGCGGCGCAAGATCGAGGACCTGAAGATCGGCGCGCGCATCGAGGTCGACGAGGCCAAGGAAGATCCGCTCGACTTCGTGCTGTGGAAGGGCGCCAAGCCGGGCGAGCCGAGCTGGGAATCGCCCTGGGGCGCCGGACGTCCGGGCTGGCACATCGAGTGCTCGGTGATGTCCACCTGCTGCCTGGGCGAGACCTTCGACATCCACGGCGGTGGCCCGGACCTGGTGTTCCCGCACCACGAGAACGAGATCGCGCAGAGCGAGGCGGCCACCGGCAAGCTGTACGCCAACGCCTGGATGCATGCCGGCGCGGTGCGCGTCGACGGCGAGAAGATGTCCAAGAGCCTCGGCAACTTCTTCACCATCCGCGAGGTGCTGGAGAAGTACCACCCCGAAGTGGTGCGCTACCTGCTGGTGTCCAGCCACTACCGCAGCCCGATCAACTACTCCGAGGACAGCCTGCGCGAGGCCAAGGGCGCGCTGGAGCGCTTCTACAACGGCCTCAAGGGTCTGCCCGAGGCGACGCCTGCCGGTGGCGAGGAGTTCGTCGAGCGCTTCGGCGCGGCGATGGACGACGACTTCAACTCGCCGGAAGCCTGCGCGGTGCTGTTCGAGATGATCCGCGAGGTCAACCGCCTGCGCGAGTCGGATCTTGCCGCCGCCGCCGCGCTGGCCGCGCGGCTCAAGGAGCTGGCCGGCGTGCTCGGCGTGCTGCAGCTCGACCCCGAGGCCTTCCTGCAGGCCGGTGCCGAGGGCAAGGTCGACGCCGCCGAGGTCGAGGCGCTGATCGCCGCGCGCCTGCAGGCACGCGCCGAGAAGAACTGGGCCGAGTCCGACCGCATCCGCGACCAGCTCACCGCCATGGGCGTGGTGCTGGAGGACGGCAAGGGCGGCACCACCTGGCGCCTGGCCGAGTAGGTCGATCCGCTGTACCGAAAGGGGCTGCCGCGAGGCAGCCCTTTTCGTTTGTGGCGCGCTATTTGTAGTGCGCTACTGCTGCTGCGCGGCCGCGCTGTTCTCCTCGTGGATCTGCAGCATCCGCTCCAGTTCGCTGCGGATCAGCGCGTCCTCGCAGCCGGGCAGGAACTCGCGCAGCTTGCGGATCACCCACTGCTGGCCCCGGTCGACGAAGGCCAGGCGCTCCTCCAGCGATTCGATGGCCATGGCCTTGTCGTAGAAGGCGCCGGTCTCGTGGTTGGGGGTGAGGCCCAGGTGCTTGAGGCAGGTCAGCAGGTGCTGGCAGCTCTCGCCCTCGCCCGCGAGGATCTGCTGCAGCAGTTCGCGCTGGTCGGGATCGGTGGCCTGGCGCAGGGTTTCGCCGGCCACCCTGGCGCCGGCGCGCTCGGCGCTGAGCAGGGTCTGCAGCAGCTCGGCCTGGCCGGCGGCAGTGTTGAGGTTGGCTGAGTCGGTCATGATCGGGCTCCCCGACGGTTGGTCCTGGCAATCCATGGTAGTCGGTTTGCCCTGCCGCGGGGGCGGGAGCCGGGCCGACCATGCCCGCTGGCGGAGCCGCATCTCGGGTCAGCGAATGGGGCGGCCCGCCTCAGCGCAGCCCCAGCCGCTTGGCCAGCCGGTGCAGGTTGGCGCGGTCCAGGCCCAGCTCGCGGGCGGCGGCGGCCCAGCTGTGGGCGTGGCGCTCCAGCGCGGCGGCGATCTGCTGGCGCTGGAACTGCTCGGTGGTCTCGCGCAGGTTGCCGCCAACCACTGCCGGTTCGGCCTCGGCAGCGGTGCTGGCCGGGCTGGCCGGTGTCGCGCCCGGCAGGCCGAGCAGCTCGGCGCCGATGCTGAGGATGCGCCGGCGCTCGCTGCGCTCGCCGGCGGCCATGGCCTTGAGCGCGGCGCGGCCGATCAGGTGCTCCAGCTCGCGCACGTTGCCCGGCCAGTCGTAGGCGAGCAGGGCGGCCTGCGCCTCGCCGGTCAGGCGCAGGCTGCGCAGGCCGAGGCGGGCGCGGTTCTCCTCGAGGAAGTAGCCGGCCAGCAGCAGCACGTCGCGGCCGCGCTCGCGCAGCGGCGGCACCGGCAGCGGGTAGACGCTCAGGCGGTGGTAGAGGTCGGCACGGAAGCGCCCTGCGCGCACCTCCTCGGCCAGGTCGCGGTTGGTGGCGGCGATCACCCGCACGTCGACGCGGTGCTCGCGGTCCGAGCCGACCCGCTGCAGCTGGCCGCTCTGCAGCACGCGCAGCAGCTTGGCCTGCACCGCCAGCGGCAGCTCGCCGACCTCGTCGAGGAACAGCGTGCCGCCGTCGGCCAGCTCGAACTTGCCGTGGCGCTCGCTGACCGCTCCGGAGAAGGCGCCGCGCACGTGGCCGAACAGCTCGCTCTCCACCAGGGTGTCCGGCAGCGCGGCGCAGTTGAGGCTGATCAAGGGCTTGCGCGCCCGCGGTGAGGCGCCGTGGATGGCCTGGGCGACCAGTTCCTTGCCCACCCCGGTCTCGCCGCTGATCAGCACGCTCAGGTCGCTGCCGGCGACCAGGGCGATCTCCTCCAGCAGGCGCTGGTGCTCGCGGCTCTGGCCGATCAGCTCGCGGCGCGCCTGCTGGCCGGCGGCCTCGCGGTACACCTCGACCAGTTGCTCGTCGTGCTCGGCGCGGCGGGTCAGGGCGTCGATGCGCTCGGCGGCGCGCACGGTGGCGGCGGCCAGGCTGGCGAAGGCTTCCAGGTTGTCCAGGTCGATGTGCTCGAAGCGCGACGGGTCGAGGGCGTCGAGGGTCAGCAGCCCCCAGGGCTGCTCGTCGACGTACAGCGGACAGCCCAGGCAGTCGTGCACTTCCAGGTGGCCGGAAAGGCCCTCGACCAGGCCGTCGTAGGGGTCGGGCAGGGCGCAGTCGGCGGCGAAGCGGGTCAGCCCGCGATGGGCCAGCAGGCTCTCGAAGCGCGGATGCTCGCTGACCCGGAAGCGCCGGCCGAGGGTGTCGGCGCTCAGGCCGTCGACCGCCAGCGGCACCAGGGTGTCGCCGTCCAGGCGCAGCAGGGCGGCGGCATCGGCCGGCAGCAGGGCGCGCAGGGCGCCGAGCAGGCGGCGGTAGCGTTCCGCTTCCGGCAGGTCGCGGGACAGGTCGGCGACCAGCGGGATCAGGGCGTTGAGCAGCGGATGCGTTGTCATTTCGATAGCGTGTTGTCGGGTTGACAGCGTTCGATTGTTGTCGTGATGACTCGCGATAATCTCAAGTCATTGATTTTATTGAATAAAAATTCTGGCACGGAAACTGATATGTCCATTGTGCTTGCGTGCAGGCGGCCTGTCGATGGCCGCCCATCTCACTTGGTCCCATTCAGGAGTTGTCCATGCTGTCTGCTCAACAAACCGCCATCATCAAGGCCACCGTCCCGCTGCTGGAAACCGGCGGCGAAACCCTGACCAAGCATTTCTACAAGATCATGCTCGGCGAGTACCCGCAGGTGAAGGTGCTGTTCAACCAGGCCCACCAGGCCAGCGGCGACCAGCCGCGCGCGCTGGCCAACAGCGTGCTGATGTACGCCCGTCACATCGACCGCCTGCAGGAGCTGGGCCCGCTGGTCGGCCAGATCGTGCACAAGCACGTGTCGCTGCAGATCCTGCCGGAACACTACCCGATCGTCGGCTCCTGCCTGCTGCGCGCCATCCGCGAGGTGCTCGGCGAGGAGATCGCCACCGACGAGGTGCTGGAAGCCTGGGGCGCCGCCTACCAGCAGCTGGCCGACATCCTGATCGGCGCCGAGGAAGCGGTGTACGCCGCCAACGAGGCCAAGGAAGGTGGCTGGCGCGGCTCGCGCCAGTTCCGCGTGGCGCGCAAGGAAGCCGAGAGCGAGGAGATCACCTCCTTCTACCTGCAGCCGGTGGACGGCGGCGCGGTGCCGGAATTCGTGCCGGGCCAGTACCTGGGCCTGCGCTTCGTCATCGACGGCGAGGAGATGCGCCGCAACTACTCGCTGTCCGCCGCGCCGAACGGCCGCGAGCTGCGCATCAGCGTCAAGCGCGAGGAGGGCGGCCGCATCTCCAACTACCTGCACGACGAGGTGCAGGTCGGCGCCGAGCTGGAAGTCTTCCCGCCGGCCGGCGACTTCGTCCTCGAGGACAGCGACAAGCCGCTGGCGCTGATCACTGCTGGCGTCGGCATCACCCCGGCGGTGGCCATGCTCGAGCAGGCGCTGCAGAGCGGCCGCGAGGTGCGCTTCATCCATTTCGCCCGCCACGGCGGCGTGCACGCCTTCCGCGAGTGGCTGGACGAGAAGAGCGCCCAGCACCCGCAGCTCAAGCGCTTCTACTGCTACAGCGAGCCGCGCGAGGGCGATGTGGCCGACGCCGAGGGCTTCAGCAGCGCCGCGCTGCTCAACGACTGGCTGCCGGAGCAGCGCGACCTGGACGCCTACTTCCTCGGCCCGAAGCCGTTCATGGCCCAGGTGAAGAAGCAGCTCGCCGAGCTGGGCGTGCCGCAGGCGCAGTGCCGCTACGAGTTCTTCGGCCCGGCGGCGGCACTGGAGGCCTGAGCCAGGCTGAGCAGCTAGGGCGTACTCGCCGTGAGCGGTACGCCATTGCTGCGGCGTAGGGGCGAATTCATTCGCCTTTACGAGGCCTGTTGGCGAATGAATTCGCCCCTACAGGATGGTGCTCCGCGTTCCTATCCGGGGCGCGGAGCGTCCACCCCGGTGTCCACGCGGGGGCGTGCGCACCATCACCGTTAAGGAACTCCCATGCAATTGGTCGACCGCAAGGCCCTGTTGCAGATCGCGCCGCTGTGGCGCCTCGGTTTTCGTCCCTTCTTCCTCGCCGGCACGGCCTTCGCCGCGCTGGCCATTCCCCTCTGGCTCGGCGCGCTGGCCGGGCTCTGGCCCGTCTGGCAGCCGACCGGTGGCGCACTGGCCTGGCACCGCCACGAGATGGTGTTTGGCTTCGGCGCGGCGATCATCGCCGGCTTCCTGCTCACCGCCGCGCAGAACTGGACCGGCCGCCCCGGCCTCTCCGGTCCGCCGCTCGCCGCACTGGCCGGGCTCTGGCTGGCGGCGCGGCTGGCCTGGCTGCTGGGCGCGCCGCTGTGGCTGCTGATCCCGCTGGAAATCGCCTTCCTGCCGGCGGTGGCGGTGGTGCTCGGCCGCATGCTGCTGGCAGTGCGCCAGGTGCGCAACTACCCCATAGTCGGCGTGCTGGCGCTGCTGACCCTCGCCGACCTGCTGGTGCTCACCGGCCTCGCGCAGAACAATGATGCCTGGCAGCGCCAGGGTGTGATCGCCGCGCTGTGGCTGGTGGCGGTGATGATGGGCCTGATCGGCGGGCGGGTGATCCCGTTCTTCACCCAGCGCGGCCTTGGCCGCACGGCGCAGGTGCCGGCACTGCCCTGGCTGGAGTGGGGCGCCCAGGGCGGCCTGGTGCTGGTCGCCGTGCTCACCGCCAGCGGCCTGGCCCTCGCGCCGCAGGCCTGGCTGGGCGCGCTGTTCGCCCTGGTGGCGCTGCTGCACGGCGTGCGCCTGGCGCGCTGGCACGACGCCGGCCTGTGGCGGGTGCCGCTGCTGTGGTCGCTGCACCTGGCCTATGCCTGGCTGGTGGTGGCGCTGGCCGGGCAGGCGCTGTGGCACTTCGGCCTGCTGACCAGCGCCAGCCTGGCGCTGCACGCCCTCGGCGTCGGCGGCATGGGTGGACTGATCCTCGCAATGGTCGCGCGGGTCAGCCTTGGCCATACCGGCCGGCCGCTGCAGGCACCAAAGGCGATGGCCTGGGCCTTCGCCCTGGTTAACCTCGGTGCCGCGGCGCGGGTGCTGCTGCCGCCGTTCTTCCCGCTCGGCGGCCTGCATCTGGCCGGCACGGCCTGGGTGGTGGCCTTCGCCCTGTTCGTCTGGCACTACGGGCCGATGCTGTGCCGGCCGCGGCTGGACGGGCAGCCGGGGTAGGGCGACGCGGGGTGGACAGCGGCGCAGCCTTGTCCACCACCATGCAGCGCTCCGGTAGACAAACGCTGCGCGTGTTGTCCACCCTACGGTCCTGTGTAGCCGTTCTGGCGCTGAAGGCCCGCCTTGCCCTATGGTGTCCGCCCACTCATCAGGGAAGCGGAACCCGTGATCCAGCGCGCAGCACCGGTAGTCAAGGACAGCATCTCCATCCGTCTGGTCGAGGAGGCGCTGCGCGGCTTCGCCGAGCGCGGCGAGCCGGTCGACGAGCTGCTGCGCGAGGTGGGCCTGGAGCCGGCGCTGCTGGCCGACCGTAACGCGCGGGTCGAGGTGCGCGACTACAGCCGGCTGTGGCTGCATCTGGCGCGGCGCTACGACGACGAGTTCTTCGCCATGGACCCGCGGCGCATGCGCTGGGGCAGCTTCGCCTTTCTCTGCCGCACCTGCCGCAACCAGGCGACCCTCGAGGAAGCGCTGCACACCGCGCTGGACTTCTTCGCCCTGACCTTCGAGAACTTCCGTCCGACGCTCGCCCGCAGCCAGAGTCTGGCCGAGGTGGTGCTGCACGAGCGCACGGGCGAGCCGCTGCGACCCTTCACCTGCTTCACCTTCTGGCTGCTGCTGCATGGCCTGGCCTGCTGGCTGGTCGGCAGGCGCTTCCCGTTGCTGGCGGTGGAGCTGCGCGGCGCGGAGCCCGAGTACATCGGCGACTACCGGGTGATGTTCTCCGACAACCTGCGCTTCGCCCGCCCGTCGAACCGGATCATCTTCGCCGCCGAGGTTCTCGATCTGCCGGTGCGGCGCAGCGAGGCGGAGCTCAGCGAGTTCCTCGCCCGCGCGCCGTCGAACATCCTGGTCAAGTACCGCGACACCGGCAGCCTGGCGCATCGGATCAAGAGCCACCTGCGCAGCCTGCCGGGCGAGCGCTGGCCGACCGGCGACGAGCTGGCCCAGGTGCTGTGCATGTCGCCCTCGACCCTGCGCCGGCGGCTGGCCGAGGTCGGCCAGTCCTACCAGGCGATCAAGGACGCCGTGCGCCAGGAGCGCGCCACCGCCTGGCTGGCCGATCCGCAGGTCAGCTTCGGCGCCATCGCCGAGCGCCTCGGCTTCGCCGACGTCAGCGCCTTCTACAAGGCCTTCCGCAAGTGGACCGGCACCAACCCCGGCCACTACCGCACCCTGATCCTCGCCCCCGGCATTGGCCAAAACGGTCACGCAGATTGACAGGAACGGCCATTGCCGGCCCGTGGCCCGCTGACCAATATGAAGCCATCACGCCTGTCGTGCTTCCGAACTAGAACAAGATAAGGAAACCGCCATGCCGCCCCGCTTCCCTGCCGTGCATCCCCCCGCGGGCTAGCCGCTCGACACCTTCCCGCCAATCCCGATCAAGTGGTTGCGCCGCCCGTGCGCCGGCCCCCGGCTGCCCGCGCGTCGCCAGAACAAGAGAGACAAGTCATGCGTATCCCCAACAAGGTTTTCCTGGTCACCGGCGCCGCCTCCGGGCTCGGTGCGGCCACCGCACGGGCGCTGGTCGAGGCCGGCGCCCGGGTGCTGCTGGTCGACGTCGCCGCCGCCGTCGAGGCGCGCGCCGCCGAGCTGGGCGCCAATGCCCGCGGCCTGGTCGCCGACATCACCGACGAGGCCGCCGCCCGCAATGCCGTGGCCGCCGCTCGCGAGACCTTCGGCGCGCTGCACGGCCTGGTGAACTGCGCCGGCGTGGTCGGCGGCGAGAAGGTGCTCGGCCGCAACGGCCCGCACGCCCTGGAGAGCTTCAGCCGCATCGTCACCATCAACCTGATCGGCACCTTCAACATGCTGCGCCTGGCCGCCGAGGTCATGGCCGAGGGCGAGGCGGACGAGGGCGGCGAGCGCGGGGTGATCGTCAACACCGCCTCCATCGCCGCCTTCGACGGGCAGATCGGCCAGGCCGCCTACGCCGCCTCCAAGGGCGGGGTGGCCAGCCTGACCCTGCCGGCGGCGCGCGAACTGGCGCGCCACGGCATCCGGGTGATGACCATCGCCCCCGGCATCTTCGAGACACCGATGATGGCCGGCATGAGTGACGAGGTGCGCGCCTCGCTGGCCGCGGGCGTGCCGTTCCCGCCGCGCCTCGGCAAGCCCGAGGAGTACGCCGCGCTGGTCCGCCACATCGTCGAGAACAGCATGCTCAACGGCGAGGTGATCCGCCTCGACGGCGCCCTGCGCATGGCCGCCAAATGAGAGGGGAGAACAGCATGAAAGAAGATCCGATCGTCATCGTCGCCAGCGCCCGTACTCCCATGGGCGGCTTCCAGGGCGACTTCAGGAACGTGACCGCCCCCGAGCTGGGCGCCGCCGCGATCCGCGCCGCGGTCGAACGCAGCGGCCTGCCGTTTGATGCGGTGCAGGAAGTGCTGATGGGCTGCGTGCTGCCCGCCGGTATCGGCCAGGCCCCGGCGCGCCAGGCGGCGCTGGGCGCCGGGCTGGCCCGCTCCACCCTGTGCAACACTCTCAACAAGATGTGCGGCTCGGGCATGCAGACGGTGATCCTCGCCCACGACCTGCTGCGCGCCGGCAGCGCCGAGATCGTCGTCGCCGGCGGCATGGAAAGCATGTCCAACGCGCCCTACCTGCTGGACAAGGCGCGCGCCGGCTACCGCATGGGCCACGGTCAGGTGCTCGACCACATGTTCCTCGACGGCCTGGAGGACGCCTACGACAAGGGCCGCCTGATGGGCACCTTCGCCGAGGACTGCGCCCAGCAGCACGGCTTCAGCCGCGAGGCGCAGGACGCCTACGCGCTGGCCTCGCTGCAGCGCGCCCGCGACGCCATGGCCGACGGCTACTTCGCCGGGGAGATCGTGCCGCTGGCCGTCAGCGCCGGGCGCGAGCAGCGCCTGGTCAGCGCCGACGAGCAGCCGCCCAAGGCCAGCCCGGAGAAGATCCCGACCCTGCGCCCGGCGTTCCGCGACGGCGGCACGGTGACCGCGGCCAACTCCAGTTCGATCTCCGACGGCGCCGCCGCGCTGGTGCTGATGCGCCGCTCCGAAGCCGAGCGTCGCGGCCTGCGTCCGCTGGCGGCGATCCGCGGCCATGCCGCCTTCGCCGACGCGCCCAACCTGTTCCCCACCGCGCCCATCGGCGCGATCCGCAACCTGATGCAGCGCACCGGCTGGAGCCTCGATCAGGTTGACCTGTTCGAGATCAACGAGGCCTTCGCCGTGGTCACCATGGTCGCCATGCGCGAGCTGGGCCTGGACCACGGCAGGGTCAACGTGCACGGCGGCGCCTGCGCCCTCGGCCACCCGATCGGCGCCTCCGGCGCGCGCATCCTGGTCACCCTGCTGGCGGCGCTGCGCAGCCACGGCCTGCGCCGTGGCGTGGCGGCCATCTGCATCGGCGGCGGCGAGGCCACGGCGATGGCCGTCGAGCTGCTGGACTGAATACAAGGAGAGTCCGATGAACTACGAAACCCTGCTGGTGGAGATCCGCGAGCGCGTCGCGCTGATCACTCTCAACCGTCCCCAGGCGCTGAATGCGCTCAACTCCCAGTTGGTCGGCGAACTCAACCAGGCGCTCGACCGCCTGGAAGCCGACCCGCAGATCGGCTGCATCGTCCTCACCGGCTCGAGCAAGGCCTTCGCCGCCGGCGCGGACATCAAGGAACTGGCGGATATGACCTTTCCGCAGATCTACCATGACGACCACTTCGCCGCCGCCGACCGCATCGCCGCGCGGCGCAAGCCGGTCATCGCCGCGGTGTCCGGCTATGCGCTGGGCGGCGGCTGCGAGCTGGCGCTGATGTGCGACTTCATCTACGCCGCCGACAGCGCCCGCTTCGGCCTGCCGGAGATCACCCTCGGCGTGCTGCCGGGTATCGGCGGCACCCAGCGTCTGACCCGCGCCATCGGCCGCGCCAAGGCCATGGAGATGTGCCTGACCGGGCGGATGATGGATGCCACCGAGGCCGAGGGCGCCGGGCTGGTGGCGCGGGTGTTCCCGGCCGACAGCCTGCTGGAGAAGACCCTCGAGGCGGCCCACGCCATCGCCGGCAAGTCGCTGACCGCGGCGATGCTGATCAAGGAGTGCATCAACCGCGTCGACGAGACCAGCCTCAGCGAAGGCGTTCGCTTCGAGCGGCGGGTGTTCCACTCGGTATTCGCCACCGCCGATCAGAAGGAGGGCATGGCGGCCTTCGTCGACAAGCGCGCGCCGAACTTCACCCATCGCTGAGCTGTGCCTGCGTCATGCGGCCAGGGAACCGGCCGCCGATATCCGTTGAAAACAACAACAAGAAAGTAGAGGAAATCGCAATGCTCGAAGGTCTGATGCAGAAGGCGCCGCTGCTGATCAGCGGCATCCTCACCCATGCCGCCAGCGCCCATGGCGACACCGAGATCGTCTCGCGGCTGGTCGACGAGCCGCTGTGGCGCTACGACTACCGCGGCCTGGCGCAGCGCGCCGGACAGGCAGCTTCGCTGCTGCAGCGCCTGGGAATACGCGCCGGCGACCGGGTGTCCTCGCTGGCCTGGAACACCCATCGCCACTACGAACTGTTCTTCGCCGTGCCGGGCATCGGCGCGGTGCTGCACACCGCCAACCCGCGGCTGTCCGACGAGCAGATCGCCTTCACCCTCAACCACGCCGAAAGCAGCGTGCTGCTGTTCGACCGCAGCTTCGCGCCGCTGGTCGCCCGCCTGCGCCCGCAGCTGCCGCACATCCGCCACTTCATCGTGCTGTCGGATCGCGACTGCTTCGATGCCGGGGAAGGTGCGGTGCCCTGCTATGAAGCGCTGATCGCCGGTGAGCGCCCCATTGACTGGCCGAGCTTCGACGAGAACGCCGGCGCGGTGCTCTGCTACACCTCGGGCACCACCGGCGATCCCAAGGGCGTGCTGTACAGCCACCGCTCGGTGGTGCTGCACGCGCTGGCCGCCGGGCTCAGCGGCGCCTTCGGCCTGTCGGCCTTCGACTGCGTGATGCCGTGCTCGTCGCTGTACCACGGCACCGCCTGGGGCCTGCCGTTCGCCGCGGCGATCAACGGCTGCAAGTTCGTGCTGCCCTGCGACAGGATGGACGGCCGCAGCCTGCAGGAACTGATCAGGAACGAGGGGGTGACCTTCTCCGGCGGCGTGCCGACCATCTGGACCATGTACCTCGACCACCTGGAGCGCAGCGGCGAGGACGCCGGCACGCTCGAGCGCCTGGTGATCGGCGGCTCGGCGGTGCCGCGGGCGATGGCCGAGAAGTTCCAGGGCAAGTACGGGGTGACCATCCGCCAGCTGTGGGGGATGACCGAGACCAGCCCGCTCGGGGTGATCTCGACGCCGACGCCGAAGCTGACCGCGCGCGGCCAGGCGGCCACCGACGAGGTGATCTGGACCCGACAGGGCCGCCTGCAGTTCGGCATCGAGCTGAAGATCGTCGACGAGGAGGGCAGCGAGCTGCCGCGCGACGGCGTGACCCCGGGCAAGCTCTTGGTGCGCGGGCCGTGGACGGTCGAGCGCTACTTCCGCAGCGAGAAGAGCGCGCTGGACGCCGACGGCTGGTTCGACACCGGCGACATCGCCACCCTCGACGGCGACGGCTTCATGCGCATCACCGACCGCAGCAAGGACGTGATCAAGTCCGGCGGCGAGTGGGTCAGCTCGATCGACATCGAGAACGTCGCGGTGGCCTGCCCGGGGGTGAAGATCGCCGCGGTGGTCGGCGTGTTCCACCCGAAATGGGAGGAGCGCCCGCTGCTGGTGATCGAGCCGCACGAGGATGCCGAGGTGTGCGTCAAGCGCGTGCTGGCCCACCTGGAGCCGCACATCGTCCGTTGGTGGATGCCCGATGCGGTGGTCATCGACCGCGTGCCGCTGACCGCCACCGGCAAGATCGACAAGAAGGTGCTGCGCGAGCGCTACCGCGACCATCTGCTCGATGCCCTGCGCCTGGAGTCCCGGGGATGACCACGGACAATCGACCCCGGCAGGGACCGCTGGCCGGCCTGCGCGTGCTGGAGTTCGCCGGCATCGGCCCCGGCCCGCACTGCGCCATGCTGCTCGCCGACATGGGCGCCGACGTGGTGCGCATCGAGCGCGCCGGCGGCAACGGCTGGCCCAACCCGGTGGCCGACCGCGGCCGCCAGGTGCTGGAGCTGGACATCCGCAGCGCGGCCGGGCGGGCGCGCTGCCTGGAGCTGGCCGAGCGCGCCGACGTGCTGATCGAGGGCTTCCGCCCCGGGGTGATGGAACGCCTCGGCCTCGGTCCGGAGGAGCTGCGCGAGCTCAATCCGCGGCTGGTCTACGGGCGGATGACCGGCTGGGGCCAGGATGGACCGCTGGCCCGCGCCGCCGGCCACGACATCAACTACATCGCCCTGACCGGCGCGCTGGCCGCCATCGGCGGGCGGTCGGGCACGGCGATCCCGCCGCTCAACCTGGTCGGCGACTTCGGCGGCGGCTCGCTGTTCCTCGCCTTCGGCATCATGACGGCGCTGTGGGAGCGCGAGCGCTCCGGGCAGGGCCAGGTGGTCGACGCCGCCATCGTCGACGGGGTGTCCTCGCTGATGAGCTTCTTCGCCGGCGGCAGCCTGTCGATGCAGCGCGAACGCAACCTGCTCGGCGGCGCCGCGCCGCACTACCGCTGCTACCGCTGCGCCGACGGCGGCGAGATCGCCGTCGGCCCGCTGGAGCCGCAGTTCCTGCGCGAGCTGCTGGAGCGCATCGAGGCGCCCGAGCAGCTCTACGCCGGCTGCGACGATCCGGCTGAATGGGCGGCGCAGGGCGAGTGCCTGGCCGCGCTGTTCGCCCGCCGCACGCGGGACGAGTGGTGCGCGCTGCTGGAGGGCACCGACGCCTGCTTCGCGCCGGTGCTCACGCTCGACGAGGCGCCGCAGCACCCGCACCTGCAGGCGCGCGGGGTGTACCGCGAGGTCGACGGGCAGCTGCAGGTGGCGCCGGCGCCACGGCTGTCGCGCACGCCGGGGGAGGCGCGCGCCTCGGTGCGGCTGGCGGCGGATGCGCCGCTGTGGGGGGAAGCGCGCGCGGCGGTAACCTGAGAGGAGGGGGCGGTTACCGGTCATACCCTCAGGTGTTACCGGGTCTTTCCGGCGTAACGGGCGCTGGGCAGTCCGGTAACGGGAACGGCCCCTTCGGGGGCTATGTGCGGTGCTTCAGAATTCTCAAGTTGTTGATTTATAAGGGTTTTCTAAAGTTGGCACGCCATCTGCTTTATTCTTGGCACAACAAAAACAAGAACGCATCACAACAGAACAAAAACAACACGTAACGACTCCATAACAACAAGAACAATCGGATGGAGGCGCAGCAAACAGATTCTTTTGGAGAGGAGTTGCCCGACAGGGTTCTCCCCCGACCGGACCGAGAACGATAAAACTGCCCCGAGGCAGCGGCCAGCACCGGTAGGACCCGCTAGGGTTGTGGCGACATCAGCGTCCAAAGGAATACGTTTGTTCTTGAGTCCCTGCTTGGGACCTTAACCGGACCATGGAGTCCGGGCGGGCAACCAACAAGAACAACAAGCCTGTACCAACAAGAAGAACACAGCACGACCGACTTCAAGGGGGAGCCTACGGGCTCCCCCTTGTGCTATCTGCGATCCGTTCGAGCCTGACCGGCAGCGCTGCCGGCTCGCGGCTGTTTCGCCCGGAGGGCGGGGCACGTTGCGCCTATCCCAGCTCCATCACCCATCGCTCGCGTCCGCCGGCGGCCGACTCACTGGGCCTCGACGGTCACCGCCAGTTCCGAGTCCTGGCGGATCATCACCTCGCGGTTGACGTATTCGGGCTTGACCTCGACATCCGGGCGCATCTGGTAGGTGCGGCTGCTGCCGTCGGCGAACTGCAGGGTGGCGGTATGCGCGGTGGGGTCGATGGCCTTGATCACGGCGGTGCTCGCGCGGGTGCTGGACACCAGCAGGCCCGGCTTGCTGCCCTCCGGCGGCGTCATCACCATGGCCGCGCCCTGCATGGACTCCTCGTCGCCCTTGCCCGGCTCGCGCAGGTAGATGGCGCTTTCCACCCTGGTGGTCGCCGTGACCCTGTCGCCGACCTCGAGCTGCGGGTAGTTGCGCATTTCCGGCGGGGCCTGCACGGTGCGCCGATTGCCCTGCCGATCCTGCAGGGTGAAGGTGCGCTTGCTGCGCTCGATGGCGACCACGGTAGCCTCGACTTTCTCCTCCTCGATGATGATCCCGCCCGGCACGCCTGCGGCAACGACGGCGCTCTGGCTGAGCGTGCTGGTCAGTGGCTGGTCGTCGGGCTGGCTGGCGCAGGCACCGAGCAGGGTGATGCCGACCAGCAGGGGAAGGTTGCGAATCACGGACATGGAGCTCTCCTCGGGATGCCTGTGCGCGGTTGCTTGCGCACGCCCCATGCAGCTTAGTCAGTGTTGCGCATGGCAGCAGGGTTGCCGGCAGGGTGGCTTCGCCCGCTGCAGGCCGCTAATAGCAGGCCTCGGCGCACCCCGCAGCATTCCCGGCGACGGATGCGCTCTGGCTTTCCAGGAAGCTGGCGCTCGCATCGAGCACCCTCTCGGGGAATTCCCGATGGGGGAAATGCTGGCATCCCTCCAGAATCAGCGAGGCGCTGGTGGTGTTGCTCAGCCGGCTCAGGCGCTCCGGATGCAGCAGCGAGCCGTACTCGTCCTCCTCGCCGTGAATGACCAGATGCGGGCAGGCGAGGGACGACGCATGACTTTCCAGCGTCCAGTCGGCGAAGCCTGCGGACAGCCAGGTGTCCGTCCAGGCCGCCAGGACCCAGCGCGCCTTGTCGCCATGATATTTCTCCAGCCGCTCGATCTGCCCCGGCCGGCCGAACTCCTGCTTGGCAAGGCGAATCCCCTGCAGCGTCCGCTCCTCCACGAATGCCAGGGCGGACAGCGTGACCAGTGCCTGGCAGCTGTGCGGATAGTGCGCCGCACAGGTGGCCGCCATGATGCCGCCGACGCTGTGGCCGAATGCCACGAAACGGTCGATCGCCAGGCTTTCGCGCAGCATCGGGAAGAAGCGCTCCGCCTCGTCGCGGATGAAACGGGCCGACCAGTCCCCGGGATGCGGCGCCGAGCGGCCGAAGCCGAAGCGGTCGTAGGCAATGACCTCGCGGCCGGTCGCGACGGCCAACTGCTCCGGGAAGTCCCGCCACAGCTCCACGCAGCCCAGGGAATCGTGAAACAGCACGATCGGCGGATTTTCCTCCGGATCGCCAGCGCCCAGCGGTCGCCAGCGACGGACGAACATCCGGCCGCAGGAAGTATCGATCCAGAGATCTTGTCGGGTAGCACGCAGCTGCATGGGGTCTCCTTGCGATCAGTCAGAGAGGATTGCGCAGCGCTCCGCGGGACAGGCCCGCAACGGTGGAGGTGACGGCTGGCAGATCCGGATGCGACGACGATCGACAGGAAACAACATTTCCCAGTTTACGTAAAGGTAATCGCCGGCGCCGGAAGTGCCCGCTGCGCAAGGTGATGGCCGTACCCATGGCCGGTGCGGATCGCCTTGCTGCCTGGTCGAGCGCACGGCGCCTGCCTCGGTGCCCCATCCGAGCCGGCAGATCGGCAGCTTGCCAGCCCGGCACACCGCAAGCAGCCGGCGGCTGCGGCCATGGGCTGGCGAATCCGGGTCTACTATCAATCCCATTCCGAAAACCTATTGGATGGCTCGGCAGCCGGACGCCAAGATTGATACAAGGTTGGCTGAACACGGCAAGCGTGAGAGCAGGCTCAAGGAGTCGAAGTGCCGACCCGCGGATGAAGCGGGCAAGCACCCGAAGGTTGCTTCGGATCGGTAACCCATGAAGTCATGAATGGAGAACAACATGAGCGGAACCAACATGAAATCTTCCGGCAAGTGCCCGGTGATGCACGGTGCCAACACCACCGCCGGCAACCAGGCCATGGATTGGTGGCCCAAGGCCCTCAACCTCGACATCCTCCACCAGCACGACACCAAGACCAATCCGCTGGGCGACTTCGACTACCGCGAGGAAGTGAAGAAGCTCGACTTCGCCGCGCTCAAGCGCGACCTCACCGCGCTGATGACCGACAGCCAGGACTGGTGGCCGGCCGACTGGGGCCACTACGGTGGCCTGATGATCCGCATGGCCTGGCACGCCGCCGGCTCCTACCGGGTGGCCGACGGCCGTGGCGGCGCCGGCACCGGCAACCAGCGCTTCGCGCCGCTGAACTCCTGGCCGGACAACGCCAACCTCGACAAGGCCCGCCGCCTGCTGTGGCCGATCAAGCGCAAGTACGGCAACAAGATCAGCTGGGCAGACCTGATCGTGCTGGCCGGCAACGTGGCCTACGAGTCGATGGGCTTCAAGACCTTCGGTTTCGCCTACGGCCGCGCGGACATCTGGCATCCGGAGAAGGACATCTACTGGGGTTCCGAGAAGGAATGGCTGGCGCCCACCAACAACCCCAACAGTCGCTACTCGGGCGAGCGCGACCTGGAGAACCCGCTGGCGGCGGTGATGATGGGCCTGATCTACGTGAACCCGCAGGGTGTCGACGGCCAGCCCGACCCGCTGAAGACCGCCAAGGACGTGCGCGAGACCTTCAAGCGCATGGCGATGAACGACGAGGAAACCGTCGCCCTGACTGCCGGCGGCCATACCGTGGGCAAGGCGCACGGCAACGGCGACGCCGCGCTGCTCGGCCCGGAACCCGAGGCGGCGGACGTCGAGGAGCAGGGCCTGGGCTGGAACAACAAGACCAGGCGCGGCGTCGGCCGCGACACCGTGACCAGCGGCCTGGAAGGCGCCTGGACCACCCATCCGACCCGCTGGGACAACGGCTACTTCGACATGCTGCTCAACCACGAGTGGGAGCTGAAGAAGAGCCCGGCCGGCGCCTGGCAGTGGGAGCCGGTCGACATCAAGCAAGAGGACATGCCGGTCGACGTGGAGGATCCGAGCATCCGCCACAAGCCGATGATGACCGACGCCGACATGGCGATGAAGATGGATCCGGAGTACCGCAAGATCGCCGAGCGCTTCCACAAGGATCCCGCCGCCTTCGAGGATGCCTTCGCCCGCGCCTGGTTCAAGCTGACCCACCGCGACATGGGGCCGAAGGCCCGCTACATCGGTCCGGAAGTGCCGGCCGAAGACCTGATCTGGCAGGATCCGGTGCCGAGCGGGCGCAGCGACTACGACGTCGCCGCGGTCAAGGCGAAGATCGCCGCCAGCGGCCTGTCGGTCAGCGAGCTGGTCAGCACCGCCTGGGACAGCGCGCGCACCTTCCGCGGCTCGGACTACCGCGGCGGCGCCAACGGCGCGCGCATCCGCCTGGCCCCGCAGAAGGACTGGGAAGGCAACGAGCCGGCGCGTCTGGCCAGGGTGCTGGCGGTGTACGAGAAGATCGCCGCCGAGACCGGCGCCAGCGTGGCCGACGTGATCGTGCTGGGCGGCAACCTCGGCGTCGAGCAGGCGGCCAAGGCGGCGGGCTTCGAGGTCACGGTGCCGTTCGCCCCGGGGCGTGGCGATGCCAGCCAGGCGCAGACCGACGTGGAGTCCTTCGCCGTGCTGGAGCCGGTGCATGATGCCTATCGCAACTGGCTGAAGAAGGACTACGCCGTCAGCCCCGAGGAGCTGATGCTCGACCGCACCCAGCTGCTGGGCCTGACCGCGCCGGAGATGACCGTGCTGGTCGGCGGCATGCGCGTGCTGGGCACCAACCATGGCGGCAGCCAGCATGGCGTGTTCACCGACCGGGTCGGCGCGCTGAGCAACGACTTCTTCGTCAACCTGACCGACATGGGCAACACCTGGAAGCCGGCCGGCAACAACCTGTACGAGATCCGTGACCGCAAGACCGACAAGGTCAAGTGGACGGCGACCCGCGTGGACCTGGTGTTCGGCTCCAACTCGGTGCTGCGTGCCTACGCCGAGGTCTATGCCCAGGACGACAACCAGGATAAGTTCGTCAGGGACTTCGTCGCCGCCTGGACCAAGGTGATGAACGCCGACCGCTTCGATCTGGCGTAACGTAACTCAGGAAGTGAGTCGGGCCTGCTTTGCAGGCCCGATTCGTTTATGCGCAGTGCGGAGGTGCGAGGGGATGGTGGCGACGGCTGACGCGCTACATCCACTCCTGTTCCGCTGCTGCCCCCTGATCGCCCCACAACACCCGCGGCGGCAGGTCGAACAGCGAATGGGCGCCGTGCTGCAGCAGCGGCAGCGCCCGCGCGCCGGCCAGCATCATGCGCGCCGCCAGCTCGATCTCGTCGAAGCGGGCCTCGAGCAGCAGGGCGGCGTGGCTGCTGTTGCTGGTCGCCGCATGGCGTTCCAGCAGCAGGCCGCGCTCGGCTTCCAGCTCGGCGACGCTGTCCACCGGGAACACCAGGGTCTCCTCGTCCAGATAGAGCGGGTCGCGGCGGATGGCCTGCTCGACGGCGGCCGCGTCGGCGCCCGGCTCCAGCTCGACGTAGACGTAGCGCTGCAGCGTGCCGTCCTGGCTCTTCTGCTCCAGCGCCAGCGCCTTGCGCACGCCCTCGATGCCCTCCGCCGCCAGCGAGTGGTGCAGGCTGGTGCCGGCATGTAGGCTGCTGCGGGTATGTCCGTGGGGCAGCAGCAGGGCGAACTGGCTGCGGAACAGCGACAGGATGCCGGGATCGCTGCCGGCGCCGACAATCGCGGTGGCCCGGTAGAGGTGGGCCATCCGCTGCATTTCCTCGTGGTGGGCGATGAAGGCGTCGCCATGCAGGCGCGCGCACTCGACCAGCGGGATGCGGTGCTGCAGCAGCTCCCGGGCCTGGCCCTGGATGCTGTCCGCCGGTCCGCAGAGCAGGGCGGCATCGACCTGCTTCAGCTCGGTGAAATGCCCGACCACCGGCAGGTCGCCCAGCCAGTCGAGCGGCGCGGGGGTGCGCCGCACCACGCCGGCCAGGGTAAGGGTAGGATCGTCCAGCAGCAGCTCGGCGCAGCGGTGGCCGAGCCTGCCGAGGCCGATCACCGCGATCTGACGTTTCTTCATCGGTCTGCCCGCCTGTGCTATGAAGAGGCAATGCCGCACGTGCTGGATGCCGCGCCGGCATCGGTGGTTTCCTCAGGTTAGATCAGCCACCGCCCGGCCTCCCGCGGCACCGGGCAGGCGGCGCGAACTTCTCCCACTCAGCCGCGCAGAAGGGACGCCCACATGCCTGTGCAACGGACCCGCAGCCATCACCCGTCCACCGAGTATCGACATGCGCCCGCCTGAACGTGCCGCCGTCCGTCCCTGGCTGGCGGACCTGATCGCCGGCCTGGCCGTGGCCGGTCTGCTGCTGCCGGAGGCGGTCGCCTATGCCAGCATCGCCGGCCTGCCGCCCCGCCACGGGGTGGTCGCGCTGCTCGCCGGGCTGCTCTTCTACGGGCTGGTGGGCCGCAGCCGCTTCGCCATCGTCTCGGCCACCTCATCCTCGGCGGCGGTGCTGGCGGCGGCCACCGCGACCATGGCGCCGGGCGACGGCAGCCTCAAGCTGGCAGTGGCCAGCGGCCTGGTGCTGTTCACCGGCCTGGGCTTTCTCGGCGCCGGGCTGGCGCGCATGGGCTCGATCACCGCGTTCATCGCCAAGCCGGTGCTGCGCGGTTTCACCTTCGGCCTGGCCCTGGTGGTGATCCTGCACCAGTTGCCGCATATCCTCGGCGTGCATCCCGGCCACGGCAATCCGCTGCAGCTGGCGGCCAGCCTGCTGGCCGGCTTCGCGGCCTGGAATCCCCTCGGCATCGGCCTGGGCTTGGGTGCGCTGGCGCTGCTGCGGCTGCTCAGGCCTTGCCGACATGTGCCGGCGGCGCTGGTGGTCATCGTCCTCGGCATCGTCGTCCAGCTGTTCTGCGGCCTCGACCGCTTCGGCGTGGCGCTGGTCGGCAGCATCGACCTGGAGTTCCGCCCGCCCGAGTTGCCGCGGCTCGACCAGAGCGAGTGGCTGCGCCTCGGCGAGCTGGCCTTCGCCCTGCTGTTCGTGCTGTATGCCGAGTCCTACGGCAGCATGCGCAGCTTCGCCCTGCGCTATGGCGACGGCCTGTCGGCCAACCGCGAGCTGATCGCCCTCGGCGCCGCCAACCTGGCCTCGGGACTGTTCGGCGGCATGCCGGTCGGCGCCGGCTACTCGGCCACCGCGGCCAACGAGGCTGCCGGCGCGCGCTCGCGGCTGGCCGCCTGGTGCGCCGCGCTGGTGGTGCTGCTGGCAGTGCTCAGCCTGATGCCCTGGATGGCGCTGACGCCGATGCCGGTACTGGCCGCCATCGTCATCCATGCGGTGGGCCACAGCCTCGACCCCGCCGCGCTGCGCCGCTACTTCGGCTGGCGCCGCGACCGCCTGGTGGTGCTCAGCGCGATCGCCGCGGTGCTGCTGCTCGGTGTCCTCGCCGGCCTGCTGGTCGCGGTCGGCGTCAGCGTGCTGATGACCCTGCGCGGCTTCTCGCTGCCGCGGGTGTCGATGCTCGGCCGGCTCGGCGAGGGCCACGACTTCGTCGACCTGCGGGCGCACCCGGAGGCCGTGGCGGTGCCGGGCCTGCTGATCCTGCGCCCGGAGGCGCCGCTGTTCTTCGCCAATGCCGAGCAGACCCTGGCGCTCGTCCGCCGTTGCCTGCGCGCCCCGGAAAACGCCGCGCGGGTGCTGATCCTCAGTCTCGAGGAGTCGCCGGATCTCGACGGCAGCAGCCTCGAGGCGCTGCTGGAGCTGGCGCAGCAGGTCGAGGCGCGCGGCATGACCCTGCTGTTCGCCCGCCTGCACGAACGGGCCCGCGCCGTGCTGGGCCGGGCGGCTGGCGAACGTCTGCCGGCCGATGCGCTGACCAACTGGAGCGTCGACGATGCGGTGAGCCGGGGGCTGGCGCTGCTGGCGGCCGAGCGCCGCGAGCCGGGCTAGCTGGAGCGGGGCAGGGCGCCGCCTTCCGCCAGCCGGGGCTCGTCGCCGGGTTGCAGCGGCTCCGCCTGCTCGGTGACCACGCTGAAATCGCTGATCTCGATGGCGCCCTGGCCGTAGCCGAGCAGGTGGAAGGAGAACGCCTTGCGGGCCTCGCGGTTGTGCAGGGTGAAATCCATCTGCAGCGGCTTGTCGTGGGTGACCAGCATCCGGGCGGGGATGTCCAGCGGCACGTCCTGCTCGAACTCCTTGGCCTTGAGCTGGATGTAGGCCTTCTGCTTGCGGCCCACCGAGCGCACGGTCAGGCGCACCCGCGTCAGCGAGCCCTTGGGCAGCTCCAGGTACTGGGCGCCGATCAGGTTGTCCGTCCAGTCGTCGCGGACCTGCGCCTTGAGGCGGATGACGGCCGGGCTGCCGAACTGGTAGAGCCGGTTCAGCGAGGTGTCCAGCAACGACTGGTCGAGCGCGCTTGCCCTGGCCGCCATCTGGCGCACGCGCCGGCCGCCGTACTGACCGAGCAAGGTGGCCCGCTCGGCGATGAAGCCTTCGCTGGCGTAGTAGCGGCAGCGTTGCTGCACGTCGCACTCGGTCAGGGTGCCCCGGCCATCGTGATGGCGCAGCTTGCCGTTGGTGTACGACATGATCTCCCGGCCATGGGCGTAGTCGCGGAACAGCGAGCGGCCGCTGAGGGCCTTGGGGGGCGGGAAGCCGAAGTAGTCGAGCACCGATGCGCTCAGGTCGACGTGGCCGTAGACCCCGGTCTTGATCCGGGGCAGCTGTGCCTGCTCGGGAGCCAGCACCAGGCTGAAGCCCCAGGCCGAGGCCAGGCGCACGCCGTCGATGCCGTGGGACTCGTCCGAGGTGACGATCACCAGGGTGTCCTTCAGCACGCCCGAGCGCTCCAGTGCGGCCAGGAAGTCCCCCAGGGCATCGTCCAGATAGGCCACCGCAGCCTGCTTGGGGCTGGCGTGGCGGCGCAGGTACGCGGCCGGCGCCGAGTAGGGCTGGTGGGTGCCGACCGTCAGCAGGGTGAGCATCCAGGGCTGCTTGCTGCGGCGCAGCTGGCCGACGTAGTCCAGCGCGCCTTCGAAGAAAGACCTGTCGTCCATGCCCCACGGGAAGTCCAGGCGGGCAGGCTTCCTGAACCACTCCCGGCCGCGGGTGGCGTCGAAGCCGATGTGCGGCATGATCCGGTCCTTGGCCATGAATCTGAGACCCGCGCCCTGCAGGTAGTGGGTGGCGAACCCGCGGCTGCGCAGCTGGGCGGGCAGGCAGGCCCGGTTGCGCTGGTTCTGGGTGAGCATCTCGATGCCCTTGGGCGTGCCGTTGTCGAGCTTGTCATAGTCGCCGCAGAGCATTGCGTACAGGCCGCGGATGGTCTGGTGGCTGTGCAGCACGTAGTCGGGCGTGTTCATGCCCCGCTCGGCCCAGGCGCTCAGCCTGGGCATCAGGTTTTCACGGTAGCTGCCGTTCAGCGCCGCGCGGTTCACCCCGACATAGGCGCCGGGAATGCCTTCGAGGGCGACGATCAGCACGTTGCGGGCGCGTCCCGGGGCGTCCAGCAGCTTCTGGCCGTCCAGGTCGAGCCGGACGAGGCCGGCCAGCGGTGGCGGCGTGTCGGCGTCATCGCCGGCCAGCAATTCCTCCAGGCGGGTCTGTCCGTGGCCGGCGCCGGCCACCAGCCACTGGTGCGGCAGGTTGAACAGCCGCCACTGGTCCGCCTCGCTGGGGTGGAGATACTGCAGACCGCCGTGGGCCAGCAGGAGCGACAGCGGCGCCAGCCAGGCATGCCGCGGCAGGCGCGGAGACGGTTGCGCGCAGCCGGCCCACAGGCTGGCCAGCCAGACGGCCAGGGCGCCGAGCAGGACGGCGGCCACCCACGGCTGGGCAAGGCTGCCGGCGGTGGAGTTCTCCATGAACTGCGGATCGGTCAGGTACTGCAGGTCTGCCACGTCCGGCAGGCGGCCGACGGCGCTGACCAGCTCCACCGCCGCCACGTTGAGCAGGCTCCACGCCAGCAGCACGGGCAGGGCCAGCCACGAGGGACGGCGGTACAGCAGCACGATCAGCAGGCTGGCGATGCCCAGGTCGGACAGATGGCCGAGGGGAGCGGACCAGCCCAAGGCCAGGCGGATGCCCAGGGGGACGATCAGCACCAGGCCGATGAGACTGGCGAGCGGGGCGCGGGGATGGCGCAGGCAGCGCGGGATGATGCTCACGAGGAAACCCTCACGCCATCGGATGTTCATGAAGATATGCTAGGCGGGATCGCTCCTTTTTTGGGCAACTGCGGCCGCGGAAAGTTCTTGCGTCCGGGCCGTGCCGATGGGCCTGCGCCTAGGTCTGCTTCGGGCGGGGCGAGGCGCTGCGCCTGGCTGCCGTGCCGCCGGCCTTGTGCGGGGCGCCCGTGCGCTTGCCCTTCCAGGCCGGCTTGCCGCGGCCGGGCGCGACCGGCGGGCCGCTGATGGTCAGGCGCAGGCCGGCGCAACGCTCCACCAGCTTGCTCATCCACGCCGACTGCTTGGCGACGAACTCCTCCAGCGGCATCTCGCCGTTCTGCACCATGTCCAACGCCTGCTCCCAGATCGCCGTGGTGCCGGGGTCGGCGATCGGCCGCGGCACCGCGTCGATCAGGCCGAACGCCGCCGGGGTCGCGGCCAGCGCCTTGCCCTGCTTGCTCAGGTAGCCGCGTTCGAGCAGGCCCTGGATGATCCCGGCGCGGGTCGCCTCGGTGCCGATGCCGGTGGTGTCCTTGAGCTTCTGCTTGAGGCGCGGATCGTCGACCAGTTTGGCGACGTTCTTCATCGCCTTGATCAGGTCGCCCTCGGTGAACGGCTTGGGCGGCTGGGTGTGCAGGTCCTTGAGCGTCACCTCGCGCACCGCGCAGTCCTGGCCCTCGCGCAGCGCCGGCAGGGCCTGCGGCTCCGGCGCCTCGCGGCCCTTGACCGGGGTGAGCGCCTCGGGCAGCGCGCGCCGCCAGCCCGGCTCGACGATGCGCTTGCCCACCGCGCGCAGGGCCTGGCCGGCGCAGTCGAAGTCGGCCTGGGTGCGGTCGTACTCGTGGTTGGGCAGGAACTGCGCCAGGTAGCGGGCGCGGATCAGGCTGAACACCGCGCGTTCCTTGCCGGCCAGGCGCGCCGAGGCCTGCGCGGCGGCGGTGGGGATGATGCCGTGGTGGGCGCTCACCCTGGCGTCGTTCCACGCTCGCGAGCGGCGCTGGGCGTCGAGGTGCGGCGCCAGCGTGGCCAGCGCCGGATCGGCGGCGGCCAGGGCGGCGAGGATCGTCGGGGCCTCGGCGTGCTGGCTCAGCGGCAGGTAGCCGCAGTCGCTGCGCGGGTAGGTGATGACCTTGTGCGTCTCGTACAGCGCCTGGGCGATGTCGAGGGTTTCCTGGGCGCCGAGGCCGAGCTTCTTCGAGCACACCTCCTGCAGGGTGCCCAGGTCGAAGGGCAGCGGCGCCGCCTCGCGCACCCGCTCGGTGTTCAGTTCGACCAGCCGCGCGCTGCCGGCGCGGCGCATCGCCTCGGCGGCGTCCCGGGCCAGTTCGGGCTTCAGGCAGCGGCCCTGCTCGTCGCAGGCATCCTCCGGCGCGCGCCACTGCGCGGTGAAGGGCGTGCCGCCGTCCAGCAGCTGCACGTCGATGGCCCAGTAGGGCACCGGCACGAAGGCGGCGATGCTGCGGTCGCGATCCACCACCAGGCGCAGGGTCGGCGTCTGCACGCGGCCCACCGAGAGCACGCCCTGGTAGCCGGACTGGCGGCCGAGCAGGGTGAACAGCCGGCTCATGTTCATGCCGATCAGCCAGTCGGCGCGCGAGCGGCCCAGTGCGGCGTGGTAGAGGGGGAAGGTCTCGCTGCCCGGCTTGAGCGCCTTGAGCGCCTTGCGGATCGAGGCGTCGTCGAGCGCCGACAGCCACAGGCGCTGGATCGGTCCGCGATAGCGGCAGTGTTCGACCAGTTCGCGGGCGATCATCTCGCCCTCGCGGTCGGCGTCGGTGGCGATCACCAGCTCCGCGCACTCGCCGAGCAGGCGCTTGACCGCCTTGAACTGGCTGGCGGTCTTGCTCTTGACCAGCATCTTCCACTTTTCCGGGACGATGGGCAGGTCGGCGAGGTTCCAGCGCTTGTAGCGCTCGTCGTAGGCGTCCGGCGGCGCGGTCTCCAGCAGGTGGCCGATGCACCAGGTCACGGTCACGCCCGCCCCCAGCCAGCAGCCCTCGCCGCGCCGGCTGGCGCCGAGCACCTTGGCGATGTCCTTGGCCTGGGAGGGTTTTTCGCAGAGGAAGAGCCGCATGCTTGCCATCAAAGCTGGTGGAGATGGCGCACAGCATGGGCAGAAACGGCGTTTCAGGCAATCTTTATCTGGATGGATGTACAGCCTTGGCCGCCGCTCCACCGCGGAGGATGGAGCGGGGCAGGCCGCCGGGGAAGGGTCAGTCGAACACGATGCCCTGGGCCAGCGGCAGTTCGCGCGAGTAGTTCACGGTGTTGGTCTGCCGGCGCATGTAGGCCTTCCACGAATCCGAGCCCGATTCGCGGCCGCCGCCGGTTTCCTTCTCGCCACCGAAGGCGCCGCCGATCTCCGCGCCACTCGGGCCGATGTTGACGTTGGCGATGCCGCAGTCGCTGCCGGCCGCGCTCTGGAAGGCTTCGGCCTCGCGCACATCCGTGGTGAAGATGCACGAGGACAGGCCCTGCGGCACCTCGTTGTTCAGGCGCAGCGCCTCTTCGAAGTCGCGGTAGCTGAGCACGTAGAGGATCGGCGCGAAGGTCTCGTGGCGCACCACCTCGCTCTGCGCCGGCATCTCCACCAGCGCCGGGCTGACGTAGTAGGCGCTCGGGTACTCGCCGGCCAGTTGGCGCTCGCCGCCGAACACCTGGCCGCCTTCGTCGCGGGCTTTTACCAGCGCGTTCTGCATGGCCTCGAAGGCCTGCTTGTCGATCAGCGGGCCGACCAGGTTGCCCTGCAGCGGGTTGCCAATGCGCACCTTGGCGTAGGCAGCCTTCAGGCGGGCGACGATCTCGTCCTTGACCGATTCGTGGGCGATCAGGCGGCGCAGGGTGGTGCAGCGCTGGCCGGCGGTGCCGACGGCGCTGAACAGGATGGCGCGTACGGCCATGTCCAGGTCGGCGCTGGGCGCGAGGATCATCGCGTTGTTGCCGCCCAGCTCGAGGATGCAGCGGCCGAAGCGCGCGGCGACGCGCGGGGCGACCTCGCGGCCCATGCGGGTGCTGCCGGTGGCACTGACCAGCACCACGCGCGGGTCGGCGACCAGCGCCTCGCCGGCGTCGCGGTCGCCGACGATCAGCTGGCTGAGGCCGGCCGGGGCGTCGCCGAAGCCCTTCAGCGCCTTGTCGAACAGCGCCTGGCAGGCGAGGGCGGTCAGCGGGGTCTTCTCCGACGGCTTCCACAGCACGGCGTTGCCGCACACCAGCGCCAGGGTGGCGTTCCACGCCCACACGGCGACGGGGAAGTTGAAGGCGCTGATCACGCCGACCACGCCCAGCGGGTGCCAGCTCTCGCGCATGTGGTGACCCGGGCGCTCGGAGGCGATGGTCAGGCCGTACAGCTGGCGCGACAGGCCGACGGCGAAGTCGCAGATGTCGATCATTTCCTGCACTTCGCCCAGGCCTTCCTGGGTGATCTTGCCGGCCTCCCAGGAGACCAGCTCGGCCAGCTCGGCCTTGTGCTCGCGCAGCACCTCGCCGAACAGGCGCACCAGCTCGCCGCGGCGCGGCGCCGGCACGCTGCGCCAGGTTTCGAAGGCGGCCTGGGCGGCGGCGATCTTCGCCGGCACGCTGCCGGCCGGCTCCAGCGCCACGGCGCCGATGCGGCTGCCGTCGATGGGGCTGTGGATGACGTGGCTGCCCTGGTTGGCGGCCTCGGCGCTGACGCCCAGGCGGCTGAGAAGATGCTCGACCATGATTGGCTCCTGTCGCAGGATTGTTGGAATTCGGCCTCCCGGTCAGTATCGATCCGTCTCTCGCGGGCTCACAAGCGAGGGTTTTTCGCCTTATCATTCCTTTAATTCATGCTTTGCTGGCCGCCACCGAGAGTCCCATGTCCAAACGTCTGATGCCGTCCATGACCGCGCTGCAGTGCTTCGAGGCGGTCGCGCGCCACCTGAGCTTCACCCGCGCCGCCGAGGAGCTGCACCTGACCCAGAGCGCGGTGAGCAAGCAGGTCGCCCAGCTCGAGGACATGCTCCAGCACCTGCTGTTCCGCCGCATCCGCCGCCGCCTGCAGCTCACCCCGGCCGGCGAGCTGTACCTGGCCGAGGTCAACAAGATCCTCAACCAGGTGGCGATGTCGACCCACTACATCCTCTCCTACGGCGGCAACACCGAGGTGCTCAAGGTGGCGACCCAGCCGACCTTCGGCGCGCGCTGGCTGATCCCGCACCTCAAGGGCTTCGGCAAGGCCAACCCGAACATCCACCTCGACCTGCGCAACGTGCTGGAGCCGTTCGACCTGCTGGAGGGCAAGGCCGACGTGGTGTTCTTCTTCGGCCAGGGCACCTGGCCGGGCGCCGAGTGCATCGAACTGTTCGGCGAGACCATGGTGCCGGTGTGCGCGCCGGACCTGTTCGCCGGCGGCATCGCCAGTCCCGAACAGCTCGGCGAGCAGGTGCTGATGCAGTGCGTGTCGCGTCCGGAGGCCTGGCATGACTGGTTCGACAGTCTCGGCCTGCAGACCAGCCACAGCTACCACGGCCCGCGCTTCGAGACCTTCTACATGTGCATCCGCGCCGCCCAGGCTGGCTGCGGCGTGGCGTTGGTGCCGCGCTTCCTGGTCGAGGACGAACTGAACGACGGCAAGCTGGTGATCGCCTGGGAGCACGAGCTGCCCAGCACCGGCAAGCACTTCATGGCCTACGCCGAGCACGCCGCCGAGGTGCCGAAGATCCGCGCCTTCGTGAAGTGGATTCGCGGTCAGCTCGACGCCGCGTAGGGTGCGCCGCGCGCACCGGGATGACGGCTGCGGCGTAGGGTGCGCCATGCGCACCATGACGTCGGCACCCTGTTACGGTGCGCATGGCGCACCCTACGGGTTTGGCAGGAAAAAAAGGAATAGAACAGCGATTTTTTTTCGTTTGCCGCCCGCCGGCCCTTGCCGATTTCATGGTGCGCACCACCAGCCCTTGCGGAGCAGCGCGCCATGCCATCGACCCACGTCAGCCAGTCCCTGGCCATCGTCCACCCGATCAGCCTCAGCCACGGCTGCAACGCCGAAGTCTGGGACACCCACGGCAAACGCTACATCGACTTCGTCGGCGGCATCGGCGTGCTCAACCTCGGCCACTGCCATCCGCGCATCGTCGAGGCGGTGCGCGAGCAGGCCGGGCGGCTGACCCACTCGGCGTTCAACGCGCTGCCCCACGAGGGCTATAGCCAGCTGCTGGACGCGCTGGCGCGCTTCGTACCGGTGTCCTACCGCCTCTCCGGCATGCTCACCAACAGCGGCGCCGAGGCCACCGAGAACGCCCTGAAGGTCGTCCGCGCCGCCACCGGGCGCGGCGCGGTGATCGCCTTCGACGGCGGCTTCCACGGCCGCACCCTGGCCGCGCTCAACCTCAACGGCAAGGTCGCGCCCTACAAGCAGAAGGTCGGCAGCCTGCCCGGCCCGGTCTACCACCTGCCGTATCCCAGTGCCGACAACGGCGTCAGCATGGAGGCCGCCCGCGCCGCCATGGAGCGCCTGTTCAGCGTGGAGATCGACGTCGAGGAAGTCGGCTGCTTCATCCTCGAGGCGGTGCAAGGCGAGGGCGGCTTCCAGGCGCTCGACGCCGGCTTCGCCCAGTACCTGCGGCGCTTCTGCGACGAGCGCGGCATCGTCCTGATCGTCGACGAGATCCAGTCCGGCTTCGGCCGCACCGGCCAGCGCTTCGCCTTCTCGCGCCTCGGCATCGAGCCGGACCTGCTGCTGCTCGGCAAGAGCATCGCCGGCGGCCTGCCGCTGGGCGCGCTGGTCGGCCGCCCGGAGCTGCTCGATGCGCTGCCCAAGGGCGGGCTGGGCGGCACCTACTCGGGTAATCCGCTGGCCTGCGCGGCGGCGCTGGCCACTCTGGAGCTGATGAGCGACGCCAACCTGGCGACCTGGGGCGAGCGCCAGGAGCAGTGCATCCTGCGCCACTTCCGCGCCTGGCAGGACAGCGAGCTGGCCCCGGCGCTGGCGCGCCTGACCGGCGTCGGTGCCATGCGCGGCATCGAGCTGCGCAGCGACGGCGGCGGGCCGGGCACTGAACGCCTCGCCCGCCTGCTGGCCAGTGCCCGCGAGGCCGGCCTGCTGCTGATGCCGAGCGGCAAGCACCGCCACATCGTCCGCCTGCTGGCGCCGCTGACCGCCGAGGAGGCGATCCTCGAGGAAGGCATGGCGATCTTCCGTCGTTGCCTGCAGGCGAGTCTCTGAACCCCGCCCGTAGGGTACGCCGCGCGCACCATAAGAGGCCGGCGGTGCGCATGGCGCACCCTACGGGTATCGGAATTCCTCAACGGAATGAAGTGCAGAAAATTTGTCGTTTGAGCGGCGGTTCAGTCCTCAACAGAATGAATCCGTAGGGTGCGCCGTGCGCACCAGCGATGGCCAAGAGGTGCGCACGGCGCACCCTACGGGCCGCAGCAGATTCCCAGGAGTGCAGTGCGATGAACCAGAACGCCTTTGTCAGCCCGGACGCGATCCGTGCGCGTTTCTCCCTGGCCATGTCCGCCATGTACCAGAGCGAGGTGCCGCTGTACGGCGACCTGCTCGACCTGGTCGGCCGGATCAACCGCCGCACGCTGGACGCGGACCCGGCGCTGGCCGAAACGCTGTGCGCCAGCGGCGAGCTGCAACGTCTGGCCGAGGAGCGCCACGGCGCCATCCGCCTGGGCAGCGCCGAGGAACTGGCGACCATGGCGCGGCTGTTCGCGGTGATGGGCATGCAGCCGGTGGCCTACTACGACCTGAGCTGCGCCGGCGTGCCGGTGCACGCCACCGCGTTCCGCGCGGTTGGCGAGGCGGCGCTGGCCCACAGCCCGTTCCGCGTGTTCACCTCGCTGCTGCGCCTGGAGCTGATCGACGACCCGGCGCTGCGCGCCCAGGCCGCCGGGATCCTCGCCGGCCGGCAGATCTTCACCGAGCAGGCGCTGGCGCTGATCGAGCAATGCGAGCAGGCCGGCGGGCTGACCGAGCAGCAGGCCGGCGTGTTCATCCGTGAGGCGCTGCAGACCTTCCGCTGGCAGCGCCAGGCGCGGGTCAGCGCCGCCGTGTATCGCCAGCTGCACGAGCAGCACCGCCTGATCGCCGACGTGGTGGCCTTCCCCAATCCGCACATCAACCACCTGACCCCCTGCACCCTGGACATCGACGCCGTGCAGGCGGCGATGCCGGGCCGCGGCATGGCGGCCAAGGAACTGGTTGAGGGCCCGCCGGCGCGGCGCTGCCCGATCCTGCTGCGCCAGACCAGCTTCAAGGCGCTCGACGAGGCGGTGCAGTTCGCCTGCGGCACGCCGGGCTCGCACAGCGCGCGCTTCGGCGAGATCGAGCAGCGCGGCGCGGCGCTGACTGCCCGCGGCCGCGCGCTCTACGACCGCCTGCTCGCCGCCGCCCGCGAACGCTGCCAGGGCGTGCCGGCGGCGGACTACCCGCAGGCCTACGCCCAGGCGCTGGCCGCCTGCTTCGCCGACTTCCCCGACGACTACGACCAGCTGCGCCGCGACGGGCTGGTGTTCGGCCGCTACCAAGTCACCGACGCGGGCCGTACGGCCCGCCGCGAGGGCTGTCTGGTCGGCGATCGCGAGGCGCTGCTCAAGGCCGGCCTGCTGCACTGGGAGCCGCAGCGCTACGAGGACTTCCTGCCGGTCAGCGCGGCGGGCATCTTCCAGTCCAACCTCGGCGGCAACACCCGCGGTGCCTACGACCAGAGCGCCAACCGCGCCGAGTTCGAGCGCGCCCTCGGCCGTCCGGTGCTCGACGAGCTGGCGCTCTACGCCCGCGTGCAGGACGCCTCGCTGCAGGCCTGCGCGCAGGAGCTGGGCCTGCCGCTGGCGTAGGCGCTGCCGCGCGTCAGGCGCCGCGTCCTGGTACCGGGCTTGCCCGGTCGCGCGCGGTTCTCCCCATCGCTGTTCTTACCCTGTCCCCGGTCGCCGTGTGCGCCGGGGATTTTTTGTTTTCCGGGCCAGTGAGGAGCGCCGCGAACAGTAGTTTTTGGAATGGAAAGCGTCGTTCTTTTCGTTTGAGCAGTGCGCGCGGAGTTGCTTTCATCGGGGTGTGACCAAGGCCATCGCGCCGGCCGCCCCGGACCGGACGCGAGACAAGAACAACAAAGGTGTAGCCATGCAAGCATCCGCCCCCGCCCTGGAAATCCGCGACCTGCACAAGCGCTACGGCGAGCTGGAGGTGCTCAAGGGCGTCTCGCTGACCGCCCGCGACGGCGACGTGATCTCCATCCTCGGCTCCTCCGGCTCCGGCAAGTCGACCTTCCTGCGCTGCATCAACCTGCTGGAAAACCCCTGCAAGGGCGAGATCCACGTCGCCGGCGAGCAGCTGCGGCTGAAGACCGCCCGCGAAGGCCACCTGGTCGCCGCCGACCCCAGGCAGATCAACCGCCTGCGCAGCGAGCTGGGTTTCGTGTTCCAGAACTTCAACCTGTGGCCGCACATGACCATCCTCGACAACGTGATCGAGGCGCCGCGCCGCGTGCTCGGCCTGTCCAGGGCCGAGGCCACCGAGCGCGCCGAGGCGCTGCTGGCCAAGGTCGGCATCGCCGCCAAGCGCGACAGCTATCCGACCCAGTTGTCCGGCGGCCAGCAGCAGCGCGCGGCCATCGCCCGCACCCTGTGCATGGAGCCCAAGGTCATCCTGTTCGACGAACCGACTTCGGCGCTCGACCCGGAGATGGTACAGGAAGTGCTTAACGTGATCCGCGCGCTGGCCGAGGAAGGCCGCACCATGCTGCTGGTCACCCACGAGATGAACTTCGCCCGCCAGGTTTCCAGCGAGGTGGTGTTCCTCCACCAGGGCCGCGTCGAGGAGCAGGGCACCCCGCAACAGGTATTCGACAACCCGCAGTCCGCGCGTTGCCAGCAGTTCATGTCCAGCAATCACTGATCGGAGAGCCAACCATGCATAACTACAAGAAAGTGCTGCTCGTCGCCGCCAGCGTTCTCGGTCTGCTCGGCCAGGCAGTCGCCGCCGACAAGCTCAGGATCGGTACCGAAGGCGCCTACCCGCCGTTCAATCTGGTCGATGCCCGCGGCAAGGTCGGCGGCTTCGACGTGGAGATCGCCGAGGCGCTGTGCACGCAGATGAAGGCCGACTGCGAGGTGGTCACCTCCGACTGGGACGGCATCATCCCGGCGCTCAACGCGAAGAAGTTCGACATGATCGTCGCCTCCATGTCGATCACCGACGAGCGCAAGCAGGCGGTCGACTTCACCGACCCGTACTACACCAACAAGCTGCAGTTCATCGCGCCCAAGGGGGCCGAGTTCAAGACCGATGAAGCCAGCCTGAAGGGCAAGGTGATCGGCGCGCAGCGCGCCACCATCGCCGGCACCTGGCTGGAGGACAACCTCGGCGACGTGGTGCAGGTCAAGCTCTACGACACCCAGGAAAACGCCTATCTGGATCTGGCCGCCGGGCGCGTCGACGGCGTGCTGGCCGACAAGCTGGTCAACTGGGAGTGGCTGAAGAGCGAGCCGGGCAAGGACTTCGAGTTCAAGGGCGAGCCGGTCTACGACAACGACCGCATCGGCATCGCCCTGCGCAAGGGCGACGCCGAGCTGCGCGAGAAGCTCAACAGCGCGCTGCAGGCCATAGTCGCCGACGGCACCTACAAGCAGATCAACGACAAGTACTTCCCGTTCAGCATCTACTGACGGGCCCGCGCCCGGCCGCGGCCGGGCGCACCTGCAGGCGAGGGTGACAAGCATGTTTCTCGATTTGCACGGTTTCGGTCCCGCCCTGCTGGCGGGCACCTGGATCACCATCCAGCTGGCGCTCTGCTCGCTGGCCGTCGGCCTGGTGCTGGGCCTTTGCGGCGCGCTGGCCAAGACCTCCAAGTACCCGGCGCTGCAATGGCTCGGCTCCAGCTACTCGACCCTGGTGCGCGGCGTGCCCGAACTGCTCTGGGTGCTGCTGATCTACTTCGGCAGCGTCAGCCTGATGCGCGCGCTGGCCGACACCCTGGGCCTGCACAGCCTGGAGCTCAGCCCGTTCGCCGCCGGCGTGCTGGCGCTGGGCCTGTGCTTCGGCGCCTATGCCACCGAGGTGTTCCGCGGCGCCATCCTGGCCATCCCCAGGGGCCAGTGCGAAGCCGGGCAGGCGCTCGGGCTCGGCACCTTCGCCATCCTCTGGCGGCTGATCCTGCCGCAGATGTGGCGCATCGCCCTGCCGGGCCTCGGCAACCTGTTCATGATCCTGATGAAGGACACCGCGCTGATCTCGGTGATCGGCCTCGAGGAAATCATGCGCCATTCGCAGATCGCGGTGACCGCCAGCAAGCAGCCGTTCACCTTCTACCTGATCGCCGCCTGCATCTACCTGAGCCTGACCATCGTCGCCATGGGCAGCCTGGCGCTGATGGAGAAGCGCGCCGCCCGCGGCTTCCGGAGGGCCTACGCATGAACTGGGAACTGATGATCAAGTGGACGCCGCGCCTGCTCGAAGGCGCCTGGCTGACCCTGGAGCTGGTGGGCATCGCCGTGCTGGCCGGCCTCATCCTCGCCATCCCGCTGGGCGTGATGCGCAGCTCGCGGCACGCCTGGGTGCGCGCGCTGCCCTACGGCTACATCTTCTTCTTCCGCGGCACGCCGCTGCTGGTGCAGCTGTTCCTGGTCTACTACGGCATGGCGCAGTTCGAGGCGATCCGCCACAGCGCGCTGTGGCCGGTGCTGCGCGATCCCTACTGGTGCGCGGTGATCACCATGACCCTGCACACCGCGGCCTACATCGCCGAGATCCTGCGCGGCGCCATCGCCGCCATCCCGCCGGGCGAGATCGAGGCGGCGCGGGCGCTGGGCATGTCGCGCTGGCAGGCGTTGCTGCACATCGTCATGCCGCGCGCCGCGCGCATCGGCCTGCCAGCCTACAGCAACGAGGTGATCCTGATGCTCAAGGCCAGCGCCCTGGCCAGCACCATCACCCTGCTGGAGCTGACCGGCATGTCGCGGACCATCATCGCCCGCACCTACCAGCCGGTGGAGATCTTCCTGATGGCCGGGGTGTTCTACCTGCTGGCCTCCTACGGGCTGGTGCGCCTGTTCCGCCTGCTGGAACAGCGCCTGCGGGTGGAGCTGTGCCAGGGGCGGTGAAGCAGGAGCGAGTCTGGTGCCGGCATCGTCCGTAAAGGGGGGCGATGCCCTTGCCCGGTCGCCGTGAGGTGGCCGGGTTTTTCTGTCTGGCCGGGGCAATCGCACCGGGTGCTGTAGGGGCGAATTTATTCGCCTTTGCGATGTATTTTGGCGAATGAATTCGCCCCTACAGGGATTGCCTTGGCCCCAGCGAACGCAAGCCGGCCGGGCCGTTTGTTAAGATGCCTCCTTTCCCGATTGCGATGATTTGCCGATGACCGAGCTCACCAACATCCGCCTCGACGAGATCGACCGCCAGCTGATCGCCGCCCTGCAGGTCGACGCCCGCGAGAGCGCCGCCATGCTCGCGCGCAAGCTCGGCATCGCCCGCACCACGGTGATCTCGCGCCTGGCGCGCCTGGAGAAGAGCAAGGTCATCACCGGCTACGGCGTGCGCCTCGGCCAGCGCGTGCTGGAGGGCGGCCTGCAGGCCTATGTCGGCATCACCCTGCAGCCGCGCTCGGGCAAGGAGGTGCTGCGCCGCCTGAGCAACATGCCAGAGGTGCAGCAGCTGTGCACGGTGAGCGGCGAGTTCGACTTCGTCGCCTGGCTGCACGCGGAAACCCCCGAGCGCCTCGACCAGCTGCTCGACGAGATCAGCGCGGTGGACGGGGTGGAGAAGACCAACACCTCGATCATCCTCTCCTGCAAGATCGACCGCGGCGGGCGGCTGTAGCGGTTCACTTCTTCGCCAGCTGCCACAGCCGCGCGATGTCCGCGGCGCGCTGGCGCAGCAGACGCGGGGCGTCGGCGAGGGCGTCGGCCAGGCTGATCGGCCCGGGCGCCAGGCTGAAGGCAGCGTCGATGCCGTGGCCGTAGAGCTGCTGGTAGCCCTCGCCGAGCATGCCGGCCAGCGCGACCACCGGCACGCCGTGGCGCTTGGCGATGGCCGCCACGCCCATCGGCGTCTTGCCGTGCAGGGTCTGCAGGTCGATCCGCCCCTCGCCGGTGATCAGCAGGTCGGCGCCGATCAGCGCCTGCTCCAGCCCGCTGACCTCGGCGACCAGCTCGATGCCGGGGCGGAAACTCGCGCCGAGGAAGCTGCGCGCGGCGAAGCCGATGCCGCCGGCCGCGCCGCTGCCGGGCAGGCCGCGGTCGTCGTGGCCGAGGGTCTGCGCGCAGACGTCGGCGAAGCGGGCGAGGGCGGCGTCGAGCTGGCGCACCTGCTCCGGTGTCGCGCCCTTCTGCGGGCCGAACACCTGCGAGGCGCCGCGCGGCCCGCACAGCGGGTTGTCGACGTCGCAGGCGACCTCGAAGTCCACCTGTGCCAGGCGCGGATCGAGGCCGGAGAGGTCGATGCGTGCCAGCTGCGCCAGCGCCGCGCCGCCGGGTGCCAGCGGTTGGCCGGCGTCGTCCTCGAAACGCGCGCCGAGGGCGCGCAGCATGCCGCTGCCGCCGTCGTTGGTGGCGCTGCCGCCGAAGCCGAGAACGATGCGCTCGGCGCCGGCGTCCAGCGCGGCGCGGATCAGCTCGCCGGTGCCGTGAGTGCAGGCGGTCAGCACGTCGCGGCGCTCCGCCGGCACCAGATGCAGGCCGCTGGCGGCGGCCATCTCGATCACCGCGCTGCGGCTCGTGGCGATCCACCCCCAGTCGGCCGCCACCGGCTCGCCGAGCGGGTCGCGCACCAGCGTCTCGCGGTACTCGCCGCCGGTCGCGGCGATCAGCGCGGTCAGCGTGCCTTCGCCGCCGTCGGCCATCGGCCGGCAGACCAGCTCGGCCTGCGGCCACACCTCGCGCAAGCCGGCGGCGATGGCCGCGGCCACCTCGGCGGCGGAAAGGCTTTCCTTGAACGAATCGGGGGCGATGACGACTTTCATGGGGCCTCTCTCGGACGATGGGGCGCACAGGCGTTGCCTGATTCTGACCTGCGAGCAGCAACAAATCAGCCGCGATCCACTCACCTGACCCGCAGATCCAGCTCGGCGCCCTGTGAACGGCCGTGATCGGTCATGCTGTCCAGCAGCCGGTCACGCTCGTCCAGCATGCGGATGCGCGCCTCGATGGCGGCACGCACGCGGGGCCGCGCCGCATGGCACGGACCGCTGAGCTGCAGGCCGGCCAGCCATTGCTGCGCGACCCGGGCCGACGCCCTGGCGCTCTCCACATGCTGGTACTCGTGCGCGCGCAGGGCCAGATAGTAGCGTCGCCACTCGGCCGACACCGCCGGGGGCAGGGTGCCGGGCGCCAGCCGGGGCAGGGTGACCACCGATTCGGCCTTCACCGCGGCATCCTTCAGCAGGCACTGCGTCTCCGCTGCCGGGACCAGCCGGTAGCTCGCGCTGTAGTGGGTTTCGGTGGCGCCGCCGAACGCACTGTGGGCGTTGCGCACCGGGCTGCGCTCGCCGATCGAGCGGTGGATTTCCTCGATGGTGCGGCCGTACACCAGGTAGTGCTGTTCGCGCACCGCCGAGCTGACCGGCTCGGCCGCCAGGGCCAGTGGGGTGAGGGCCAGCAACAGCCAGATCCCGCGCATGGAGCCTCCCCGCCGCCCCGGGCGACCCCTGCGGCGGCGAAGGTCTGTTTTCCGGGGTTGTCTGCAAGAGGATAGTGCGCGGGGCCATCCCGGCGCCGCGCGGGAGACAGGCGGCTTTGGCGCTCACGCCATGATGTTCACCCCACCGTCCACGTACAGCGTCTCGCCGGACAGGCGCCGCGCGTAGGGCGTGGCCAGCCAGGCGCAGGTGAAGCCGACGTCCATGATGTCCACCAGCTCGCCCAGCGGCGCGCGCTGGGCGGCCTCGTTGAGCAGCAGGTCGAAGTCCTTGAGGCCGGAGGCGGCGCGGGTCTTCAGCGGGCCGGGGGAGATGGCGTGCACGCGGATGCCCTTCGGGCCGAGCTCGTAGGCCAGGTAGCGGCAGGAGGCCTCCAGCGCGGCCTTCACCGGGCCCATCAGGTTGTAGTTGGGCACCACCTTGTTGGCGCCGTAGTAGCTCATGGCGAACAGCGTGCCGCCGTTTTTCATCAGCGGCGCCGCCAGGCGGGCCATGCGCACGAAGGAGTGGCAGGAGATGTCCATGGCCTGGGCGAAGCCCTCCGCCGAGGAGTCGAGCAGGCCGCCCTGCAGGTCCTCCTTGGGCGCCCAGGCGATGGAGTGCACCAGGATGTCCAGTTGCCCCCAGTGCCGCTCGATCTCGGTGAACACCGCCTCCAGCTCACCGGGACGGGTGACGTCCAGCGGCATGAAGATCGGCGCGTTCAGCTCGCGGGCCAGCGGCTCGACGTGAGGGCGGGCCTTGTCGTTGGCGTAGGTGATGGCCACCTCGGCGCCCAGTTCGGCGAAGGCCCGGGCGCAGCCGTAGGCGATCGAGTGCTCGTTGGCCACGCCGACCACCAGGGCCTTGGCGCCCTTGAGGGGCGGGCGGGGGATTTCCAGAGTCATGTCCTTTTTCCTCGGTTTTCAGGTTGGGTGCCCCGAAGGGCTGATGGGGCGGTCGTAACCGGCACGGCCATTTAACCTGAAACGCCGGGATTGCGGGCGCACTCCCGGTTGTTTTTCCACGGTGCACCGCGCTAACCTCGACACCTGTCAAACCTCTCGCGCAAAAGGACTTGCTGCCATGGTGTATAACCGCCAACTCACCCCAGGCCACCTCCGAAAGCTGCATTCCAGAGCGGTCAGGCTTTCGCGTCCTTGAATTTTATCCACCAGACCCGTCCGGGGTGTTATGCACCGGTTGGTGTCTATTTATAGTTATCCAACGATATGTGACATCGTGCGTAGGGAAACGTAAATGATGTGGAATCAGCCACAGCGTAAATCAAAAAACGCTGCTATACCCAATCCGGGGCTGCGGTGGAGCACAACGAAGTTGGTGCGCACACCGCAGCCCCGGATTGGGGTCGAAGCCATTTTTCGATTTCCGTCATTGTCTGAGCACCCATCGCATTTACAGCCCGCTACGCGGGTCAGTGCGGTATCGTCGGATAACTACTCGCCGGAGCACACACCCGCGCTGCGCGCAGGTGGTGCTCAGCTCGAATCTTGTTAGGCAACTCAATATGTCGCATACCGTAACTCTAAAATACGACGAGGGCCTTATTCGAGAGGCGGCCCTATGCTACTGGCGACGGACCGTCGGGATCGGATTCGTTGTGGCCATCTGCATCGCCCTTGTCTCGCTAACGGTTCTCCTATTGCAAAGAGATCGCTCGTGGGTTGTAGGAGTCCTCGCAAGCGTTGTCGTTGTTGGCATTGGATTCTCCGCCGCCATATTTCTTGTGCACTACCGCAATGCCATGGACAAGTACCGGAGCCTAGATTCCGGTCAGGCTTGCTTGGCGGTGTCGGAAACAGACCTGTCATTCTCATCCGCGCTCGGCAAAGCCTCGGTGCCATGGTCCGCGGTTACGGAAGTCTGGTGCTTTGATCGGGTTTGGCTTTTGTTATTCTCGAAGGCGCAATTCTCTACGTTGCCTGTTTCATCTATGCCACCAGAAATCCAGTCTTACATTCTGGATCAGATCCGGACAGCAGGCGGAAGAGTTGCCTAACCATTCGCTGCAGGCGCGACCGCCCTGACGGGCGGCGGCCTGAGCTCAAACGTTGGGCACTTTATATCCGGGAGTAATTGAAATATGTCAACTATGACAACCTGTATCCTCAATGGCCTCTCCATTGACATTGATGAAGCCATTGACATCAAGGGCAGCGGCAGCATTGCCGCCCCCGATTTTCGGTGTACAGAGTGCAATCAACCTGTTCGCCCTCACAGGTCTGGTGGCCACGCAGCAGCGCACTTTGAGCACCTTGAGCGCAACCCCGACTGCTCCCAAAGTCATGTTGCTCGTTAAGCCCAACAAACGCTTCGAGAGGGACGCTCCGCCGGCAAGCCGGCTCCGCGCCCCTCAAGCTAAACGTTAGAAGCCATGAGATTCTCCCCGCGCTCAGCAATCACAACAGGGCTCATTTTTCTACCGAGCCTTGTGGCGTTTTGGTATTTCCTAGGGCAAGCATTTGCCCCTGATGCATGCTTAGATCATGGTGGCAGTTTCGACTATTCCGCATGGCAATGTAGTTACACCGAGAACCATCCCTACATCGCAACCCCGTTTTATAGCTTGCTTTCATTTTGGGTATTTTGGGGTTGCGTCATTGCTTCATCGGTTGCAGCCCATTTCTACCGCAGGAGGGGCAATGCCTTCTAACATTCTGTATATGGACTCTCCCCACAAGTAGTGAGTAAAGCCTTACCAACCCTGTCGTCAGTGCGGTTGCATTCGTATATCCGGCCTTTGCTAGGCGTTGCCGCCCGGGCCACTCTGTAGTTCGCGCAGCGGGGGCCAAGCGCTCAATCGATCACGAGGATCATGATTGTTATCGGCCTTGTTCCGTTGCAGGACTCGCCTGTTCCGACAGTGTCGCTGTTCACCACAACCACAAGAAAACCTGCTCCTGTTGGCTCCGGCCCGCCGTCAGGCGGGCTTGCTGCTCTGCCAGTCGCCGCTGAAACGTCGTTCGTGGCACCACACCGCCCAGCAGATCCGTACCAGTTTGTTGGCCAGCGCCACCGCCGCCTTGTTGTGGCCGATGCGCGCGGCCGTCTCCACTGCCCAGCGTTGCAGCCGGGTCAACCGCTCAGGCGCTCGTCTGTGCAATCGTTGCGCCGCCAGCAACGCCGCTCGCGAACCATGGATCAGCAGGGTGCGCACGTACACGTTGCCCTGCCGGCTGATGTGTCCCAGCTTGCGCCGGTCGCCGCTGCTGAACTCGCGCGGAGTCATGCCCAGCCAGGCGCTCAGTTGGCGACCACTGGCGAAGCGCTCGGGCTGGCCGACCGCGCTTTTCAGCGCGCTGGCGGTCAGCACGCCGATACCGCTGACTTCGTCGAGCTTGCGCACGATGGCATCGTCGGCGTGCCAGCGGGCGAGTTGCTGTTCGCACTCGTCCATGCACTGCTCGTACAGGTTGATCTCCGCCAGGACGATCTGCAGCTGGCCGCGCAGGGCCACCACTTCCGGTTGCTCGACCAGTTCATGAGCGCTACGCAGGAATGCCGCCGTCGCTGCCGGCGCTTCCAGGCCCATCTCCCGAAAGATGCCGCGCAGCAGGTTGATGCGCTGGGTGCGGCTCTTCTTCCAGGTTTCGCGCAGACCGTGCAGTTGCTGGAGCTGTTGCTGCTCGTGAGTCTTCACCGGCACCGGGTGGATGCCCGAGCAGCGTGCGGCTTCGAGGATGGCGTCGCAGTCGTTGCGGTCGGTCTTGTTGCGGCGGCGGTAGGGGCGCACATAGCGCGCGTGCAGCAGCGTCACCTTGTGCCCCAGCGCCTGGGCGAAACGCCCCCAGTAGTGCGCCGTGCCGCAGGCTTCCATCAGCCACTCGACCGGCTCGGCCTGCTCCTGTATATATCGACGAAATGCCTCGCGATTCAGCCGCTTGCGCTGACTCACCTGCCCGGCACGGACGCTTTCGGCAACCTGGTAAACGGACTTGGCCAAATCCACTGCAATCTGCTTGTACATCGCTGGAACCCTCCGAACGCCATTCTCGACACCGCTGGTGCGGGTAAGTGTGGTGCAGGGAGAGTCCATTACAGCACTCAGGTGGGACGCGCTAAAGCGCGCCCTTTAGCTTCAACGTTAGATTCCATTCGAGGAAGCTCATGAATCGAAGTGAGTTCATCAAGCTCATGGGATACCCTGAGGAATGGGTTCTCTGGGGCATGTTGTCTGAAGATATCTTGCGGATTCAGATGTCAGAGTATGAGCCTGGAAGTGAGGCAGCATCCGAACACTATCGGAATGGTGCTTTCCATTTCTGGCTGCAGCAGAAACCTAGCAAAGAAGCCTTAATTAAGCTTGCTAAGCTCAGCTTTCTAGATCCAGATCAGCTCATGGCTGAGTGGTTACGCAACGACTATATTGCGAAGGCGGAAAGTGCTGATGAAGAAGTTCTTTCGCTGCTACGGAAGAGCGGAATCTAACTACAGGTTCAAATCGTTCGCTTCGCTCACTGGGGCAGTCAAACGCTGCGCGTTTGCCTGCCATTTAACCTAAGCGTTAGCCACACGGAGCAGCTAGGTGCACATTCGAAGCGCTTTGAAATTTGCGGCACTGACCCTTGCAGTTGTGGCCGCTCTTCTTGTCTCGACAGTTGCCGTCTTCGTTTACTTTCTCGATCCGCTATGCGTAAACGAACCACTTTTTAGCTTAGACTCACCAAGCGGTGTATATCAGGCTGTTCTTTTCCAGCGAGACTGCGGAGCCACAACGCCCTATAGCTTGCATGTTTCAGTATTAGCCTGCGGAGCAGAGCTGCCGGATGAGGCAGGAAACGTTCTTATTGTTCGCGATCAACATTTAACTCCGAGCCTCCACTGGAGTTTGCCCTATAACTTGATGATTGAATACCCAGCCTACGCAGATATTTCGCATATACAAGGGGCTCCCGCCGGTGTTTCTGTTCAGTACCGCGCACTCATCGGGCAGCGGTAATGGCTAACATACGTATATGGACTCCCCCCGCAAGTGGTGAGTAAAGCCTGCCACCCCTGTCGTCAGTGCGGTTGCATTCGTATATCCGGCCTTCGCTGGGCGTTGCCGCCCGGGCCACTCTGTAGTTCGCGCAACGGGGGCCAAGCGTCCAATCGATCACGGGGGGCATGATTGTTATCGGCCTTGTTCTGCTGCAGGGCTCGCCTGTTCCACAGTATCGCGATGCGTAGAAGTTGATTTCACACTGCCAAAAATCGGGCGGCCCTGGGCCGCCCGCTCTGTTTCAGCGCCCCCGCAACGCCTGCTCGCGGATCTGGTCGAGGCTCTGCCGCGGCGTCAGCGCCTGCGGGTCGACGCGGATCTCCAGCAGCGCCGCCTTGCCCGCTCTCTGGGCGCGGGTGAAGGCGCCGGGGAAGTCGCCGGTGTGCTCGACCACCTCGGCGTACAGGCCATAGGCCTGGGCCAGGGCGGCGAAGTCCGGGTTGTGCAGTTCGGTGCCGCTGACCCGGCCGGGGTAGTGGCGCTCCTGGTGCATGCGGATGGTGCCGTACATGCCGTTGTTGACCACGATGAAGATCACCCGCGCGTCGTGCTGGATGGCGGTGGCCAGTTCCTGGCCGTTCATCATGAAGCAGCCGTCGCCGGCGAAGCTCAGTACGGTGCGCCCGGGCGCGGCCAGTGCGGCGGCGATGGCGGCCGGCACGCCGTAGCCCATGGAGCCGTTGGTGGGCGCCAGCAGGGTGCGGAAGCCCGGGTACTGGTAGAAGCGGTGCAGCCATACCGCGTAGTTGCCGGCGCCGTTGCAGAGGATGCTGTCCTCGGGCAGGTGTTCGCGCAGCCAGGCCATGATCTCGCCCATCTGCACCGGGCCGGGCGAGGGCGGGCAGTCGAGGTTGGCGCGGTAGTGCTGGTTGAGCTGCTCGATCCACTCGGTGTGGCGCTGCGGCTCCACGGCGGGCAGTTCGGCGGCCGCGGCGGCGAAAGCGGCCGGGTGGCTGGCGATGGCCAGCGTCGGCTGGTAGACGCGGCCCAGTTCCTCGAGGCCGGCGTGCACGTGGATCAGCGTCTGCTTCGGGGTGGGGATGTCCAGCAGGCTGTAGCCGCTGCTGCTGACTTCGCCCAAGCGGCTGCCGACCACCAGCAGCAGGTCGGCCTGCTGCACGGACTCGCGCAGCTCGGCGCTGGCGGCCAGGCCGAGGTCGCCGGCGTACTGCGGGTGGCGGTTGTCGAACAGGTCCTGGCGGCGGAACGACAGGGCGACCGGCAGGCGCTGGCGCTCGGCGAAGGCGCGCATGCCGGCGACCGCCTCGGCCGTCCAGCCGCCGCCACCGAGCACCAGCAGGGGACGCCGGGCCTGTTCCAGCAGCGCCTGCATCTCGGTGAGCTGGGCGGGCGCCGGGTGGCTGTCGATGCGCCGGCTGGGCAGGGCGTCGGCCACCTCGACCACGTCGGTCAGCATGTCCTCCGGCAGCACCACCACCACCGGGCCGGGGCGGCCGCTGATGGCGCGCTGGAAGGCCTGGGCGAGCTGCTCGGGCAGGCGCCGGGCGTCGTCGATCTGCACCACCCACTTGGCCAGCGGGGCGTACATCTGCCGGTAGTCGACCTCCTGGAAGGCCTCGCGGCCGAGCTGGTCGCGGGCCACCTGGCCGATGAACAGCAGCATCGGCGTGGAGTCCTGGAAGGCGGTGTGCACGCCGACCGAGGCGTTGGTGGCGCCGGGGCCGCGGGTGACGAAGCAGATGCCCGGCTGGCCGGTGAGCTTGGCGTGGGCCTCGGCCATGTAGGCGGCGCCGCCTTCCTGGCGGCACACCACCAGGTCGATCCTTTCCCGTGCATCGTGCAGGGCGTCGAGCACCGCCAGGTAGCTTTCGCCGGGCACGCAGAAGGCGCGCTGCACGCCATTGAGCAGCAGGGCGTCGACCAGGATCTGGCCGCCGCTGCGAGGTTTGATGACTGAATTCACTGATCGCTCCTCGGAAACGAAGCGGGCGCCCGTGAGGCGCCCGCGAGTGGGTGGTTACTGCGCCGCCGCTTCCGGCTTGAGGAACTTCGGGTTGGAGTTGCCCCACACCGTGTAGAGGTCGGCGAGCAGGGCACCGTTGAATTCTTCCAGCTCGCTCTGGGCGATCTCGGCGTCGCCCTGCCTGCCGAACAGCACCACCTCGGCGCCCGGATGCACGTCGGGGATGCCGGTGACGTCGACCATCAGGGTGTTCATCGACACCTTGCCGACCACCGGCGCGCGGTGGCCGTTGATCAGCACCGCGGCCTTGTTGGTGAACAGGCGGCGGTAGCCGTCGGAGTAGCCCACCGAGATGTTGGCCAGGCGCGAGTCGCGGGTGAGGGTATAGGTACCGTCGTAGCCGACCTTGTTGCCGGCCGGGTATTCGTTGACCGAGGCGACGCGCGACTTGAAGTTCATCACCCGGCGGTATTCGGTGAAGGACGGAATTGTGTCGCCGTACAGGGCTCCGCCCGGACGGACCAGGTCGAGGTGGGCCTCGGGCACCGCCAGGGTGGCGAAGGAGTTGGCGCAGTGCAGCACCAGCTTGCTGCGATCCAGCTTGCCGTGCTCGATGACCCAGGCGGACTCTTCCTTGAACTTGGCCAGGCCCTTGAGCACGTCCTCGCGATCCTCGACCGGGAAGTGGGTCATGATTCCGGCCACCTGCAGGCCCGGCAGGTTGACGATGTCGACGGCGGCCAGCTTGCCTTCGGCGGTGTGCATTTCCAGGCCGTTGCGGCTCATGCCGGCGGAGTTGAGGCCCAGGTGGATGCGCAGGGTCTTGCCCTGGGCGCGGGCCGCCTCGGCGACCTTCTCGGCGAACTCCAGGTCGCCGACCAGTTCTTCCATGTCGTACTGCAGGGCGCCCTGGACTTCGCCCAGGGTGGCGGTGCGCACGCGCATCAGGCGGCCCTGGAAGCCGTTTTCGCGGGCGATGCGCGCCTCTTCGTTGCTGGCCACGCCGATGCAGGGGATGCCGCTGGCGATCACCGAGGGCATCAGCAGGTCCATGCCGTGGCCGTAGGCGTCGGCCTTCATCACCGCGCAGATCTGCGTCTTGGCGCCGACGTGCTTCTTCAGTGCGGCGATGTTGTGCTCGAAGGCGACCTTGTCGATCTCGATCCAGGCGTTGGCGGACTGCGCCGTGGCACTGGCGGCATCGGCGGCGCTGGTGGCGTTGATCAGGGTGGGGGCGGCCTGGCCATGGCCGGCCAGCAGGGTAAGGGTAACCGCGACGGCGAGGGTGCTGCGCTTGAACATCCTTGACTCTCCTTGGCGTTGTTTTTGTCGGAGCGGGGCATGCTGGTGCGTAGGGCCCGCAGGGTGCGCCGGGCGCAGCCCATCCCCCGGGGCGCCATGACGCCCCCTGCGGGTAAAACAAAGGGATCGAAAGAAACCTGCCCGCGAGTGCGGGCAGGTGGTCAGGCTCAGGCCGCTTCGCGGGCTTCGTCGGCGTGTTCCTCGTAGGCCTTGCCGAAGCGGTTGGCGAGGAAGTCGTCGAGGGCCACCTGCTCCTGGCTGATGAAGCCGGACTGCGGCAGGCGCTTGGCGCGGAACAGGTCCAGGGCGGCGCAGATGCCGGCGGCGGTGGTGATCTGGATGGCGCTGGTCAGGCGGCCGCCCTGCACGTTGGCGAAGATCTTGCGGCTGAACACTTCCTGCACCAGCTTGCCGTCCTTCAGGCCGTTGACGGTGACGAACACCAGCACCACGTCCTGCATGGTGGTCGGTACGGCACCGCGCAGGATGTCCTTGAGCTTCTCCTGGTTGCCGGCCAGACGCAGGTCCTCGAGGAGGAACTTCATCAGGTCGCGGTGGCCCGGGTAGCGCACGGTCTTGTAGTCCAGGGTCTCGACCTTGCCGCTCAGGGTCTCGCACAGGGTGCCCAGGCCGCCGGAGGTGTTGAAGGCTTCGTACTCGACGCCGTCGAGAGAGAAGTGCTCCAGGCCTTCCATCGGCTGCACCAGCTGCAGGCGGCCGTTGCGGATCGCCTCGCACGGGTGGCAGTACTCGTTGACCAGGCCGTCGACGCTCCAGGTCAGGTTGTACTTCAGCGAGTTGGTCGGGAACTCGGGCAGGGCGCCGACGCGCATCTTTACTTCGCGCACGCTGTCGAAACGGGCGGCCAGCGAGTGGGCGGCGATGCCGATGAAGCCCGGCGCCAGGCCGCACTGCGGCATGAACGCGCTCTTGGCGTCCTTGGCCAACTCCATGATGGTCTTGGTGGCGTGCACGTCTTCGGTCAGGTCGAAGTAGTGGGTGCCGGTGTTCTTGGCCGCCTTGGCCACGCCGATGGCCATGTGGTACGGCAGGGCGTTGAGCACGGCGTCCTGGTCGGCCATGGCCTGTTCCAGGGCGGCGCCGTCAGCCGAATCCAGCTCCAGGGTGGCGATACCCAGTTCGGCAATGGCGCCCAGCGAGCTGCGGTCACGGTCGGCGACGACCACCTGGTAGTCGCCGGTGTTGTTCAGCAGTTGAGCGATGGTGTAGCCGATGTGGCCGGCGCCAAGCAGGAGTACGTTCATTGTTGTTGTCTCCGGGGTTCGGTTGAGTACGGAGCCAGTCTATTGGGCGGCCCTGTTCGTCGATAAGACGTAAAAAGCCGCGTTTCGATGAATCAATGCATCAATGTGACGAACCGAGTGGACGGTGTGTCGTTCTGTCCGGCGCGGGCAGGCTTGCGGTGTGCCGCGGCCCGCTGGCGCATGCGCCGCAGCCGTCCGCGTTGGGGGCAGGCTGGCGCTTGGGGTAAGCTGCCTCATCACTTCAGCCGAGGACGCCGCATGGGCCAGGTCGTTGCCGCCGCTGCCTATCACCAGGGACGCAAGGTCGCCGATATCGACATCGGGGAGGGCAGCCAGTGGGCCGCCAGGCCCGGGCACATGGTTTGGATCGGCCTGCGCGACCCCGACCGCGAACTGCTGCACGACCTGCAGCAGCAGTTCAACCTGCACGAGCTGGCCATGGAGGACGCCATCGCCCAGCACACCCGGCCCAAGCTGGAAACCTTCGGCGATGCGCTGTTCATGGTGGTCTACTCGCCGATCCGCGTGGAGGGGCGGCTGACTTTCGTCGAGACCCAGCTGTTCGCCGGCAAGGGCTACGTGATCAGCGCCCGCTATGGCGACTCGGCGCCCTATTCCAAGGTGCGCCTGGGCTGCGAGGCGCGCCCGCTGCTGCTCGCCCAGGGCGAGGATTACGTGCTGTATGCGCTGCTCAGCTTCGTCATCGAGAACTACCGGCCGCTGCTGGACAGCATCTTCGAGGAACTGGAGGACCTCGAGCAGACCGTGCTCAACCGCTCGCTGAGCCAGGCCGACATCGAGCACATCGCCGACCTGCGCCGCGACCTGCTGCGCCTGCGCCGCCAGGTCGCGCCGCTGGCGGAGATCTGCCGCGAGCTGCAGCAGCTCGACTTCCCGTTCATCGACAAGCCGATGCGCCCGTACTTCCGCGACGTCGCCATCCACGTCGCCCGTCTGCAGGAAGACCTCAACGGCCAGCGCGAGATGGCCGACCATGCCATCGAACTGAGCCTGCTGCTGGAGGCCTCGCGACAGAGCGTGGTGCAGCGCAAGTTCGCCGCCTGGGCGGCGATCCTCGCCTTCCCGACCGCGCTGGCCGGGATCTACGGGATGAACTTCGAGCACATGCCCGAGCTGGCCTGGGAATACGGCTATTTCGGCGTGCTCGCGCTGATCGCCCTCGGTTGCGGCGGGCTGTACGCCAACTTCAGGCGCCTGGACTGGCTGTAGGGCGGCGCGCTTACGCGCCGCCCGCCTGCTGGTCGTCTTCCTGGTGGGGAATCGGCGTGGCGAGCACCTTGTCGATGCGCTTGCCGTCCATGTCCACCACCTCGAAACGCCAGCCCGCCCAGTCGGTGTGATTGCCGGTGGCGGGTACGCGCCCGAGCAGCGTAAGCGATCCATGAACCCCATCTGCCGATGGCGGGGCCGGTGCTTTACAGTGT
>JAEAMF010000486.1_pt1 | contig 48499 bp, 37 predicted proteins | sample 8958721 | NCBI WGS metagenome assembly JAEAMF01 (sample SAMN16933255, study PRJNA681124) | bioreactor sludge metagenome | isolation source: anaerobic bioreactor treating anionic surfactant - SDBS | place: India: Bengaluru | collected 2019-02-28
CTGTCCTTGAGCATCGCCGTCGCGCGCTCCGCCATCACCGGCAGGTCCACCAGCGGCTTGACCGCCGGCTTGTCCAAAAGAAACAGCGCGGCCTCGCAGATGTTCACCGCGTGGTCGCCGATGCGCTCGAGGTCGTTGTTGGTCTTGATGATCATCGCCAGGGTGCGCAGGTTGGTCGCCTCTGGCTGGTGCAGCGCGATCAGCTCGATGGCTGCATCCTCGATGTCGATCTCGAACTGGTTGACCTTGGACTCGTCCTGTTCGATGATGCGCCGGGCCAGCGCCGGGTCGCGCTCGACGAGCGACCGCATACTGCCCGAGAGCATCTCCTCGGCGATGGCCGCCATCACGAACAGCCGGTCCTTCAGCTCGGCCAGCCTGGTTTCGAGTATCGTCATCGCGCCCCCCGGACGAACTTCCCAACATCTGGACGCTGGAGACTTTCCGACATGCTCTCCTCAGGCTAGCGAGTTTGCGGCGGCCGGTCAAGCCCGGCACGTCTTGACCTCGGTGCCGGCTGTCCTAGACTGACCTACTTGGCGAAGCTCCCCGACCTCAAGAAGCTGCCCGCGGCGGTTCGCTTCGTCATTTTCCTGGCCGCCCTGTACGTGTTCTTGATGTCAATCGAGCTGCTCGGCATCGGGTTCCGGGACCTCGGCGGCGGGTTCGCCCAAACGCTCTTTACGCTGGTCGCGTCGCCGCTCACCGGCCTCTTCATCGGTATGCTGGCAACCTCTATCTGGCAGTGCTCGGCCGCGACGATATCAGTCGCGGTCGGCCTCGTCGCCTGCGGTTCGCTGACCATCGACCAGGCCATTCCCATCGTGATGGGCGCCAACATCGGCACCACCGTCACCAGCACCATCGTCTCATTTGTCCACATCACGAGGAAGCAGGAATTCGAGCGGGCGTTCCCGGCCGCGATGATCCACGACATCTTCAACATCCTCACGGTCCTGGTGCTGCTGCCCGTCGAGCTGGCCTTTCATCCGCTGCGCCAGTGCTCGGGCGCGCTGGCCCGGGCGTTCCAGGGCATCGGCGGCCTCTCGGTCGCCAGTCCGCTCCAGCTCATCACCGCCCCGCCGCTCAAGGCCATCTGCGCCCTCGCCCGCGGCCTGGCGCTCGTTGAGCTGGCGGCCGCGCTCGTGCTGCTCTTCGGCGCGCTCACGCTGATGGTCAGCATGCTCCGTTCGCTCGTCAGCCGCCGTTTTGAGGTCCTGCTGGACAAGTACCTGTTCGGCCACGCGGGGCTCGCCTTCCTCTTCGGGATCATCTTCACCGTGTGCGTCCAGTCGAGTTCGGTGACCGTCTCGCTCGCCATCCCCCTGGCCGGCGCCGGCCTGCTCACCCTCGAACAGCTCTTCCCTTACGCGCTCGGCGCCAACATCGGCACGACCCTGACCGCGCTGCTGGCCGCGCTCGTAACCGGCTCGGTGACGGCGGTCCAGCTGGCGCTCACGCACGCGCTCTTCAACATTTCCGGCTCGGCCATCTGGTACCCGCTGCGCCGGGTGCCGATCATCCTCGCCCGCAAGCTCGGTAGGTTCTGCGCCCGGCACCGAGCCATCGCCATCGTCGCGGTAATCATCGTGTTCTTTGTCATCCCGCTCGTCGCGGTTATAATGATCAGGAGAAGCTAATGCTGATTACTGACCTGCTCAAGCTCTGGAAGAAGACAACGCTGGTCGACGAAGCCACCGCTCAGTGCGTCGAGATGCTCCGTACCGGCCAGCGGATGTTCGAATACTCGCTCGGCGTCCTGATGGACAACGAACGTGAGGTCGCCGACATCTATGCAATGGACCAGGTCCTGAACAACGGCGAAATCCACGTCCGCCGGATGATCGTCGAGCACCTCGCGGTCAACCCGAAAGATGACGCGGTCCCGGCGCTGTTCATCGCCGCCATCGTCGGCGACATCGAACGCATCGGCGACTACTGCAAGAACCTCATCGAGCTCGCCCACCACTACCCGGAGAAGCTCGAGGGCCCCTACATCGACCGCGTCCGCGAGATCAAGCTCGACATATCGAGAATGTACGAAGACACCATCAAGGCCTACGCCGAAGGCGACGCCGCGCTCGCCAAGTCGGTGATGGAACGCCACGCCGGCCTCGCGCGCGACTGCGAGGGGTTGACCGACCGGCTCCTGGCCGAAGACAAGATGTGCGGCCGGGAAGCGATTATCCGGGCCCTGCTCATCCGCTTCCTGAAGCGTGTTTCCGCGCACCTCAAGAACGTCGCCTCTTCACTCGTCAACCCATACCACAAGATCGGCTACAAACCCGACGGAACGCCCGACGACCGGGACGAGTAGCCGCCTTACCGCCGCCACCCGCTCGCAAACAGGGTCGCTAGGGAGCCGACAGGGTGAAACCCTGTATCGGGCTCGCAGGTGCGTGACTTACACGGGTGTCGGGCGGATGGCAATTGATCGCTTGCAGGTCTCGGCCCGCAGCCGGCGGACGATGCAGGAGACCTGAAACAGACAGTCTCTACGGGGTTGAACCCTGCTGTCGTGCCCGCAGCCGATGCCGCTGGGTGCGGGCGATGAGCTAGTCGTTGAGGAACTGAACGACCGGCGCGATGGCGGCACGGCTGGTGCTGTCCTCGTCCTTTGCCTTCATCATCTTCATTACCAGCCGGTCGAGGAAACCCATCTTGGCGAGCGTGATTCTGCCCGGCAGGTAGAAGAAAGTCATCCCGGCGTGGATCGCATCGGGAAAGACTGAGTCGTACACCTTGCTTCGGTCGGGGCTGTCCGGCTTCTCCCCGCCGACTGCGAAGAAGGCAATCTTCTTGCCGGCCAGGCGCGGCACCCAGCCTTTGACGAACCCGGCAATCTTCAGCCGAAACGCGTAGTAGGGACAGCCGAAGGCAATGACGTCGTATGACCCGAGGTCGAGCTTCTTTGCCTGTCTGAACGGTACCAGTTCGGCGCCGCTATCCTGGGCAATCCATTGGGCGTAGTCCTTTGTCGAGCCGTACTTCGAGTAGTAGACAATGACCTTCTTCATGGAACCTCCGTGGGCTGGATTGTAGCACAAGGCAGCGTCCCGCGCCAGTGCCACGGCGGTTCCCAAGGAAGATTCGAAGGAGGTCCCGGCTTGCGGACAGCCCGCCCGGACGTAGAATCTGCCCGTGGCGCACGACCATTCCGCTCACGCCCGGCAGGGCCGGAGCCTCTTGATTTCGGTCGGCCTGAACCTCGGGTTCTCGGTAGCCGAACTCATCGCCGGGCTGTTCGCCAACTCACTCGTGCTCGTCGCCGACTCGGTCCACGACGCCGGCGACGCACTCGCGCTCGGCCTGTCCTACTTCGGGCTCCGGATGTCGCACCGGCCGCCCAACGCGCGCCGGACCTTCGGCTACCGCAAGGTCCGGATTCTCACTGCGTTCCTGAACGCGCTGTTTCTCATCGGCCTGACCGCCCTCATCGTCCGCCAGGCGGTCGTCCGCATCATGCACCCCGAACCGGTGAAGAGCGGCGTGCTGGTCGTGATGGCCGTCGCCGGCATCGTCGTCAACGGCTTGGCGGTCCTGCTGCTGCGCCGGGACCGGCAGTCGCTCAATATCCGGGCCGCGATGTGGCACCTGCTCGAGGACTTCCTGGGCTGGATTGCCGTGCTGGTCGGTGGTATCGTCATCCGCCTCACCGACTGGTACGTCATTGACCCGGTGCTGACGCTCGCGGTCAGCGGGTTCGTTCTCTGGGGTGCGTGGAGCGTGTTCCGCGAGTCAACGAGCATCCTGATTGACTCGACCCCCAGAGACCTGAGCTTCGACGCGGTACGCAGTTACGTCCTCGGGTTCGACTCTAGCATCTCCGGGATTCACGACCTGCACATCTGGACACTGGGCGAAGGCGAGCGCGCACTGATGTGTCATCTGGTCGTGCCGGACCGCAACCTGGCGAGCTTCTACCCGCTGCTCGCGAAGCTCGAATGCGGCCTGCGGGACAGCTTCCACATCGACCACGTCACCCTGGAACTGGAGTGCGACCAGTGCAAGTCCGGGGACAATGTCTGCCTCGGTTAGCCCAAGCCCCAGCTCAAGCACAGACCGCGACGGATGACGGGGTCAGCCGACAACCGCCGGCGAGCTGCTCGCTGACCGCTATCCGTCTGCGCTATCTGCTTTCTGGTTTCTGATATCTGGTCTCTGGTTTGTCTGCTCTCACTGCTCTGCCTTCTGCATTCTGGCTTGTGATTTCTCCCCTACTTCGCTTGGACACTGGGCCACTGGGCCGCTTGACCGCTTCTTCTACCCGAACTTCCCCGATATGTAGTTCTCCGTGTCCTGCTGTTTCGGGTTGGTGAACACGTCCTTGGTCAGCCCGAATTCATTCATCTCGCCCAGCAGCATGAAAGCGGTGTAGTCTGATACCCGCGCCGCCTGCTGCATGTTGTGGGTGACGATGACGATCGAGTAGCGCTCCTTCAACCGGCGCATCAGGTCTTCGATGTGCAGGGTGGCGATCGGGTCGAGAGCCGAACACGGCTCGTCCATCAGCAGCACCTCGGGCTCTATCGCCAGCATCCGGGCGATGCACAGCCGCTGCCGCTGCTCGTCGGTCAGGGTCAGGGCGTTGCGGTCCAGCCCGTGCTTGAGCTCGTCCCACATCTGGACGTGGCGCAGGCTGCGTTCGACCAGCTCGCTCAGCCGTCGCCGGTTGTGCTCGCCGTGCACCTTCGGCCCGTAGGCGACGTTGTCGAACACCGACAAGGGAAACGCGTTGGGTCGCTGGAACACCATCCCGACCCGCTTGCGCAGGTCGAGCACGCTGAGTTCGTAGATGTCCCGGCCGTCGAGCAGCATCTCGCCCTCGATGCGCGCGCCGTCAATGAGTTCGTTCATCCGGTTCAGGCTGCGCAGGAGCGTCGACTTGCCGCAGCCCGACGGGCCGATGATGGCGGTGATGGCCCGGTCGGGAAACGCGATGCTCGCCGACTTCACCGCCTGGAACGAACCATAGAAGACGGAGAGGTCCTTCGTTTCGAGTTTGACCGAAGGAAGGGACGCGCTCATCCGATACGCCCGGAAACATAATCGTCGGTGCGCTTGTCCCTGGGCGTCGTGAATATCTGGCTCGGCGTGCCGAGTTCGACCAGTTCGCCGGAGAGGAAGAACGCCACCCGGTCCGAAACCCGTGCCGCCTGCTTGGTGTTGTTGGTGACGAGCACGAAGGTGTATTGCGTGACGAGCTGCCGCATCGCGCTCTCGATCTGGGCGGTGGATATCGGGTCCAGGCCCGAGCAGGGTTCGTCGAGCAGGATGACCTCGGGCTCGACCGCCAGCGTCCGGGCGATGCACAACCGCTGCTGCTGGCCGCCGGACAGGCGGAGCGCCGACGAATCGAGCCGGTCCTTGACCTCATCCCAGAGAAACGCCTGCCTGAGGCCCCGCTCAACGATGCCGTCGAGCCGGCGCCTGCCGACGACGCCATGCAGGCGCGGCCCATAGGCGATGTTGTCGTAGATGGTACCCGGCAGCGGCACCGGCGTGGCGAAAATCAGACCGACCCGGCACCTGAGGCTGTCGGCGTCGAGCTTCCTGACCTCGACGCCGTCAAGCAGTATCCGGCCGGTGCGCCGCAGCCCGCGCTCGGTGTCGGCCAGCCGGTTGATGAGCCGCAGGAGTGTCGTCTTGCCGCTGTGCGCCGGGCCGATAATCGACAGCACCTCGTTGGCCCGGACCGCCAGGCTGATGTCCCTGAGTACCGGGTGACCGTCGTAGGACGCCGCCAGCCGTTCGATGACGATCTTGTCCGGCATCAGCGCAGCTTCCTCGTCAGCCGGTACATCAACAGGTAGGCAACGACGTTGATTGCCAGGATGGCGGCGATGAGCAGCACCGCCGTGCCGTAAGCCCGGGGCATCGAGATGCCCTCGCGCGCCAGGATGTAGAAGTGCACGGCCATCGTCCGCGCCGGGTCGAAGAGCGATTTCGGTATCAAGAGCGACGAGCCGGCGGTGAAGATGACGACAGCGGTTTCGGCGACGCTCCGCCCCATACCCAGTATCACGCCGGTCAGGATGCCGGGCAGCGCGTTGGGCAGCACGACGCGGGTGACGGTCTGCGACCGCGAACCGCCCAACGACAGGCTGACTTCACGCAGGTTGTGCGGGACCGCCCTGATTGCTTCCTCGCTCGTGCGGATGATGGTCGGCAGGATCATGAACGCCAGCGACAGCCCGCCTGACAGTATCGACCAGCCCATCCGCAGCCGCACCACGAACAGGATGAAGCCGAACAACCCGAAGATGATCGATGGCACGCCCGCCAGCGCGTCGGCGCCGAACCGGATGACACGGGTGAGCGCCGACTCACGGGTGTACTCGGTCAGGTACACCGCGGTGCCCACGCCCAGCGGCGTGGCGATCGCCACCGCCAGCAGGGCTAGGTAGAGGGTGGCGACGATGGTCGGCAGGATGCCGCCTTCCTTGCCCATCCGCGCGGGCATGCCGAACAGGAACTCGGGGGTGAGCGAACCCGCGCCCTTGCTGGCAATGTAACCAACGATAAAGAACAGCACCGCGAGCGTCGCCAGGGTCAATAGCGCAAGAACAGCCCAGACTACCTTCTGCCAGACCGCCGGTTTGATGATGGTCATGCGGGCTGATGCTCCGTCAGTCTCGGTCTCTGCAGTCTGACTTCAGACTTCTCGCTTCGCCCGCTTCTCACGTCCGCTTCCTCATCGTCAGCAGCGCCAGCGTGTTGAGCACCGCGATGATGACGAACAGCACCATCCCGGTGGCAAACAGCGCCGCCTGGTGGTCGCCCGAGGCATAGCCCATCTCGAGCGCGATGTTGCTCGTCAGCGTCCGTACCGGTTCAAGCAGCGATGTCGGCATGGTCAGCGCGTTGCCCGCGACCATGATCACCGCCATCGTCTCGCCCACCGCCCGGCCCATCCCGAGAATCAGCCCGGCGATGAGCCCCGACCGCGCGGCCGGCACCTGCACCCGGTAGAGCGTCTGCCAGCGCGTCGCGCCCAGCGCCAGCGACCCTTCCTTGTACTCGTGCGGCACCGCGCGGAATGCGTCCAGCGAGATGGCGATGACCGTCGGCAGGATCATGATGCCGAGGATGACCGCCGACGCGAGCACCGAGAAGCCCGGCCCGCCGAAGGCGCTGCGAATCCAGGGCACGAGCACGACCACGCCGATGAAGCCGTAGACCACCGAAGGGATGCCGGCCAGCAACTCGATGAGCGGTTTGAGCACGCGCACGCTCCACTTGGGCGCGAACTCGGCCAGAAACATCGCGCACGCCAGCCCGAGCGCGCCGCCGAACAGCACCGCCAGGACGGTGACCTCGAGCGAGCCGACGATCATCGGCAGCACGCCGAACCGGCCCCGGGACGGCGACCAGTCGGCCGACGAGATGAATTGCCAGACCCCGACCTTGGCCACCAGCGGCACGCCCTCGCGGAAGATGAAGAAGGCGATGATGAACAGCATGGCAACCGACGAGAACGCTACCAGCAGCAGCGCCTTCTCGACCAGCTTCTCGGCCAGAGGACTTGCCGTCTTCGATTCGGCCAGAGGACTTGCCGTCTTCGATTCGGCCAGAGGACTTGCCGTCTTCGATTCGGCCAGAGGACCGGCCCTCTTCGATGCGCGCATCACTCCACCGGTATCAGCCCTTCGCTGGCAAGAAGTTCTTGAGCAGACGGGCTCAGAACGTACTTCAGGAACTGCGCCGAGCAGCTGTCCGGCGGCCCGGATGTCAGCAGCAGGAAGTTGCGCACGACCGGGTAGCGACCAGAACGAATGGTCTGGACGGTCGGCGCCACGCCGTCGAGCACCAGCGCCCGCACCCGCTCGTCCACCAGCCCGAACGAGATGTAGCCGATCGCCGCCTCGTCCGAGGCGATGATCTCCCGCACCGCGCCGTTCGAATCCTGGACCAGCGCGTCCCGGGCAAACGGCACCGGCTCGAGCTTGTGGCCGTCCGGCCCGGGCCGCGGCGTCATCACCGCCTCCTCGAAGCTCGCCCTGGTGCCCGATCCGTCTTCGCGCGTGACCACGGTGATCGCCATGTCCGGACCGCCCAGGTCGCGCCAGTTGGTGACCGCGCCGGCGAACGCCTCCCGGGCCTGCTCCAGCGTCAGCCTCGCGACCGGGTTCCGGGCGTTGACGATCAGCACGATGGCGTCGTGGGCCAGCACCGTCTGGGTCAGGTCCCGCTCGCTCTCGGCGAGCGCGCGCGAAGACATGCCGACATTGCAGATGTGGTTCGTCACCGCCTTGATGCCCGCGCTCGAACCGCCGCCCTGGACGTTCACCTCCAGGTCCGGGTGGTGCTTCATATACTCCTCGGCCAGCAGCTCGGCGAATGGCTGGACTGAAGTGGAACCGGCCAGCGTGATGCTGCGCGCCGACTTGCGCCGGCATCCGGACCCGGCCAGCAGGAGACACAGGCCCAACAAAAAAGCCGGCCTCAAAGCCGGCATGACGCCAGAGCGGCCACCCCGACCCGCCGAAGGCTCCGGACAGCGCTTCACGTCGAGTCTATGTTAGGAACCCGGCCCTGCGGAGTCAAGAAAGCGCCGGTGGCTATCGGACAGCCGGGCGCACGCCGCCGCTGCTGTCCAGCTCCGCGCCGTTGGAAAGCTCGCTGAAGTAGCGAAACAACCCTTGCCGGTCTTCCTCGTCGGTCACCAACTCCGGGCGCAGCATCGGGATGCGGCAGGGAATGACCGACGCCGACACCAGGCTGTCACCGAAGAAAGTCGTCCTGAGAATCATGCTCGGCCGCGCATCGCGGTTGGTGAAAATAAAGTTGCCCAGGCTGTAGGCGATGAGCCGGCCTCGGTAGAATTCCAGTCCCCGCACCACGTGCGGATGGCTGAATACGACCAGGTCCGCCCCGGCGTCGATACAGCGGTGCGCCAGCAGCCGCACGAACTCCTCAGGCTCGGTCTTCTTCTCCTTGCCACCGTGGACATAGACCGCCACCAGGTCGGCGCTGTCGTGCACCTCGGCGATACGCTGCAGCAGCAGCGCCGGGTCGAGCGCGCTGGCCACCCCCGGGCTCGAACGCCCGGCGTGCCAGCCCGGCGGCACCACGCGGCTGAAGCACAACACCGCCACCCGCTGCCCGCCGATCTCGAGCCGCACCGGCGCCGAGGCGGCCGCGATGTCGGGCCCGGCGCCGCCGTACCTGATGCCGGCCGAGTCGAGAAACCCGAGCATCTGGAGCAGCGCCGGCTTGCCGAAGTCGAGCGCGTGGTTGTTGGCCAGGGACACCGCCTCGATACCGTTGGCCTTGAGCCCGGCCAGCAGCGCGGGCGGCGCCTGGAAGGCGTACTCCTTGCCCGGCTGGGCCTTGCCGATGTTCGAAGCCGAACACTCCAGGTTGCCGACCGTCAGGCTGTCGGAAAGCAGCGAGTCGCGCACGCCCTCGAGCACGTGGTCCATCCCGCGCAGCAGCCCGAGCTGGCCGACCGACTGGCCAAGGTGAATGTCACCGATCCACGAGATGACGACCGGTGACTTCTCCGGCTCCGGTGGCGGCGGCAGGGTCGTGTCCTTCGGCCGCGCGCCCGTCGGCCCGGCGACGAGCAACACGGCCAGTGCGAGATGTAACAGGGTCACGTCACGTAGAATACCCGGCCGGCAGGGTAAGACAAGCTGGCCCGGCTAGACCCGGGCCCGGCGCAGGCGGATGGAGTTGGTGACGACGTTGATGGACGACAGCGCCATCGCCGCTTCGGCCATCACCGGGTGCAGCACCCCCAGCATCGCCAGCGGGATCGCGATGACGTTGTAGAAGAGCGCCCAGAACAGGTTCTGCCTGATTTTGACGAAGGTGGCGCGCGACAGCCGGATGGCCGTGACCACGCCTTCGAGGCTTCCCCTGACCAAGGTGACGTCGCTCGCCTCGATGGCGATGTCGGTGCCGGTGCCGATGGCGATACCGACGTTGGCCGCCTTGAGGGCCGGCGCGTCGTTGATGCCGTCGCCGACCATCGCCACCGTACCGTACTGCACCTGCAGTTCGGCCACTACCCGCCGCTTGTCCTGCGGCAGCACCCGGGCGACGACTCGCTCGATGCCGACCTCGCGGCCCACCGCCTCGGCCGTCGCCCGGTTGTCGCCGGTCAGCATCACCGGCACGATACCCAGCGACTTCAGCGCGGCGACGGCCTGCGCCGAGTCCGGCTTCACCGCGTCCGCCACGCCGATGACGCCCAGGAGCTTCGCTCCCGCGGCCACGAACATCACGGTCCGGGCGCGGCCGGCCAGCGCCGCGGCTGCTGCCTCGAGCGGTGCGACATCCACATTGTGTTCCTTGAGCAGTTCGGCGGTGCCGACCAGTACCGGCGCATCTCCGACCCTGCCGCTGATGCCGCGGCCCGGAAATGCCACGACTTCAGCAGGCGGCCTGAGCGCGGCTCCGGTCGAGCGCGCCGAATCCGCTATCGCCCGGCCCACAGGATGCTCTGAACCCTGCTCCACCGATGCTGCCAGGGCCAAAACCACTTCCCGTTCCTGACCGGTCGCGGGGACGACGTCGGTGACTTCCGGCCGGCCGCGGGTTATCGTACCGGTCTTGTCCAGTACCACCGCGCGCACGTCCTTGAGAGTCTGGATGGCCTCGCCGCTCCGAAACAGGATGCCCCGCTCCGCGCCCATGCCCGACCCGACCATCAGCGCCGTCGGCGTGGCCAGGCCCAGGGCGCACGGGCAGGCGATGACCAGCACCGCCAGCCCGGCGAAGATGGCCAGCGACAACGGGCTCAGTTCCGGGTTCACCCAGGGCAGGAATCCGTTCGCCCACGCCAGCATCGGCCGCAGCAGCGGCGCGGCGAAGTACCAGCCGATGGCCGTTCCCAGTGCGACCAGCAGCACCGCCGGAACGAACCGGGCGGTGACCCGGTCGGCGAATGCCTGGATCGGTATCTTGGTCCCCTGCGCCTCCTCGACCAGTCGGATGACCTGCGACAGGAAGGTGTCCTTGCCGACGCGCAGGACTTCCACCCTTATCAGCCCGGCCTGATTGACCGTCGCGCCGATGACTTCGTCCCCGGGCCCGCGCTCGACCGGCAGCGACTCGCCGGTCGCCATCGACTCGTCGACCGACGTCCGGCCTTCGACAATCCTGCCGTCGGTCGGAATCTTCTCTCCGGGTCTGACGACCATCACCTGGCCCGGCGCCAGTTGCGCGACCGGGATCTCCTTCTCCTCTCCGTCCGCCACGATACGCGCCGTGCGCGCGCCCAGCGCCACCAGCCTGCGGATGGCCTGCGAGGCGCGGCCCTTGGCGCTGGTTTCGATGAACCGGCCGGTCAGAAAAATCGCCATCAGCATCCCGGCCACCCGGCCGAGGTTCTCGACCCTGAGGCCCAGCAGCACGGCCGCGCCCGAAACAAGGGCGGCGAATGTGCCGAGCACGATCAGCACGTCCATGTTCGCCGAGCGCTGGCGGATCGAACCGAACGCCCCGCGTATCGTCTGCCAGCCCGGCCCGAACAACACGGCCGCGCCCAGGACCACCTCGAACGCGGTCATCAGCCGCATGTCCGGGTGCAGGGCGCCGGCAAGATGCAGCACCATCAGCGCCATCGCCGGCGCGACCAGCGCCCAAGCCCATATCATCCTGGCCCGGGCAAGGCGCAGGTCGGCGACTGTGCCTTCGGCTTCCTCGACATCGCCGGGCCTGACGTCATACCCGGCGTCGGCGATGGCCTTGTCCAGCGCCAGCCGGGCCGACACCTTCGGGTCGAACTCGACAATCGCCTTCTCGGCCGCGAAGTTCACGACCGCCGACTTCACGCCCGGCAACCGGGCAAGCGCCTTCTCGACCGTCAACACACAACTCGCGCACGACATCCCGGCCACGCCGATGACGGCAGTTTCGAGCTTGCCCAGCTGGCCCTTGTCCAGCACCGGCTCGGGCAGCTCGCTTCCCGCCATTCGCCGTCCGCTTGGCGCTTCCTCCATTCTGCCTTCTGCCATCTGGCTTCTGACTTCTGACTTCGTTTGTCCCGCCAGAAACCTCTCCGGCTCGGCCTGGAACCGCTTCAGGCAACTGGTATTGCAGAAGTAGTAGGTCTCGCCCCTGTAATCCCACTTGCCTGCCTCGCGGCCTTCAGTCACGGTCATCTTGCAGACGGGGTCAATGTGGGTTCTGGGTTCAGGGGTCGGGGTTCGGGGTCCCGAGACTCTGACTTCTGCCTGCCGGACCTGTGTCTGCGGCTCCGTCTGCCCTGCGCCACTCGGCGATTTCCCGACGTCAGTCGGCCTTGCCACGGGAGCAGGTTGCGGGTGTGCTTGTCCTCCGCCGGCCGGTTCGGAGTTGCTGACTTCTGCATTCTGCATTCTGACTTCTGACTTCGCCCTGCCTGCGAGATACTGCTCCGGGTTCTTTACAAACCTGCGCGCGCAGGTCTTGCTGCAGAAGTAGTAGGTCCGGCCGTCGTAATCGCGCCGCGCCGCCTCCTGCCCCTCGGTTACCTGCATCCCGCAGACCGGGTCGGTATGGGTATGACTGGTCACTGCCGCTCCGGGTCCTTGCCGTGCTTCACAAACGTCCCGCGCCGGTACTCGTCAAACGCCACGGCCAGCTCACCGTCATTGTTCATCACGATCGGACCGCGCCAGGCAACCGGCTCGCGCAACGGCCGACCCGCAACCAGCAGCAGTCCAGCCGGCCCGGCAGCAGTCAGCCGGACACGCTCCCCCGGCCCGAGGAACGCCGCGTGGCCGCGCGCGACCGTGGTCCCGCCGACATCGACCCCGCCGTCGCGCACATAGACGAACGCCGCGTGGTCGCCAGGTACCCGGTGGACAAACTCGCCCTGCCCCGCGAAGTCAACATCCAGGTACTCGGGCGCCACGACGATATCGCGGACCGGTCCCCGCGTCCCGGCGACCTCGCCGGCAATCACCCGTACTCTGACGTTCGGCGCCGGAACCACCTCAGGGATGTCTGCGGCCCGTACGTCGCGGTACCGGGGCTTCATCATCTTCGAGGAGCTCGGCAGGTTCACCCAAAGCTGGAAGCCGACGATACCTTCCCGTGTCCGCTTCGGCATCTCCTGGTGAATGACCCCGCTGCCCGCCGTCATCCACTGGACGTCGCCCGGCCCGATGGTACCGCGGTTACCGAGGCTGTCGCCGTGCTCGATAGCGCCGTCCCGAAGATAGGTGACCGTCTCGATGCCGCGGTGTGGGTGCCAGGGAAAACCGGCCAGGTAGTCGGACGGGTCAGCCGAGCTGAAGTCGTCGAGCATCAGGAACGGGTCGAAGAGCGGGACTTCGTTGAAGCCAAAAACACGGCGCAGCCGAACACCCGCCCCTTCCAAGGTCGGACGTGACCTGAAAACGCGCGTAACGCTACGTTCCATGATTCTTAGACCTGACTCAACGGCTTCCGGTGCCCGGTTCGCCGCTAGCTGTACGGCGAGTCCATGCCCGGCTTGCGGTTCTGCATCGACCGGCGCACCACCGCTGCGATGCGACGCTGCCGTGTCGCCTCCTGCTTCGCCTGCGCTACCCAGCCGGCGTACATGTTCCGGTAGGTCGGGGCGAAGCGCTGGAAGTTCTGCCAGGCCTCGGGTTCTGAGCGGAGTGCGCGCACTAATTCGGCCGGCACGCGCTCTTCTCGCTGGTTGGTATACGCCGCCTGCCATGTTCCGGCCCTCTTCGCATCCCGAACCGCGGCCAGACCGGCTTCGGCCATCCGGCCTTCGGCGGCCAACCTCTTGACCTTCGACTTGTTCACTTGTGACCAGACACTTCCCTTGCGCCTCGGCGTCCAGCGCTGCTTGAACCTGTCTTTGTCCACCGCCTTGATCTGCCCGTCTATCCACCCGAAGCAAAGCGCCTCGTCGAGCGCCTCCTGGTAGCGCAGCCCGGGCCGGTCCGCGCCCTTTTTGTACATATAGACCCACTCGCCGTCGGACTTCCTGCCGTTCTGGGCGAGCCACATCCGCCACGCCTTGGCATCCCCGAAGTCCAGCGGCGCCGGGGCCGTCGGCGAGGCCCTCCTTCCATGCCACCCCTTCTCTCCACTGGCACCGGCAGCTTCGGCGGCCTTCTGCGCGTAGCGGGCCGCCCCGTGGGCGTGGGTGGCGACGTGGGCTGTGGCGGCGGCGTGACCGGCGGCTCTCGCCGCAGCGATCGCGGCAGGAACACGGGTGGCGCGTGCGGCAGCGTGGGCGGCCAGTGCCGCGGCCCGGACCTCTCTGAACGGCATCTTGCCCCGCGCCCAGGCCCGCGCCGCCCTGATGGCCGCCCGCGGCCGTTCGTCTCCCGGTCGTTCCTTCTCGAAATAGCACAACACTTGCCTGGCGCGATCCGCCGCCCATAACGCCAGCGCCTGCCGGTCGTGTTCACGAGGCGTGGCTGGCTCTACCCTTCTACCTGATTGGCGTACTGCCTTCAGCAGTTTCTCGGGAATGGGGCGGCACGCGCAATGCCGCGCGTGTTCCCGGTGCCACGCTATCCGCTGCTCCTTTGTCGGGTTCTTCGGCATCTTGTTCCTCAGATGCCAGGCTTTGTTCAACTTCGTACTATGCTCACTTCTCGTGATGCGAGTGGACGTGGTGGACCAAACCCCGTGGACAGCAATGGACACGTTCGGCCCGACTCGTCCGGGCGGTAAGCTGTTAGCGGTGAGCTGTGTGCCAATTCAGCGGAGAGGGTGGAATTCGCTCGCGGAGCGTCGAATTCTTGGTAGTTCTCTGCCAATACCCGCTGGAATCGGACGCAAAGCATGGAGTCACTGACAGGCTGCAGCGTGCAACACAGCGGAGAGGGTGGGATTCGAACCCACGGTACCCGTAAGAGTACACATGCTCTCCAGGCATGCCCGTTCGTCCACTCCGGCACCTCTCCAGCAAAGGGATTGGCGGTCAGGGGCCAGGGACTTGGGAAGACCGGACCCCGAACCCAAGGCAGAATAGCCATCGCTGCCCGGCTGTCAACGGACGGCTACTGGATGAAGACCTGCGACCCGGGCTGGATCGTACGCACGACCGCCTTTAGCGATGACGTGTCCAGCTCAATGAAGGTGTGGTCAATCGCCTCGGCCGGTACCGCCTCCTTAACCCGGCCGTGGATCGAGATGCCCGCGCCCAGGAACACCTCTCCCGGGCCGAACGCGTCGTGCACCAGCCGCTCGAGCGAGTCAGCCGGCGGCGGCACGCCCTCCAGCGCGTAAAGCCAATCCGGCTTGTACCAGTCGGTGCTGGACCGCTTGGCCAGAACTTCGAGCGTCGCCCGGGGCAGCGATGGCTCATCGCCATTGCGGCTGATCGGCCCGCGCAGGCGGAACTTCGTATCGAGCAGCAGCCGATTCTCCATGCCCATCGTCAGCTTCTGTTCCCGCCGGTTGATGACCAGGTAGGGCTCGCGCCTGGACATCATCTCAATCCTGCGGCCCAGGAAGTCGTTGTCGAGCATCAGCCGGTCGCGGGTATCCGCCCGGGCCTGGTACTCCGCCCGGGCGGCGCTGTCCTCGACCGCCAGCTCGCGCGCCGCCCGGACCAGCTCGCGCTTGCCGACCGCGTCGCTGACCCGGACCAGCGCCAGCCCGAACATAACGGTGGCAATCACCGCCAGCGTGCGGCCCATCAGTAGATGTACACCTTGGTACCTACCGGCACCGAATCGTAGATGACCAGCAGGTCTTCCCGACCCACGCGGATACAGCCGTGGGTGACACTCCGGCCCAGGAGGTTCTCATGCGGTGTGCCGTGGATCATCACGCCGCTACCCAGGTCCAGCATCCGTTCGCCGAGCGTACCCTCCTCCCGCCGGAGCGGCGAATCGACCGGCGGGATGGACTCGCCCTTCTCCAGGAACGCCCAGTCGGGCTTGAGCCAGACCGGCTTGTCCTTCTTCCTGAGCACGGTCATGATGCCCCGCGGCGTTTCGAATATCCAGCGCCGGCGCCCGTGCTTCAGCGTGTCGGCCGAGCCGGTCGAGATGACCGCCTCGTGGATGACGCGCTGGCCCCGGCGCAGGTACAGCCGGTTGGCGGGCGTGTTGACCACCAGGTAGAACTCGTCCGAGAACGCGCTGGCGAACGTATCGGCCAGCTCGCCGACCGTCTGCGTCAGCCGCCGGATTTCGGCCTCGAGTTCCCGCCCCGCCTGCTGCAACCGGCCCATTTCGGAACGGGTCCGGAACATCGCGACCGCGGTCCGGACGATGTCGGTCCGCAGGCTCTCGCGCAGCGGCAGGTATAGTTCCGACCAGCCAACCACCAGCCCGGACAGGACGATTATCAGTATGGACTGGAACGGGCCGAGCTTCATTGATGCCAGCGGGTGCGTTCCCCGCGGACATCAGTGTGGACAAACGGACCGCGGCTCCTGGTGCGGCGGTACCACCCGCAACCGCCCACCAGCTCCGGATGCAGGGCCTCGAGCTCATCGACGCAGCCGGCCAGGATACGCGAATCCTTGGATGACCTGTCGCCGTCGTGGTTCAGGTCGTCGAGATGGCCGTCGTTATCGCAGTCAATGTAGACGTCGGCCGCCCCGCCGTAGTAGTGGGCGCTGCTCGCGCCCGCCCGGTGACCGGCCGGCGTACGGTAGCCGGAGAGAATCGACAGCCGATCGCAGGCATAGCCCTTGCTGCGCGCCAGGTCGCAGAGCAGCTCGATTTTGATCAGCAGGTCCTCACGCAGGATCATGTACTTGGGAAACCCGGACTGGAGCTTGGGCGCGAAGTCGCCGAGCGTGTACCGGGGCGAAACCCGCGTGCCGGCGTTCTCGGCCGTCACCTCGATGAACCCGCACGGCTTCCCGAAATTCGGGAACGGGGGTTCACGCTGGTACTTGCCGATGCGGTAGCCATTGATGCTGCCATTGACAAGCTCGGTCGCCGGCACCATCACGAAGACGTTGACCGTCTTCACGGTGCTGCCGACCGTGGCAATCAGCGGGTACAGGCCCTTCTCCTGCGGCGCGACCCAGCAGGTCCGGCCCGCGACGTCGGTCAACTCGCCCGCCGAAACCACCCAGCCGCTGTGCTCTTCCTGCCCCACGATCGATAGCCACAACGTCTCGCCCGGCATCACGAACCGGCCGATAACGTCCCAGGTGTAGACCTGACCGTTGACGTCAACCTGGCAGCCCGGGGCGATGTGCTCCCGGGCCGCCATACCGGCAATGTTCGCGCCTGAGACAAGGCTCAGGCACGCGACCAGCAGTGCGAGTACGGTGACTCTCATTTAAAGCGCGGGGATGGCCCTGGCAAGCGGCCTATCCCCATAATGGGGAAGTATATGGAGGGCCATCGCGCTGTCAAACCGGCCACGGCAAGAGATGGTGCCAATGCCCCGAGTGACTCAACGCCGGCCTCTGCGCGATGGAGACCAAGACCAAGCAGGTGCTCGACTCATCGGGCGTGCACACCGTGCTCTGCGTCCCCTACCTCGACTTCGCCCCGCGAGCTCTATCGGCTCTCTCGCCGGCGCAACATCTCGGGCAACAGCGCGGTGCTGGCCGCGCAGGTGCTGCTGAGCAAGTGGTCGGCACGCGGCCTGAACCCGGCAGTGCTTGCGACCATCCGTACCCGGGTCTTTGACATCGGCGCTCCGACGCCGTAGCGGCTCGTGTTCTGTGAGGAGTGCCGGGGCGGCTACTTCAGCTTGACGATGCGGACCGCGCAGTCAGTGCGGGTCAGCCGCAGCCAGTAGACGCCGGCCGGCACGTTCGCGCCGACTCGACGCGGGGAGCAGCGCTCCACCAGCCTGCCGCCGGCATCGAACAGCATCACCTCGACCGGGCCGGCATTGACCAGGGCCGTGCTGCCGACGAACGGGCTGGACGTGACCGTGACGGCTCGCCGACCCTCGCGCCGCCCGTCGGCGATGCCGGTCGTCGGCTGGAGCCGGGCCTCGTAGTGTGTGAGCGAGTCAGCACCGACCTTGAGCGCGGTCCGGGTCAGGGTTTCATATCCCGCGGCGATGAACCGCAGGGTGTAGACTCCCGGCTGGAGCGCGCGCCAGTAGCGGCCGAACGATGAGTCGGACAGCCGCGGGTCAAGCGTCGAGTCCACGCGGCCGAGAACCTGCACCTGCGCGACAACCGGGCTGCCGCTCACTGCGTCCGTCGTGTGGCCGCAGATTGCGCTGCGCAGCACCCGGTTCAAGAGGAACGTGTCGGCGTTGAAGTTCGCGGCGCAGACGCCAGCTATTTCCGAGCCGGGCGGGACGAACTCGTCGGCGACGGTCTCAATCATGTAGTCGAGCACGCCCGCGCGCGCGTAGTTCCAGGCCGAGCTGGTGTTGGAGCCGCCGGTCGTGCTCACCGTATAGCCGATGCGCTGCGCCATCGCCTGCGCGACGGCCAGCAGCACGTCCTCGTCGGGCGTGGCCCGGCTTTCGTGCCGCCAGGGGTAGATGACCAAGTCGCCGTACGAGTGGTAGCCGATCCCAAACACGGGCAGCTCGCGCCGGCTCAGGCGGCACCACGCCTGCACCTCGGCCTCGGACCCGGCGTACGGTCCACGGTAGGTCAGGTCCGGCGGGTTGGTGCTGCCACCGTACGTCCAGCGCCAGTCGAAATTGCGGTTCAGGTCTACGCCGTCGTAGTTCTTGTCGAACCGGCCGTTGTTGTTGTTGTCGCGCTGGTTCTTGCGCCACCAGGGGCTGACCGTGGCCGAGTCAAAGAGCCACAGGAAGCCGTCAATGTTCAGCACCGGGACCAGCCATATCTCGATTGAGTCTACCCAGCGCCGCACCTGCGCCGAACTATCGTAACCGGCGCAGAGGTACTTGGCCAGGTGAATCACGATTTCGTTGGTCATCGGTTCCCGCGCGTGGGTGACGCCGGTGAACTGCACGGCCGGCTCGTCCTCTTCGGCCGCCGGGTTGTCCGAGATGCGGATCGCCCAGACCGGCTCGTGCCGCCACTGCGACCAGCCGACCGTGTAAATGTGCAGGATCTGCGGGTGAAGCGTCTGGAGCGACTCGAGCACGGCCCGGGTCTCGAGAAGGTCGTGGTATTCGGCCGGAATGGCGAAGCGGAGCTGGCTCTGCCTGACCTCGACGGAGAACCCCCGGACCCGGATTTCGGCCAGCTGCGCCTCGGTCACAATCGCGTCGCGGTCGGCGGTCATCGCCTCGGACACGAAGTCGAGCCCCAGGTCGTCCAGCACCCGCACCTGCTCCGGGGCGTCGAGGTGGATGCGGACGAGCATCTGCTCGCCGCCCGCGGCAAGCGCGGTGACCATCAGCAGGGCCGCCAAGGCTCTACTGGACATCGATCTGCCGCTGCGCTGTATCCGCCCCGGTTCGACCGCTACCATCTTGGCCTAACGCTGCACCACCAGCTTCTGACTTGAGGTGAAGGCGCCGGAACTGAACCTGACAAGGTAGACGCCGTCTGCCAGTGTGCGCAGGTCAAGCGGAAGCGTCCCGGCAGCCGAGTGGCCCGGCGTCCGGACTGAGAGCACTGACCGCCCGGCTACGTCGAACACGCTGATGCTCACCGGCCCGGACTTGGGCAGGCTGTAGCGCACATTCGCCCAGCCGCTGGAGAGCGGGTTGGACGCAATCGCCATTCGCCACTCACCGTTCGCCATTCGCTCGGACATGACTCCGTTCCTCGCTTGAGGCTTGAAGCTTGAGGCTTGAAGCGTCGGCTCTACATACCGCCAGCACTCGCCGGTCTTGTTCCCCTTCAGGGCAAAGAACGCGCCCGGGCCATAGCCGGCCAGGTCGCCGCCGCCTTTGACCCGCTTGCTCTTCTGGGCAGAGCCCCAGGACGGCAACGTATCCAACTCCTCCCACGAATCGCCGGTCGGGAAGTAGCGGTAGAGATTGCAGGTATTGCCGCCCTTGAGAGCGTAGAGATAGTCTCCCCCGAATGCACCTGCCGCGCCGTCCTTGGACTTCTTGTTCTTGATGACTCCCTTGTACAACCCGGCCAGCGGCATGCCTTTGAGCGGCGCAATCTGCCACTGCTGCGTTCCGAGGTCGTAGCGGAACATGTAGTGGTTGGTGCCGTCGTTGTACTTGGCCTGATGCGCGTAGAGCCCGCCGGCCCCGTCATAGACCAGGAACGAACCCTTGTCGTACTTCTGCTTCCCGCCGCCGTAGGGAACGTTGTCGAGCGTGTCCCAGGCCAGCGTCAGCGTGTTGAAACGGTAGAACTCGGTCCGATAACCCTTGAGCAGGTAGACGTACCCCGTGTCGCCATTGCCCGGCACGTATGCCAGGTCGTTACCACCCTTCACCTTCTTGCTCTCCGGCCCGGCCGGTACGGCGGGCAGCCTGACCCACGAATCGGCGGTCACATCGTATCGCCAGAACCCAAGGGTGTTGTTACCCTTGGTCATGTAGACGTGGTTCTCCCCGTCCGACACCGCCGCGCAACCCTTGGACGGCCTCTTGGTCCTTCCATCCTCGCCTGATGGAATGGACTCCAACGCCCGCCATTCGCCATTAGTGCCCGCCCATGGGTCCAGCTGGTAGAAGTCGCCGGTCTTGTTGCCCTTGGCCGCATAGACCATCGCGCCAGCCGTCGTCAGCCACGCGCCGTCTTTGGGCTCTCGCCCCGACGGCGTTGTCGGCATCGGCGCGCACTCGGTCCAACCTGCGCCGCCGAAGGTAAGCAGGTAGGGCGATCGTGGCAGGTAACGCAGTTTCACATCGCGGGCCAGAACAAGCGTTGAGTCATCGTCGGTGTACTCGGCCAGCAGTGAGAAAGAATCGGTTGCGACAGCGGACGTGTCCGGCTCGACGTTCACCCGGAAGACGCCGGACCCCGGATTCGGGATGTACACCTCGTCGTCCAGTTCCCCGTCGCCGTTGATGTCGGTCTCGGTGTAGACCGCTCCCGGTATGCCGACCGCAGTCTTGCTGGCCGTCCGGCCATCTGGGTCCGTCACCGTCAGGTCGATCGGGCAGTAGCCTGCTATCCTCAGGCCCTTTGCCTCGAACGGCACTGCACCGTAGACAAAGACCCGCCCGCTGGCGGTTGCACCGATGATGACAAAACAGGTAACCTGTCCGCCCTCCAGCTCGGTGTGAATGGCTGAGGCGCAGGTGACGCCGCTCGCCAAGACCTCCTGGGCCGTTGCCGCGATGTCGGCAGCACCTCCTGTCGCGGCCAGCGCAACGGCAGTCCCGACCCGGTTCGTCGCCGGCTCGGCAACTGCCTTCCATCTATCTTTGTCGCCTACCGGCATTGCGTCAATCATCCGCTTGGCCGCATCCACTGCCAGTCTGCCTGTCCCACCCCCGGCAGGGTACGACATTGTCCAGACTGCGGCGGGAACGCTGGCGTGCCCGCCCTGAACCAGGCGCGAACTAGACGCCGAAACTGCACCGCAGGCAAGGACCGAAGGCGCAGGGGGCGAGGGCAGCCACTTGCCCGCGTATATCTTGGACCTGAACGCCAGCTCGAGTCCGAGCACCGAGCCGATGTCCCAAAGTCTTCCTTGGGTCGGGGCCGGTATGCTGCCCGTCGGGCGAACCACCAGTGCATCGGTTTCAGCGTCGAAGGGCAGGCTGGTAGTACCCAAGTCAACGGACAGCTCGCTCTCGTACCGATAGGGCTCGGATTGACGGTTGACCGGGAGCACGACTACCCACTCGCGGGCACCACACGGCCTTGTCAGGATGAACTTCAGCGCATACAGCGCCGAAGCGTCCGGCGCGGTGCCCGTTGTGTAGGTGAAGCTGCCGTCACCCTGGACCGGTATGATGGCACTGGCCTGCGAGAACGGGTCGTTGACCCCAAACTCACTGGCTCCGGGCACGAACGGATTGCCATCGTAGTCCTCAAGCCGCCCGGTCACGGTCACCGTCGCGCCAGCCCTCAAGGGCGTCGCCTGCCATACCATCCGGACAGAAGGGTTGTCCGACTTGTACCAATGGCGGCGGGGATAGCTACTCTTGGTCTTCTGTCCCTGCCCGTTGAAGCGTTGGTCCCGGAAGAGTGCTGTGAAAGTCTGTTGAAATGAGCCATAGAGCTCAGGAAGCGGATACTCCGCCGGGTCCGTGTCCGGGTGGAATGCGTAGGCCGCTGAGACCAACGCTGGGGTGCTCGTGGCTACGTCTATTGCACGGAGGTCAGCCCGCCCTCTGTACAGGCCAAAGTGAATATGCCTCGGCCAACCTCCTGTCCCGCCCTCCACTCCAATTGGCTGCCCGCGCGTGACGTAGGAACCCGACCTGACGAGTGTATCGGATAGGTGGGCATACAGCGAGTAGAGACTGCCAAAGTCACCGTGAAGCACTTTCACGAAGTTGCCCCATCCATCCTGGTTCTTGTAGCAGTAGGCGATGCCGGCTGCCGCAGCGACTATGGTCTCGGCCGGTACGGGTGGCGAAAAAGCATTGTTGGCGAAGTCAAGCGGAAGAACGCCAGCAACGCGGCTATTGTGGGTCCAGCCGTCGCCAACCGGGGTGTTGTTGCCCTGAGAGCAATAGAGCTGACGGCCGGCCTTGAAAGGCAATGACAAGACTGGCAACTCACCGAATCTCTCGTCGACGCAGACACTCTTGACCACTGTCTGCGCCCACCTGTCGCCGATTGACGACATGCTCGCGATAACCTTGTAATCTCCCTCTATGGGCGACCACTCGTCGAAGTCTATCACCCCCGTGCTGCACGGCCCCACTGATATCGTGCGCGTGTCACGGAAGACGGTGTCGGCTCCCCAGACAATCTTCATCTGAAGGTCGAGCAAGGCCGAGCCACTGGTGGAGTTCTCCACTAGAACCGATGGTGTGACAGGAAGCGGTGCGATGGAATCTCCTGGAATCGAGACGTCCGTCAAGAACACACCGACACTCTCCACAACCATCAGTTCCACGGGCACATTGACAATCGGATTCACCGGGTCGTTGGAGGTGATACGCAGGGTACACGAATACGTTCCAAGAGCGAGGCCAGCCGTATTGATGCTGATGTAAAGCTCGGCGCTGTCTCCCGGGTTCACAGTTCCACCGGTTGGGCTTTCTGACATCCAACTCACCGGCGGCACCTCGGTTCGGTTCCACGCCAGAGCAGCGCCACCGAGGTTCTGTACAACGAGTACAGTATCTTGTAGCTGGTCGGGCCTCAACAGCAGGTCGAATCGTAGCGGAGCGATGGCAACCTGAGGGTTGGACGCACCACTCTGAACGTACTTTATCGTGAGGTAGTCGTCGTCGGAGGCAGCAGATGCCCCTGCCACATAGACATTGCCCGAAGCGTCAAGAGCCAGGGCATTCGCATAGTCGCCGTTGTATCCACCCAGCCCATCGTACCTGACGGCCCACTGCTCCAACCCCGCCGGGTTGTACTTCACCGTCGCGCAGTCCCAGTAGGAACCCGTGAAGCCGCGGCTGGCACCGGTGACGTAGACGTTGCCGGCGGCGTCCAGCTCTAGGTCTCTCGCATCGTCCCCCTGAAGCCCCGCGCCGTTGTACCGGGCTACCCACTGCTGCACTCCGTCCGAATTGTACTTGACCGTTGCGTAGTCGTTGTACGAACCGATGTAGCTGAATCCTGTCACATAGACATTGCCCAGCGCGTCAACAGCAAGGTCCCGCCCACGGTCTTGTGCGTTGCCCGGACCGTTGTAACTCACCAGCCACTGCTGAGTGCCGTTTGAGTTGTACTTGGCGGTGTAGTAATCGAAGTTGGCGCCGTTGTAGCTACCCCCCGTCACGTATACGTTTCCGGATGCGTCAACGGCAAGCCCGTGGGGCTCATTCTCAGAGCTTCCACTGCAGTAGAACCTGGACACCCAAAGCTGGTCGCCCGTAGGGCTGTATTTGACAGTCACGTGGTCATAGTCCGTCGTGTTCCGGAGGCTGGTACCTGTGACATAGACATTTCCGGACCCGTCAACGACAAGAGCATTGGCATAGTCTTGTCCGGTTCCGAGCCCGTTGTACCTTCTCACCCAGACCGTGTCACCTGCCGTGTTATACTTGATAGTGGCGTAGTCGTGGTTTGACCCGTTGTGACTGCACCCTGTCACGTACACGTTCCCGTACGAGTCGAGGGCCATTGAGACTGCTTGGTCCACGCTGTTCGCGGGCCCATTGTATCTCGCTACCCACTGCAGTGTTCCCTCTGAGTTGTACTTAGCTGTTGCGTAGTCAAAGCTTGACCCCAGTCCCGTGCTGTATCCTGTCACGAAAACGCTACCCACAGCATCAACGGCCAAGGCACATGCTGCGTCAGTGCTTCCCCCTGGTCCGCTGTACCTGGCGAACCACTGCAGCGTTCCATTCGCGTTGTATCGTGCGGTGCCGTAGTCCCCGCCACTGTGTCCCGTTACGTATACGTTGCCCGAACCATCCACGGCGACGTCTCTTAGAATGTCATCAGCACCGTTGTACTTCCTGACCCACGCCGTATCGACCTGTGCCTGGCTGACGCTGATGAACCCGCCCGCGAGTACGAGGGCGGCGATGAACGAACGAGAGAGAGAACTGCACACCGATGCCTCCAAGAAGTAGCTGCCTTGTTCCGATCGCCGGTAACAAGCCCGGCGTGAATGCGATTGTAGACATGGAGCATGACCTGTCAACAGCGCACGGGTTGTTCCGCATCAACCCGCCGCTATCATTGCTGCCGTGTCAGACGAACGCGTGAGCACCGTCGCCCTCGAGGCGCCGCCGGGCCGGGCGATATGGCGCCTGGCCTGGCCGGTGATGCTGACCAACGCCCTCTTCACCGCGCTCAACGTCATCGACATGTTCTGGGTCGGCAAGCTCGGGCCCGCCGCCGTCGCCGCGACCGCGCTCTCCGGCTCGGTGCTGGGCGTGCTCTTTTCCGCCGGCCAGGTATTCACTGTCGGCGTGATGGCGACCTCCTCCCGCGCCGCGGGCGCGGGCCGCCTCGACGCGGTGCGCGACAGCCTGCGCCACGGCCTGGCACTCGCCCTCATAACCTCCCTGCCCCTTGCCGTGCTCGGCGTGGTCTTTGCCCGGCCGGTTCTCGGCCTGTTCCGGCCCGAGGAACTGGTCATCGCGACCGGCAAGCCCTACCTGCAACTGGTACTCGGCACCATCCCGCTCTTCTTTTGCGGGATGATTTCCTACTCGGTCTTCCAGTCGCTGGGCGACACGCGCACGCCGATGTACGTCATCGCCGGCATGAACGCCCTGAACGCCGCCCTCGACCCGCTCTTGATCTTCGGCTGGCTCGGGTTTCCCCGGCTCGGCATTACCGGCGCGGCGCTGGCCACCGCCTTCTCGATGGCGCTCGGCGTCACGTTGATGCTCATCCTGCTGTCCCGGCGCGGCCTGCTGACCTTTCGGGGCCGGTGGCAGGCCGGCGTGTTTCGCACCCTGCTGGGTATCGGCCTCCCGGCCGGGCTGCAGGGCATTACCCGGCCCCTGACCGGCATGCTGATGTTCCGCATCATCACCGGCTTCGGCACCGCCGCTACCGCGGCATTCGGTATCGGCATCCGCGCGCTCGACGTGATGTTCATCTACCTGAGCGGGCTCGGCACCGCAGCCGAGGTGCTGACCGGCCAGAGCCTCGGCGCCTCCCGGCCCGACCTCGCCCGGCGCCACTCGGGCCGGGTCACGCTCATCGCCGTGCTGCTCCAGTCGGCGGTCCTGCCGTTCATCTTCCTGCTCGCGCCGTGGATTGTCGGCGCGTTCAACTCCAACCCGGACGTTGTGCGCATCGGCACCGGCTACCTGCGCATCCTCGCGCCGATAATGATTGTCGGCGGGCTGTCCATCGGCTGGGGCGGCGCCCAGCGCGGCGCGGGCGCGACGACGCTGCCGATGGTCGCGGCGCTGGTCGCCAACTGGCTGGTCAAGATCCCGCTGGCCGTGGTCTTCGCCCGGTTCACCGGCCTGGGTGTTGACGGCGTCTGGCTCGGCATCGGCGCGTCGGTCCTCGTCGAGGCGGCCGTCCTCGCCATCGGCTACTACTCCTACCGCTGGCTGCATCGCCGGGTGGACTGGCACGAGGCCTCCACCGAAGCCGGGGACAGAGTCACAAGGACAAAGGACTAGGCAGTAAGAAAGACGAAAGTCCTGAGTCGGACCGGTTCTTCCCTTCTTCCTCTTCTCCTGCCTGTGTACTTCGTCCTTATCTGACTTGGCGGCAACCCTGTTGCCGCCTACGCGTAGAGCGCTTTCAACCGGTGCAGCAGGGCGTGATACTCTTCGTGCTTGCCATGCCCGACCACCGTCTCCTCGATTCGCTCGAACTCCTGCTCCAGTCGTTGCTGGACCCCGTCTGACAGCACCTTGTCCGCCATCGGGAACAGCACGTCGTTCTCTTTCTCGATGTGCCCGCGCAAGAGCGCCGCGTACTCCCGCGCCGCGGGTGCGAAGCCTTTGCCCTCGGCCATCTTCCTCACCAGCGCGCGGCCGGCCTCATGCTCCAGGAGCATCGCGCCAATCGGCCCGCCTTTGCCCGGTACGCCCGCGGCCTGCATCGCGGGGAAGAGCGCAGTCTCCTCCTTGCCGTGGTGGCACTTGTCCACGAACCCATGGAGGAACTCGTTGAGCTGTTCCAGGTGCTCCTTCGGGACGGCCTCACCTTTCTCCGTCCGTTCCGCGATTCCCTCAAGAATCGAAACCGCCACGAGGACCGCCCTATGCTCGTCCCTCAGGTCGTCGGTCGGCCTCATTGCTGACCCCTTATCATCACCAGGAGCATCTTGAACCTCTCCAGGGCCCGGAGCGCGTGCGGCTCGTGCGCCGGCATGATGACCGCCTCGCCGGCCCGGCAGACCAGCGGCTTGCCTGAGATGGATATTTCGGCACTGCCGTCAAGTATCAGTACCAGGGCGTCGAACGGCGCGGTGTGCTCGGACAGCCCCTGTCCTGAATCGAACGCGAACACCGTGACCGTGCCGGCCGCCTTCCTGACAATCTCCCGGCTCACGACCGAGCCGGGCTGGTACTCGACCAGCCCGGCCAGGTTCGCGGCTCTTGCCTTGAGCTCGTCCGCCATACTATTCGTCGTGCGCCGGCTCCGCGCCGTGCTCGACGCCTCCGGTAATGTCTGAGTGCAGCCGCTCGACGTAGTGGGTGAAGATGACGTACGCCTCAACGTACTCGCGGCCCGCCTCGACGCTCTTGTCCGCGTCCTTCGCGGTCGCGACCGCGCGGTCGAACTTCTCCCTGATACCCCTTTCCATCACGCCTGAGAGCAGCCTGACCACCTCGTCAATCGAGCCCTGGGCCAGGGCCGCATCGGTCTTGGCGATTATCGGCTCGACCGGGGTTGACTTGAGGCCCGTGTAAGGCGCGCCTTCGCCGGCCCGGTGCAGGCGCACCAGCGTCTCGAAGAAGTACATGTCCGCCACGTCCTTTGCGGCTCCGCCCCTGGCCCGTGCGGCCCGGCACTTGTCAAACGCGGCCCGGAGTTCGGGCTCGGCTTCGGGCCTGACCCAGCGCAGGACCGGCGTGATGTCGCCCTTCTGCAAAACCGCTCTGGCCGCGGTAACGACCGGGCCGTCCATGGTGTCGCAGTGCGCGACCGCGCGCGCGGGCACAAACAGAATGACGGCTGCTGCCGCCAGTGTTACGGCAGCCGCGACGGTAGCTCGGACCTTCATGAAACCTCCTCTGGTTCAGATGTTTCGATTCTACATCCGCGCTGTCCAGCCTGTCAACGGCCATCAGCTTCCATATTGTCATCACCGTCCACTCGCATAGAATAGGCCGATGTCACTGTTGGTCAGGCCGGCGCGGATGGCGGACAAGCCCGCGCTGATGGCGATTGCGAAGAAGACGTGGGACGGCAACGACTACTTGCCCGTCTTCTTCGATAACTGGGTCCGGGATACCGGCTTCTGGGTTGCCGAACTCAAAGGTAGGGTCGTCGGCTGCGGTAAGGCGACGCACTTCGGCCAGGGCGAGTGGTGGCTTGAAGGCCTGCGCATTGACCCGGACCTGCAGGGCCGCGGGCTCGGCACCCGGCTGTCGTTCGCAATCCTCAGACGCGCGCTCGAATACCGCCCCCGGTCACTTCGCCTCTCCACCGCGGAGATAAACCGGGATTCGGTTCACATCATCGGCCGCATGGGCTTCGAACCGGTCGTCGCCTCGCGGCTCTTTTGGGGCAAGCCGGGAAAAGTTCGAGGTGCGAATACCGAAGTTCGAACGAAGGCGTCCCGAGTCAGTCGCATTTCTGCCCGCGACGCGCTGGCGCACCTCGCGACCCACGATGAGTTCTGGCTGAACTGCGGCCTTCTCCCCCACACCTGGAAGTTCAAGGCGGCTGCGGTACGCTACCTTGCCGAACTGGAACGACAGGGTTGTCTGTACGGAATCAGCGCCGCCGCGCCGAGACCCTTCAACTCCGCTCAGGGTGACAAACCGGCGCGTCGGGCTCGAGGTGACAGCCGCTGCGGGCTGGCCGGCCTGCTGATAGCCCAGCCTCATCTCTATGACCCCCGCAACCTCGAAATCAGCTTTGCATCCGGCGACGACGACGCGCTCGCTTCCTTCGGCCGCTTCATCCACGCGTGCGTCCGGCGGAATGGCGGCTCAGGCTTTGCGGGTATGGCGACCAGTCCGGCGATGCGACGCGCTTTCCGGCTCCTGGGTATGAAGCCGGAACTCGAAATCGGCCACGTGCTGGTGTTCGAGCACCCGGTCGGCGACTGACTGCTGGCTGCGGGAAACGGTAACCCGGCTAGAACCGGACGAAGTCGCGCGGGTCGAGCGGCTGCTGGTCCCGGCGAACTTCAAAGTGCAGGTGCGGCGCGCTCGACCGGCCGGTCGAACCGACCTGGCCGATGACCTGGCCCTGGCGCACCGTATCGCCGGCCGCCGCCCGCCACTCGGCCAGGTGGCCGTAGTAGCTGTCGTAGCCTTCGAGGTGGCTGACGAGCACGAACCGGCCGAACACCGAGTCCGTGCCCCGGCCGATGATGATGCCGTCGCCCGCCGCCAGCACCGGCGTGCCGTTCTGCGCCGCGAGGTCGACGCCCGTGTGGCCGGCGCCGGCCGTACGGGAGACAATGGCGCCCGGCACCGGGTTGAGCGTCGGCCGGGGATGGGCGCCCCACCTGGCGGAATCTGCCCGGGCAACCGTGTCGGCTCGGCCCGAGCTCCAGTCGATAGGCGGCGGTGCCTGCTCGACCCCGAGCATCGCGGCCATCTTGCGCTCCGACGCCTCCAGCTCTTCGACCCTTTGCCGGAGCTGGCTGAGCTTGGCGAACTCCTGCTCCATCGCCCGGTTCCGCTTCTCGAGGTAGGCCAGCCGGCCCAGCCGCGCCGCGCTGAACAGGGTGACCAGCAGGCCGGCCAGTATCAGGAGAACCAGGAGCCCGGCCGCCGCCGCGATGAGCTGCACCGCGGCCATCGAGAACGTCCGCCGGAACGACGACGTCGAGTAGTTGGTGCTGACGATGACCGAGACTTCCTTGCGGGTCATGGGGTCAGGGGTCCGGGTTCCGGGGTCCGCAGTTCCTCAGTCTCCATTCTGACTTCTGCCTTCGTCCTTATCTTCCGATGAGCTTGACCACTCTCTCCAGGTCCTCGGCCGAGTGGAAGTGGACCGCGATCACGCCGCGCTGCTTGCCCGACATCGTGATGCGCACGCGCGTGCCCAGCCGCTCCTGCAGCTTGTCTTCGAGGTCCTGCAGGAACACGTCCCGGCCCGCGGCCGGCCGCGGCTTCTTCGGCCGCCGCGCCGCGCCGATGGTTTCGACCTGCCGCACCGACATCCCTTCCCGGACGATGCGCAGGCACAGTTCGATACGCTCATTGCGGCCCGGCACGACCAGCAGCGCCCGGGCGTGGCCGGCCGATATCCGGCCCGCCGCCAGCTCGGCGCGCACCTCTTCGGGCAGCTCCAGCAGCCGCAGCGCGTTGGTCACCGCCGCCCGGCTCCGGCCGACCCGGTCCGCGACCTCTTCGTGCTTGAGCTTGAACTCGCTGACCAGCCGGTGGTAGGCCAGCGCCTCGTCCACCGGGTTCAGGTCCTTGCGCATGACGTTCTCGATGAGCGCCAGCTCCAGCATCTCCCGGTCGTCGGCTTCGCGCACCACCGCCGGGATGGCGGCCAGCCCTGCCTGGCGCGCGGCCCGGAGCCGCCGCTCGCCCATCACCAGTTCGTAGCCGTCGCGCCGCCGCCGCACCACCACCGGCTGGAGCACGCCCTTCTCCCTGATGGACGCGACCAGCTCGGACAGGTCCTCGTCCGGCTGCTGGCGCGGCTGGTACGGGTTGGGACGGATCTGGTCCACGCCGATGGGCCGCGCCTCGGACGCCAGCGCGCTGCGCGTCTCTTCCGGGATTATCGCCCTGATGCCCTTGCCCAAAGCCTGCCGGCTCATGTCACACTCTCCGCCACCGGGCGCCGGGATTCGGGGTCCGGGGTCCGCGACCGTGCGTCAATTCTGTGTTCATCCGTGTCCATCCGTGGTTTCAGTTCCTCGGCCCAATCTGCTGTTGTGCATCTGCGGCTTCAACTCCATCGTCTCCGCGTCGGTGTTCACCCGCATCCGGGCTCGCTGTGTCCTCTGCGGCCGGTCCGCCCGGTGCCGGCGCGGCCCTTCGGCCCAGCACTTCCTCGGCCAGCGCCAGGTACGCCAGCGCGCCCGACGAATGGCTGTCGTAGTCGAACACCGGCTTGCCGAAGCTCGGCGCCTCGGCGAGCCGCACGCTGCGCGGCACGACGGTGTCGAACACCTGTTCCTTGAAGAACGACCGGACCTCCGCCAGCACCTGCTGGCACAGGTTCAGCCGGCCCGAGAACATCGTCACCAGCACGCCTTCGATTTCCAGCCCGGGGTTCGGCCCCTGGCGCACCAGGTGAATCGTGTCGAGCAGCCGCGACATGCCCTCGAGCGCCAGGTACTCGGCCTGCACCGGGATGAGCACGCCCTGCGCCGCGACCAGGCCGTTCAGGGTCAGGAGCCCGAGCGACGGCGGGCAGTCGATGACAACGTGGCTGTAGCCGTCCCGGACCGCGGCCAGCGCCTCGGCCAGCCGGCGCTCGCGGCCCTCCATCCCGACCAGTTCGACTTCCGCGCCGGCCAGGCTGATGGCCGCGGGCAACAAGTCCAGGTTCTCTGACTTTCCGGGAAGGATGAATTCGCGCGTGCGCCCGGGCTCGGCCAGCGCCTCGTATACCGACGCGGGCAGGGTCGTTCGGTCCACCCCCAGCCCGAGCGTCGCGTGGCCCTGCGGGTCGATGTCCACCAGGAGCACCCGGCCGGCCCGGCGCGCCAGGCCCGCGGCAAGGTTGATGGCGGTCGTGGTCTTGCCCACGCCGCCCTTCTGGTTGCAGACCGCAATCACGCGCGCCATGCCGAGAATCTAGTTATCGCGCCCCGCCTGTCAACCTCAACCGGAGACCGGGACATCCACGAAGACACGAAACGCACGAAGACCACAGACAAGCCGCATCCCAATCGGATTCCCGGTTCAACTCTTCTCGCTCGTTTCTTGGGTTTCGTGCTTTAGTGGCTCAGCCTCCGCTTCGGCGTGCCCGACGAGGCTCTCTTCTCCGTGCTCTCGTGACTCGGCCGCCTGTCCGTCCCATGCGGCGACGGCATAGTCGGCAACGCGCCGGACCAGCGCCTCGTCCACTCCCTTCACGAGCGATACCCCAATCATCTGCTCCAGCTTCCGCTGCCGCTCGGGCGTACCCGGCGCGGTCGTCCGCGCCACGTTCAGGAACCCGGTCACCATGCTCCGGTAATTGCCGACCCGGTTGTCGGTAACGCCGGACTCGATGACCAGGCGTTCGGCGGCCGCGCGGATGGGCCGGGCGCGGCGCATGAACTCCTCAACCGCCGCATCCGCCCGGGCCGCATACTCGGCCCGGCACATCTGAGCGTCGGTCCGAAACTTCGTCGTCATCCGGCGCGCCTCGGCCTCGTCCGGCAGCCGGTCGAGGTCCCCACGCCCCGCCATCTCTCCGAACAGCCCCTTCACCCTTGCTTCGATACCATCGACCGCCTGCGCCGGCACACCTCTCGCCGCTGCCGACTTGCGCGCCCGCTTCAGCCCGCGCTCCGCGCCGCGGTCTGCTCCGGGCTGGTCACGCTGTCTGTCTTGGCGTCCTTCCCGGTCTGTCTCGGTCATTCCCTCGTCTTGGCGTCCTTGGCGGTTGTCCTTCTCCTTTCCCCTCGCATCGAAGAGCACCCGGAACACACGCCGGCCGAACACCACCGCGCTCTGCCGCACCGGGCTGCCCGGGGGTACGCCCATCTCGTGCAGTTCGACGTGCAGCACATCCTCGAGCTGCTGGCGGAGGGCGATGAGCGCCGCCGCTTCGCGCAGCGCGCGCACCGCCGGGTCTTCTTTCGGGATTCTCGGCCCTCTCGGCCGGCCGGCCCCGGGCCGTGCCGGTACTTCCACCGGCACGCTCATGTACCGCTCGAGCAGTTGCGTCAGGTCCCCGGGCGTTGCCCGGCACACGCGCAGGAAATCGAGCACGAGTTGGAACGACGGATTCGTCCGCCTTCCCCGCTCAAACTGGGAGACCACCGAGTAGCCATACCTGGGGCCGAGTCCAAGGGCAACGGCCAGCTGGGTCTGAGTCAGTCCCGCGCGCAGCCTGAGGGAACGCAGAAGCTCTGCAAGACCGTCTACCCTCTTCGGGCCGGTCTTGGCCGTTGGCAGGTCCATCAGGACTAATGTTACATTAAAGCCCCATACTTATCAAGGCAGCTGATACAGCGTACCGGGCAGCTATGTTGTTGACTGGTAGAATGTTAACTCGATTACCGCTTCGCCTCCGGAATCACTCCGGGGACGACGGAGGGGGGTGCGGGCCTCGTAGTCTGGCAAGTTGCGGTCCGGGATGCGGGCAGGATGACGGCCGAGGCTATCCTGACCGCAATCTGCCGATATGCGGTGCCGGCAACGGGCCAAGTTGCCTGACCGGATACGGCCCGGGATGCGCGCCCCGTAACCTGGAGCGGCACGGCGCAGGCAATCTCACGGATGATGGCCCGGGATGCGGGCTGATATGCGGTCCCGGATGCGGAACAGGATACCTGCCTCGTTACGGGTGAGGATGCGCGGGCCGTCACCGGTCCCGACGCGGCGACCGTAACCTCACCCGTATCGGGGGACGTACCCGCTGTGCGGCGAGTCTACTTGACCTTCACGACCCGGCAGGACTTGCGGCCCAATGCGGACAGCGACGAAACGTAGTACACGCCTGAGGGAAGCTCGCGAATGTCAATCGCGACTTCTCGGTCACCGGTCTTGACCGCAAAACTCGAGACCATCCTGCCGCTCAGGTCGTGCACCTGAACCTTCGCAGGACCGCCAGACAGGTAGACGGTAAGGCGTGTTCGGCAGACGCTGGGTTCGACTCGTAACTCTGAAACGCGTCCGGACTGCGGCGACTGTCGCTCGTCTGCCCCGACCGCCCAGTCGCCGAATCCAAGCACCAACCCATTCTCCCCTGCTGCCCACGCATGCGCACTGTCGAGCATGAAGACGGTGTAAAGGTCTGACGTGAACTCGCAAGTGTCGCGACTCCAGTTCAGCCCTCCGTCGGAGGTGCTGAGGATTAGGCCATCTAGGCCTACGATGGCACCATGCCGAGTGTCGCTGAAGTGGACAGCCTGTAGCCCGCTGGCTCGCAGGGCTGACTGCCAGGTATAACCACCATCGGCCGTTGTGAGCACACCCGAATCAGAAATTGCCCAGCCTGTGATGCCATTGACCATCTGCAGTCGCTTCACGCCGACTGACTCAGCAATGGTCAGCCAAGTTTCACCGCCGTCACTTGTGTATCTTATGCTGGAACGTGAATCAATTGCCCAGCCGTTCAGCGTATCGGTGAAGCAGATGTCGGGTGGCTCGGGGTCGACACCAGGCGTGCCGAAGGACGGCATGTCAGACCATGTTGCACCTGCATCGGTGCTCCTCAATGAGTTGCAGTTCGGCGAGCGCGTGCCAGGATGCCAATCGTGTTGGCCGACGTGCGCTATGCGAGAGGAACCGAAGTAGCCGTCTCCGACCCAGAAGTCTCGAATGGTATCCCACACAGCGCCGCAGTCCGTCGTCCGGAACAGCGAGAGCCTCCCTATCCACCCATGCTCCATATCCCAAGCGGACCAGCCGGACACAATGAGAGCAATGGACTCGCTGTGTGCCGCGATGTCGGTTATCGTCCCGATTCCTGGGTCAGTAGCCAGATTCCACGAGTATCCGCCATCCGTGGTTCGGACTACCTGGTCATCTGTTGCCGCCCAGCCGTTCAGAGAATCTACAAACTCCAGATTCTGCAGTGAGTCGCATGACCGAGCGCCCCCAACGAGCCATGTGACACCGGAATCGGGAGAGTACATTCTCTCGCTACCCACCCCGCATATCCAGGGATGGTCGCCACGAGCGGCAGAAATGTCGTAGAGTTGGTGCCCGTTTCCAAAGTAGGTGCTGCTAGACCCATCAGGAGTGTACATCAGACACCAGCTCCTGCTGAGCCCAAGCGCATGACCGTCTGCGTCAACGTCACTGCAGACGTAGGGGACCAGGCTGCTGACAAGCGCGCTCCAGTCCGACCCGCCGTTCTGAGTACTGACCCAGTTGTACTGCCAGTACCCATACCGAATACTAACCCAGTACGCATAGGCGCAGATACCGTTCGAAGAGTCGAGAAACCCAAATGCCCCGATATATCCCGGCCTGGGCATCTCGCCCTGCTGACTCCAGTGAGCTCCGCCATCGCACGTTCGAGCTGAGTGACCTCCATCGTAGTCTGCCCAGCCATTCAAGCTGTCGAGAAACCAAGGATTCCGGCGCCCGTCGCTTTTCAAAATCCACGTCCGACCGGCATCAGTGCTCGCAAGTGCTCGGACCTGACTCATGATCCATGCGCGGTTGCCCGTTATGAACCGTATCTTCCCGCCCGCATACGCAACATGCGTCGAATCCCAGCTCGCGCCGTTGTTAGTAGTGCGGTAGACAATGTCGTCCTCGGCCGTAACCAAGCCAAAAGACTGGTCCCAGAACTCAACGTCAACAAGGTTGCGGGTCGTGAATCTCGGCACGCGCCGCCAGATTGCGCCGTTGTCTTCGGAATAGAAGAAGAGGCCGTCCTGACCCACGGTCCAGACGTGGCTGCCGACGCTTGATATGCCGCTCAGCTTGCCGCCGGACAGGTAGTGCCACATCGCGGCGCTTGCCGCACCGGCAGAGAGCAAGAGGACGCAGGCGGCTCGGAGAACAAAGGAGACGCCCTTGGTTGTACCGCCACAGCGAATGGCCATCGCCACCTCCGCTAACATGCTAACTGCATCCGTCCGCCCGTCAACCGGCCGACTTCCGAGCTACGCTTCGACCGACTCGGCGCGAACCCAGGACGAGCCGCGGTCGGTGGTCAGAAGAATCGTGCCGTTGCGGCCGCAGCAGCATCCGAGCGTCCCGTCCGGCCGGAAGTCCAGGCCCAGAAGGTCTTCAGTGACTCCCGAGTACGCGGACGTCCAGTCCAGCCCGCCGTTGAGCGTGCGCAGTATCGTCCCGGCCGCGCCCACGACGATGCCCGTCTCGGCGTCGAGTGGGAACTGTACCGCCCGAAAGTCCGCGTTCACCAGCGGCAACTCCAGTTGCCGCCACGTGCTGCCCGAATCTTCCGTCTTGATGAGCAATCCCGAATCGCCGCACGCATACCCGATGGCGTCGTCCTCGGGAAAAGACAGTCCCCGCAACGCCACGTAGGACGAATACTCGCCGGCTACGAACCAGTTCTCGCCCGCCGGCGCCTTGTGCAGCACCGCGGCCCGGCCGCCGACCGCGAACCCGGACTCGGTGCTGGCCGGGAACGACAGCGCGTGCAGGTCTTCGGGAGTGGGCGACGCGACCGGGTGCCAGCTCGCGCCGGCGTCGCCGGTGGCCATGAGCAGGCCGCCGGCACCGACGAGAAACCCGTCCCGCTCGTCCGCGAATCCGAGCGCGTTGATGTCCGCCGTCGTGCCGACCGGGACAGCCTGCCACGTCAAGCCGGCGTCGAGCGTGCGCAGCAGCGTGCCCCCGGCCCCGGCGCACAGCCCCAGGGTCATGTCCTCGTTGAACCAGACCGAACGCAGGTCGCTGCGCGTCGGCACCGGCACGCGTTTCCAGGTGTTGCCCGAGTCCCGGGTCACGAGCAGCGTCCCGTCGGCGCCGCACGCGAATCCGTCCGCGCCCTCGCCCGGCAGGACGATAGAGTTCAGGTCCGCCACGTTCCCTCCATTACGGCTGATTAACCGACGCCACCGCCTCCCTTACATTTCCTCCCCCTTGAAGGGGGTGCTGCGGAAGCAGTTCCTGGGAAAGGGTGAGGGTGGTTTCCTCACCCGGCAGGACGATGGAGTTCAGGTCCGCCATGTTCTTTGCCGGTCCCTGACCCCTAGCCCCCGGCCCCTGTCCGCAGGACTATGATGGGCGTCTTCTCATCCCCCTGCCCGGCCGGGTTGTCTTTCATCGCCAGTTGCACCAGTTCGACGTCGAGCCCGTCCGACTTGCCGACCACCGCGCAGCCGAAGATGTCGTTGGCGTCCACGACCGCCGACTCGCACCCGGTAAGCGCCTTCATCTCCCGCGCCACCGCGTCCGGGTCTCTAGGGCCTTTGATGACGCACTCGTAGTATTCCTTCACGCCCGAGGTGTGCGCCGCGTCGATCATCGCCGCCTGCGGCCCCGCGACCCGGTAGAAGTCGCCGGACCGGCCGCGCAGCTTGCCCCACGCGCCGGCGATTGATGCCCGGACGATGCGCGGCGCGCCGACCTCGTCGATGGCGCACTGCATCGACCAGGGGCTGCGCAGCCCGATGCCGTACGGCACCTTCTTGACGAACCGCCACAGCACCGACGCCCAGAACCCGGGCTTGATCTTGGTGATGGGAATCGCCCGGCCCTGCATGATGGCCACCGGGGTTTCCGCCATCGTCACGACGTCGCCCGGCCGCACGTTGGGCACGGCGAACTTCCCCATCACGCCCGCCAGGTTGTCCTGTTCGGTAATGAGCCCGGTCTTGACCCAGATGCGCCGGACTTCCCGGCCGTTGACAGTGACGACTTCCGGTTTGACTTTCACCTCTCGAATCTAGCGCTGCACCGGCGGAAATCAAGCCCAAGACCCGGAAGACCGCCAAGGAGGACTTCTCATCTGACAGGTGCATATGTCTCTCTGGTCTTGGCGTTCTCTCGTTGGCGTGCTCCCCTTGGCGGCCTTGGCGGTTTCTTAAGGTCTGGACCGGTTCTCGGATGGCCCCGGCTCCGGATGACTGTGGCTTGTTTCTTCCCTATACTTGCGCGGATGTCCGACCAGCAGGCGGCCGAAGCCCGGTTCACCCGCCGCGTCGGCGTGTTCTCGGTGGGCACGCTGCTCTCGCGCCTGCTCGGGCTGGTGCGCGAGTCGGTGTTCGCCTACCTGTTCGGCGCCGGCTTCGCCACCGACGCCTTCAACGTCGCCTTCCGCATCCCCAATTTCCTGCGCGACGTCTTTGCCGAGAGCGCGCTGTCGGCGGCATTCGTGCCGACGTTCGTGCAGAGCCTCAAGCAGGGCGACCGGCAGAAGTCCTGGCGCTTCGCCGCCAACATGCTCAACACCATGACCGTGGTCATCGGCCTGCTGGTCGTCGCCGGCATGGTGTTCGCACCCCAGATAACCCGGGTCATCGCCGCCGGGTTCGCAGCCAATCCCGACAAGCTCGCCCTGACCGCGACCCTGACCCGCATCATGTTCCCGTTCCTCTTGTTCGTCGCCCTCGCCGCCTGGGCGATGGGCATCCTCAACTCGCTCGGCACCTTCTTCACGCCCGCGGTCGCGCCCGCGGCGTTCAACATCGTCTCCATCGCGGTGCCGGTCGCGCTCTACCGCGTGTTCGAGGCGCGCGGCCAGAACCCGATACTCGGCATGGCCATCGGCGTGACCCTGGGCGCGGTCGCGCAACTCGCGGTCCAGGCGCCGGACCTCGCCCGCCACGGTTTCCGCTACCGGCCGGTGCTCGACTTCCGGGACACGGGGCAGCGCCAGGTGTTTGCCCGCTGGCTGCCGGTCGTGCTCGGCCTCGCCTCCTGGCAGCTCAACTTCCTCATCAATACTTTCCTGCTCGCACTGCTGCGCGAGGGCTCGGTCACCTGGGTCAGCTACGCCTACCGCATCCAGCACCTGCCCGCCGGCCTGTTCGGCGCGGCCATCGGCTCGGTGGCGCTGGCCGAGTACTCGCACCAGGTCTCCACCGACGCCATCCGCGACCGGTTCCGCCACGCGATGAACCTGGTCGCGACCTTCACCCTGCCGGCATCGGCGCTGCTGGTCGCCCTGGCGGTGCCGGTCACCCGGCTCATCTACCAGCACGGCCGGTTCACGCCCGCCGACACGCTCTGCACCGCCCAGGCGCTGGTGTTCTACAGTCTCGGCACCTGGTCCGCGGCCGCGACCCGCAACTGCGCCGCCGGGTTCTACTCGCTGGGCAACACCCGCACCCCGGCAGTCGTCGCGGTCGTCGCCGTCGCCGCGAGCGTCGGCATGAACCTGGCGCTGATGCGCGTGCTCGGATTCCTCTCGTTCCCGCTGGCGACCTCGGTCGCCCAGACCGCCAACTTCCTGCTGCTGTTCCTGCTGCTGCGCCGCCGGACCCAGGGCCTGGCCGGCCGCGCCATCGCCGCCAACCTGCTGCCGGTGCTGGCCGCCAGCGTCGTCGCCGGGCTGGCCGCCTGGCTGGTCGCCCGGTTGTTCACGATGGTGCTGCCGGTGCGCGCCGTCCCGGCCCAGGCCGGCCAGGTGCTGCTCGCCGGCTGCGCCGGCCTCGCGCTCTACTACCTCACGCTGCGGATTCTCGGGGCGCGCGCCGCCCTGGCCGCGCTCGGCCAGCTTGTCCGCCGGTTCGCGCCGCCCGGAAACTGAAATCAAACCGGGCCGACCGGCGTCTAATAACCAATGCCGGTAAAGACCATCATCAAGACCCCGGTCGCCGCGCCGGTCCTGCTGGCCGGCTGGCCCGGGATGGGCAACGTCGGCATTGGCGCGGCCGACTACATCCGCCGCAAGCTTTCGGCCCGGCTCTGCGCCAAGCTCGACGTCGCCAAGTTCTGCTTCCCGGAGTCAATCGAGGTCGAGGCCGGCATCGGCCGCATCCCGGCCCCGCCCGCCCACGACATCTACCATGTCGCCGACCCGCCGCTGTTCATCTTCGAGAGCGAGAGCCAGTTCGGCGGCTCGGCCGGGGTTGACGTCGCCGGCGACCTGCTCGACTTCGCCGAGAAGCACGGGGTCAAGACCGTCTTCACCGGCGCGGCCTTCGCCTCGCCGGTCAGCTTTCGCGAACCGGCCCGGGTGTTCGGCGTCGCGACCGACGACCGGCTCAAGCAGACCTTCGCGACCTACGGAGTCGAGCCGCTGGCCGAGGGCCGGATATCGGGCCTGAACGGCCTGCTGCTCGGACTCGCGGGCACGCGCGGCATGGCCGCGGCCTGCTTCCTCGCCACCATGCCGCACTACGCCATCCAGACCCCGAACCCCAGGGCGTCCAAGGCGATCGTGCACGTGCTCGAACGGATCCTCAACACGACGGTCGATATGGCCGAAATCGATTCCACTATCGCCGAATCGGACAAGGTGCTGGGCGAGTTCGAGGAACGGGTCAACGCCGCCATCCAGTCGCTCAAGCGCCAGTTCGAGGAACGCGGCGTCGAATCCGACGATGAATCCGAAGGTGAAGATGTCCCCGAACCCCACCAGGTGATGGACCGCATCGAAGGCCTGTTCGCGATGGTGGAACGCGACAAGTCCAAGGCCCCGATGCTCAAGGAAGAACTCGACCGCTGGGGCCTGTTCTCGCTTTACGAGGACCGGTTCCTAGACCTGTTCGACAAGAAAAGAGACTAGAGCAGCCGGCCCAGGGCCTGCTGCAGCCGCCGGATGTCCCGATGGTGGGTCATGTCCAGGTGCAGCGGCGTCACCGAGACGTACCCCGCGTACACTGCCTCAAAGTCCGAACCCGGCGTCTCGGCGAACGACATCTCGCCGTCGATCGTCCACGATATCCCGCCGTCCGGCAGGCAGCCCTTGATTGCCATGTCGCGGTAAATCCGGCGCCCGAGGCGCGTGACCCTGATGCCCCGTATCTCCCCGGCCGGCATGTTGACGTTCAGGAGCGTCTTGGGCGGCAGCAGCCCGGACCGGAGCAGCGGCACCAGCCCGGCAACGAACTTCTTGGCCGCGTCGCGGTTCCGTCCGGCCTCGAGGTACGAGAGGGAAACGGCCGGCATGCCCAGCATCGCCCCCTCGATCGCCGCCGCGACCGTGCCCGAGTAGAGCACGTCGTCCCCGAGGTTCGGGCTGTCGTTGATACCCGAAAGGACGATGTCGATGGACCGTTTGAGTATCCCGTGGTGCGATATCAGCAGGCAGTCGGTGGGCGTGCCGTGGACCGCGAACCAGCGCGGCCGCAGGCGCCAGACCTTGATCGGCTTGCGCAGGCTGAACGAATGGCTCGACGCCGACTGGTTGACCGCCGGCGCGACGACGTAGACCCGGCCCAGGCCCCGGACCGCTGCGTGGAGGTCCTTGATGCCCTGGGCCTCGATGCCGTCGTCGTTGGAAAGAAGTATCAGCGGCCGCGTTGGACGCGCCATCGCCCAAGATATACCCTGCCCGCCGCCGCTGTCAAACGGAGCGGGGGCGGCCAGCACAACCAACACCGAACATTAAAGGAAACAGATGATGACAAAAAGCAAAAACAAACAAAAGGGAAGCGGGGGCGCGGACCTCCGCGCCCCCGCAGTTGTCAGTCGTCGCTAGCGTTCGACTACGAGCTTCCTCGTCGCCGACCAGCCGTCGGCATCGAACCGCACGAGGTACACGCCGCCCGCGAGCTTGCGCAGGTCCAGGCTCAGGCTGCCGGACCGCGCCGCGGCGACGGCCTGCTCCGCGACCGTGCGGCCGCCGACGTCGAAGACGGTGACGCGCGCGACCCCGGGCCGCGGCACGACGTAGCGCAGGACCGCCGACCCGTTGACCAGCGGGTTGGGCCCGACCGCCAGCATCGGCTGCCCGTCACCAAACCCGGCCATGACGCCGCTGCGGCCCGCGGCACCGGCAGCCGGCGTCGGGATGACGTAGCGCCAGAACTCGACCGTCTTGTTGCCCTTCATCGCGAAGAAGGCGTCGTTGCCGTAGGATGTCAGGTCGCCGCCGTTCTTGACCTTCTTCTTCTTGGCTGTCGAGCCGAACGACTTCAGGGTGTCGAGCTCGGTCCAGGCGGTATCTGCCGCGTCGTAACGGTAGAACTGGACGGTATTGCCGCCCTTGAGGGCATAGATGCTGCCGTCGTACCAGGCACCCGACCCGCCGTCCTTACTCTTCTTGTTCTTCATCTTCCCGCCGTCCTTGCCCAGCACCGGCATGCCCTTGGGTGTGGCCGGCGTTATCCAGGCCTGGCTGGCCAGGTCGTACTTGAACATGTAGTGCGCGGTCTTGGCCGGGTCGGTGTACTTCGCCTGGTGGGCGTACAGCGCGCCTTCGTTGTCATACACCAGGAACGAACCGCCGCCGTACTTGCCGGCGACCACGAAGGGCATCGCCTGCAGGGTCGAGTCCCACTTCGAAGTCACGGTGTTGAACCGGTAGAACTCGGTCTTGTAGCCCTTCATCAGGTAGACGAAGCCGGTGTCCCCGTCCTGTACGTATGCCAGGTCGTTGCCGCCCTTGACCTTCTTGCCGTCCGGACCCAGCGGCACGTCGGGCAGGCGCGTCCAGGTATTGGTGCTGATCGAGTACTTCCAGAACCCGGGCGTGTTGGCGCCCTTGGTCATGTAGATGTTCTCGACGCCGTCGGTCGTCGCGGCGCAGCCCTTCTTCGGCGGCTTGTCGCGGCCGCCCTCGTCGGCATGGATCGGCGCCAGTGTGCTCCACGTGTCGGCAATCGGGTCGTACGAGTAGAACTCCGTGGACTTGTTGCCCTTGGCGGCGTAGACCAGCGGCTGGCCATCGTCGGGCGTGGCCGTCACCAACCAGCCACCGTCCTTGACCGGCGTCGCGCCCGGCACGTGCTTGGTCATCTCGATCCACCCCGACGGCCAGACCGGCCCGGGCGGCGGCGGCGGCAGCAGCACCAGCCTGCTGTAGTTGGCGGGGTTGATCGGGTCTTCATCGCTCATCGTCGTCTGCCACCAGCCCAGCCAGTTGCCGTACTCGTCGTTCAGAGCAAACGCCCACAGGCCGCAGGTATCGGCGTGCGGGTTCATGGTCAGCTGCTCCTTGGCCGACCCGTAGGGTACCGCGAACTCGAACTGCAGGTTGCCCGATGTATTGCCGGCCTCGTGCAGCAGGCCGGTTGCGTGGTAACGGACCGCCGCGGGCAGCGAGCGGTAGATGGCCGTGTCCGGCCAGTTCTCCACCCAGTAGTTGCCCTCGGTTTCGTCGCCGGCCCAGGCGCCGTCGTTGTTCTCGTCGAAGTACAGCCCGATTTCAGTGGTCTCGTCCTCGGCGACGAACGGTATGTCCACCGCCATGTAGACGTAGTCCGAGTCGTGCTTGACCGACAGGAAGGCGTTGCCCGGGAAGTAGCGGTAGATGTCGTTCCAGCCCAGGATGTTGGATATGTCATACCGGTTGGCGTCGGCCCACTCGTCCGGGTCAATCAGGCCGTCGAGCGTCACCGCCACCTCGCGGAACGGCGCCTGCAACTCCTCGACAACGTCAAACCCCATGAACACGTGGTAGATGTCGTCGTTGCTGGGATTCTGCTCGGTCGCAAGGAAGGTGACCATCGCGACCTCGTAGACGTTGTTGCCGGCCGGCGGGGTCCACGCCGGGAATGCCACCGGCGCGGTCGCTCCGGCGTTGACCGTCACCGTCGCGTAGCCGGACCAGACCCGGGCATCGGTCGTCGTGTCGACGACGAAGCACGAGCACGCGGCCGCGGTCTGGTTGTTGGTGCCGTAGTTGCGCACCGTCCCGCGCGGCGTCACCGGCACACCCGGTTCGACATACAGGTACGGCGCCGTGAGGTCGACGAACCCGATGTCATTGGCCGGCGCGGTCCAGCTGACATACGAAGCGATGAAAAGCTCTCCTGAGTCCCACCAGTACCATCCGCCGGCCGGGTCGCCGAAGAAGCTCCGCTGGTCATGGACATTGTCCCCACGAGTCAGCGGCACCTGGGTCGTCGGCCACGGCTCGACCGTCACCGCGAACATCCCCTCGGTCACGGTCGGCTGTTCGAGCGTCGGTATGAAGAACCGGTGCACGGTCGGCAGCGCCTCGAGCCACGGCGAAGTGTAGAGCAGGGTCTGCAGGTCGCTGTCATACACCTTGTAGCGGAAAGTGCTGTCGGTCCAGGGATACGATGAGTGCCATCCGAACTCGGTCTTGAGCGACTCCAGCTTCACGGGGTAGGCAGCACCGAAATCGTCCGGATAGTACATCTGGCCCCGTTCCGGGTCGGCCCAGGTCACCCAGTAGGGGTTGTTCCAGTCAGCATAGGTGATCCAGTTCGACACCTCGAGCGTGTAGCGGACCGTGTCATTCGCCCGGTTCTGGTCGCCGGTAAGGTCGGTCCACGCCTTAATGGTGTAGGTACCGGTGGTCGCCGGCACGCGCCAGCTCGGCGCGAACACCACCTGCTCGGTTTCGCCGTAGTTGAGCACGGTCGCGGTCACCTCGTTGTCTGTATAGCTGTACGCACTCGGCCCCGAAATGCTCAGTCGCACCGGCACGCCCGCCGGCCGCGACACGTTGCCGATGTTCTTCACGGTCAGGTCGAGCGTCAACCACTGGTTCGGGCAGACCGGCGAGGTCACGCCGCCCAGCGCCAACCCCTGCATATCATTGTCATAGGGCAGCGGCACGATGATTGCCCGCTCGTTCCAGTTGTAGGCGATCCCGATGTCACCCGTCTTCCACCAAGTGGAACCATCGACGGACAGGAACTCGCGGCCATCCGCGTAGTTGGTGCCATCGTCGGTCGTGAGGGGCGAATACCCGGGCGGGTCGGCGACGTTACCGAATACACACGTCCAGAAGTCTCGGCCGGCCGGCACGTAGACACCCGGTGCTGGCAGGTCGACGCGACGCCATCCCGGCGTACCGGCAGTGAATGTCTGGCTGCTCAGCAACGTCCCAGGGTTGACCGGGTCGCCCTGGTCGTAGACCTGGACCTGCCCGGAGCCGACAACAGCCTGGTACTCGTAGAACTTCACCGCCTTGACGGTGCAGCTCATCGCCGGCGTGAACCGCACGGCGCAGTACCAGACTGGCGACTCCTGGATAACCCACATTGGGTCGCCGTCATAGTAAAGGCTGTCCTCGGCAAAACTGCCGCCATCGGTCATGCTGCCGGGGACTATCTCGATTTCCGCTTTGCTCAGGCGGAAACGCGCTGACGAGACCGGCGCCGTGTGCTCAGCCAGGGACTGCGGCGCCGACAGGATGTTCGGTACGGCTGTCGGCATTGGCCGGGTTGTCTTGGGTATGTCCGGGTTGTTGCTGCTCGCGGCGGCCCGGAATCCCGCCGTGAAGGTGCTGGGTTGTGTCTTGGCCGGCTCTAGCCAGGTACCGGACCCGGCCACGGCCAGCGCCGCCAGCACCGCGAGGACTGCTGTCACACGCTGCATGGGACCTCCTTTAGCTTCATCTTGGACTTCGCACCGACGGTGCCGGACAGCCCGCCGCCGACACCTGTCGGCTTGCCGGCGCGGCCCCGCTCCTTGTGCTAAGTTGCCTGAATGGATTGTAAACCGGCGTGGTCGGATGTCAATGCGGGAGAATGCGGACGGCAGCGCCGTTCCGGCTATCGGGCCAGCACCCGGCCGTGACGAATGGTGTGCCGGACCGGGTTGTGACCTAGGCGGTAGGCCAGGTGCCGGTAGTCCGGCACGTCGGTCACCACGATGTCGGCCCGCTTGCCCGGTTCAAGCGTGCCGACCTCCGTCTCGAGTCTGAGCGCGTGCGCCGCATTGACCGTCACCGCGCGCAACGCCTCGACCACCGTCAGCCCGTAGTAGATGCAGGCCAGTTGCAGCGCCAGCGGCTGGGCCAGCAGCGTGCACGAACCCGGGTTGAAGTCGGTCGCGACCGCCATCGTGATATCCAGCTCCCTCATTCTCGCCACCGGCGCGCGGTGCGCCTCGCGCAGGAAGAAGCAGGTGCCGGGCAGCAGCACCGCGACCACGCCCGCCGCGGCCATCGCCCTCAGCCCGTCGTCCGACGGCTGGAGCAGGTGGCTGGCCGACACCGCTCCGACCCGCGCCGCGACTTCTGCCCCGCCCGACGGCTCGATTTCGTCGGCGTGCACCGTCGCCAGCAGCCCGTGTTGCTTGCCGGCTTCGAGAATCCGCTCGCTCTCGGCCGCGCTGAACGCGATGTTCTCGCAGAAGACGTCGCAAAACCGCGCGAGTTTATCCTGCGCGACCCGCGGCAACATCTCTTCGATGACACGTCCGACATAAGTGGACCGGTCCGACCCCGCCGGCACCGCGTGCGCCCCTAGAAACGTCGGCACGACGGTCGCAAGCCCGGCCTCACCCAGCCGTCTTGCCACGCGCAGCATCCGCAGTTCGGTCTCGGTCTCAAGGCCGTACCCGGACTTGACCTCGACCGTGGTAGTCCCCCACGCCGACATCTCGGCCAGCCGCGCCAGCGCCCGGCGGTACAGCTCGTCCTCGCCCGCCGCCCGTGTCGCCCGGACCGTCGAACGGATGCCGCCGCCGGCCTGGGCGATTTCCTTGTAGGTCCGGCCTTCGAGCCGCTGCTCGAACTCGTCCGCCCGCCAGCCGCCGAAAACCAGGTGCGTGTGCGGGTCGACGAAGCCAGGCAGCACGACACAACCCTGGCAGTCAACAACCGGGACGCGGGACATGACCGAATCACGCCCGGGCGATTCGGATCGTGTCCCAAGTCCGACTATCTTACCATCCTCGACCAGCACCCAGCCGTTCTCGACGATGCCCAGCCCGTCACCGGCCATCGTCAGGACCTGGCCGCAGTTGGCCAGGAGCAGGTTGTCAGGGCTCATCGTCCTCGACTATAGCGCCGGCCGGGCCCGGCCGCAAGTCGGTGTGGCCGGTGATTCTACTCCCCGGGTCCGTCCTCTTGGTGTCTTGGTGGTGAGGTCCTGGGTTCGGGGTACGAGGTTCGAGATCCGGCCCCTCTGTGCCCTCGGTGTTCTCTGTGGTTCAACTCCCGCGGGGCCGTCCTCTTGGTGTTCTACTCCGCTTCCGGCGCCGGTTCCGAGTCGGGCGCGGCGTCGGCCACCCTCCCGACGAGGACGTGGTACTCCACGCCACCGTCGGTTACGGTTTCGCCCAGCGGGTTGTCGGTGTCCCGGCCGTAGCCGAAGATACCATACTCGTCGACCAGCGGTTCCCGGAAGCTGTCGTCGGTATGTCCGAACACGACGATCGTGCCGGGTTTCTCGCCCGGGGCCTCGTAGCCTGAGTAAGGACAGAGGTCATCATCTTCGGACGTAATGGCTGTCTGATGGGAATCAAGCTGGGCCGGGAAGTAGAAGAAATCGTCGCCGTAGGTGTACTCCGCCCCGGAGTACGGGTTCTCGGGCAACGTGCCCACCACCGGGTCGTTGATATCTTCCGCCCCGGACACCACGGCACCGGGCAGGTAGAGCCGCGCCCGTCCGCCGGCGAACGACCAGTCCTTCTCTCCGGGATAGCTGCCGTAGTCGGCAGCGTAGGCGTCGAACGCCTCCTGCACGACCGTCATTGCTTGCTTCACCGCTGCCTGGCGCGACCGCTCGCGCGAATGCACGACCCCGGGCAGCACGGCGAAGAACACCAAGGTAGATACGATCGGCGCCACCGCACCCAGCACCAGGCCGGCCAGCGCCATACTGCGGCCCGGCCGCTTCTTCACCAGCGCCAGCGCACCCAGCACGATCGCCGGGATGCCGGCGAACCAGCCAAAGGGCAGGACGGCCAACAGGCCCAGCACCAGGCTGGTGACGCTCAATCCCTTGCCGGGCCGCTTCTGCAGCCGCTCGAAATCGGCCAGGGAACTGCCCGGCTCTTTCGAGCTCAGGTCACCGATACCGAACTCGATCTTCTGGCCGCACGTGGTGCAGAACCGCGCATCGTTTTCGTTCCTGGCGCCGCATCCCGGACAATGCATCAGGACCCTCCTTGGTATGCCGTCAGTTGGTGGCAGTATATCTTCACGGTGTGGTTGCGGGCCATTTGTTTACAGGCAAACTGCGCCGCTGTCAAGCGCTGCGGCTGCCGACGGCAGTCAGTTCACTCGGCGGCCAGCACGCGTTTGCGCAAGGCCGCGACCACCCCGGGCAGCGTGCTGTTCAGCCCGATGTCGAGCACGAATCCGGGCATGCTGATGCCCGGGTCCGAGCAGGTGGTATAGGTCGCCAGTGTCCGGCCGGCCCCGACCGGTTCCAGCGTCCAGAGCCCGTAGTTCTTCCTCATATTGCCCGCCAGCATGTCCCAACGGATGGTGTGTCCCGGCACGCTGCGTACCAACTTGAGCAGGTACCAGCGGTCGGCCACCGGGAAGGGCATGTCGAGGACGTTGTAGACATAGCCGGTGTCGCCGGCCCAGCCGCCCGCCCGGCTCGCCGCCGCGCTCTCGATTTCGGCACGCACCCAGCCGCCCGCCCGGCACCTGTTGATGATGTCGCTGCCTATCATGTCCGAAACAAGGTAGCGCGGCATGAACTCATCAAACCGGTCGTGGTCCATCAGCACGGCCCAGACTCGGTCGACCGACGCCGGGATGATGACCTGCGACGTGCCGCTGAGGATGCCGGGCTCGGCGGCGTTCCGGTGAACGACGACTTCACCCCGTTCGAGCCGACGCTGGACGTCGTCCGCCCCGGCCGCGGCGAACATGATGGCGATGAGCACCGCCCGGCGCAGGACGGCCCGGCCGGCACGCTCGGGAATGATGCTGAGTATCACCTGTAGGTAGAACAACGTCGGCCGCCCCTGGTCTGTCTGGCGGACGGCTTTGACACTTCAGCTTAGGACGCGCTCGTTGGCTGTCAATTCCTGCCCGCCGGTTGACCCTCCCTCGGCTCGATGTAAGCTGGTTCAATGTCGACGGTCCTGCTGGTCTGTCTGTCCTTGGCCTCGTTCCCTCCGCCTCTGTCTGCACCTGACTCTCTGTGCTCTCCGTGTCCTCTGTGGTTCTCCTCTGTCTTCTCTCCCGACACTATCGAGGACTTCGAAAGCGGCGCCGTCACCCTGGCGAGCTTCCCGGGCGAAGACGCCCACCCGGATTCGTGGTACCTCGACTCGCTCGTCACCCACGACAGCTCGCGCTACTCGCTCAGGCTGTTCGGCAACACCTGGAAGGTCGAGCCCATCGCCCCGCGCGCACTCGACTCGGGTACCGTCTGGCAGGTCGCCGCATATGTCGCCAGCCTAGGCGAAATCCAGGGCTTCGGCCTGGCCGGCGTCCGCGACACCCTGCTCTACTCCTTTGCCGGCTCCGAGGAATGCGACCCGGACGAATGGGTGACGGTGTACCAGGGAGCGTTCCCGACATCGACCTGGAACGTCTATCCCCTGCCGGTCGGCGAGGACTGGCTCAGCCGGTTCGGGCGACTGGACACGGTCAGCGCCATCGTGTTCGTTAATGACCGGGACACCGACCCGCGCGCCATCGTCTGCTTCGACGACATCC
>JAEAMF010000485.1_pt1 | contig 48461 bp, 34 predicted proteins | sample 8958721 | NCBI WGS metagenome assembly JAEAMF01 (sample SAMN16933255, study PRJNA681124) | bioreactor sludge metagenome | isolation source: anaerobic bioreactor treating anionic surfactant - SDBS | place: India: Bengaluru | collected 2019-02-28
GCGGCGCCCTGATGGGCATCGTCCTGGCCGTCCTCAAGCTGCTCAAGGTCGACCAGGCCGTCAGCTGGGGCGTGACCATGGTCATCGAGGGCGGCCGCTGGGTGGACGGCCCCCCGACGGCCTGGTTCAACGCCTACGGACAGATCTTAAGCCTCGTCGCGTTCGTCCTGCTCTGCGGCTTCGTCTATTGGGACGCGCGGCGGCAGAAATAGCGGACCGGGAACGACAGGAGGACGCCCATGAAGACGACCAAGCTCGACGCGGCGGCCGAACGGGCCGTCAACCAGGCCCTGCGGATCCGCAAGGGCGAGAAGTTCCTGCTGGTCACCGACACGGCCAAGCTCGAGATCGCCGAGGCCCTGGCCCGGCGCGCCAAGGACGCCGGCGCCGAGGTGACGACCTACCTGATGACCGAGACGCTCCGGCCGATCACCGGCCCGACGCGCCAGTTCAAGGAGCTCATCCGCGGCGCCAACGTCACGACCTATCTGCTCGAGGGCCGCTTCCCCGAGAAGCCCTTTCGCGGCTTCATGGTCGCCGCGGGCTCCAAGCACGGCCGCATCTGCATGATGCCCGGCATCACCCGGGACATGATGGAGCGGCTGGTGGCCATCGATTTCTCGGCCATGGCCCGGTTCACTAAAAAGGTCATGAAGGCCGTCAAGGACGCGGACATCGTCGTCGAGAACGCGGCCGGGACGCGGATCGCCTTCAGCGTCTACGGCCGGGCCTGGCACGCCGACATCGGCGATATCTCCAAGAAGGGCGTCCACGGCAACCTGCCGGCCGGCGAGTGCTTCACCTGCCCGGTCGAGGAGACCTTCACCGGCCGGATCGCGATCGGGCTCATCGACGACAAGATGGGGCCCGGCGAGATGACCTTCAAGGCGGGCCGGCTCGTCGCCTACAAGGGCGCCGGCATCGCGGAGGTCATCAGGACCGTCGGCGACGATCCGACGGCCCGGCTGATCGGCGAGTTCGGCATCGGCACCAACCAGGGCGCCCGCATCTCGCCCAACATGCTCGAGGCCGAAAAGGCCTTCGGCACCGTCCACTTCGCCATCGGGGATTCCTACGGCATCGGCAAGAACAAGAGCCAGTACCATTTCGACGCCCTGGTCGACAAGGTCAGCATCACGGCCAACGGCCGGCCCATCGCCAAGAACGGCAAGTTCCTCGTATGATGTTCGATTTCGACACGATCATCGACCGGACCGGGACCGAGTCCATGAAATGGGCCCTCCCGCGGCGCGATCTCGGCGCCCCCGACGCCATCCCCATGTGGGTGGCGGACATGGACTTCGCCTCGCCGCCGGCCGTCGTCGAGGCCCTCGAGCGGCGGGTCCGGCACGGCGTCTTCGGCTACCCGGAGACCCCGCCGTCGTTCTTCGAGGCCGCGGCCGGCTGGATGAAGCGGCGCCACGACTGGGCCGTCGACCCCGGCTGGCTGGCCCTGACCCCGGGCATCGTGCCGGCCCTCAACGTCATCGTCCGGGCCTTCACCCGGCCGGGCGACCCGGTCCTCGTCCAGCCCCCGGTCTACCACCCCTTCTTCTACGCCATCGAGAACAACGATCGCCGCGTCGTCCGCAACCCGCTCCGGTTCGACGGCGCCCGCTACACGATGGACCTGGAGGACCTGCGGACGAAGATCGACGCGCCCGGCCGGCTGCTCATCCTCTGCAGCCCCCACAACCCGGTCGGCCGGGTCTGGACGCGGCCGGAGCTCGAGGCCCTCGGCCGCCTGGCCGTCGAGCGCGACCTCATCGTCGTCAGCGACGAGATCCACCACGACCTCGTCTATCGCGGGCACCGCCACCACGTCTTCGCCGCCCTGGCGCCGGAGCTGGCCCAACAGACCATCACCTGCGTCGCCCCCAGCAAGACCTTCAATATCGCCGGCCTGTCCACGGCCGCCGTGGTCCTGGCCAACGCGGACCTGAAGAGGACCTTCGAGAACGAGATGGAGCGGTCGGGCTTCGATCTCGGGAACGCCCTGGGCATCGTCGCCTTCGAGGCCGCCTACCGCCGCGGCGAAAGCTGGCTCGACGAGCTCCTGGCCTATCTCGAGGGCAACGTCGACCTGATCGAGCGCTTCGTCGCCGAGCGTTTGCCCGGCCTGCGCTTCGTCCGGCCCGAGGGGACCTACCTGGCTCTCATCGACGCCCGCGGCCTCGGCCTGCCGCCCGAGGCCCTCAACGAGTTCTTCCTGCGGCAGGCCGGGGTCTATTTCAGCGACGGCCGGATGTTCGGCGAGGAAGCGGCCGGCTTCGTCCGCGTCAACTTCGGCTGCCCCCGCGCCGTCCTCCTCGAGGCCCTGGAGCGGGTCGAGCGGGCCGTCCGGTCCCTCCCGGCCCGCCGTCCTTGACGGCCCGTCGGGGAACATCTATCATCCCCGAGACCCGCGCCCGCGGCGGGACGAAGGAGACCCATGGACATCGGCGCCCACCCGGATGAGCGCGCGTCGGTCCGCGACGCCGTCCGCCTGGCCCGCGACCTCTACGGCCTCGAAGCCCGGGCCTCGTCCCTGCCCAGCGAATACGACGACAATTTCCGCCTGGACACGGCCGACGGGGCGGCGCGGGTCCTCAAGGTCATGCATCCGATGAGGGACCCGGGCTTCGTCGATATGCAGTGCGCCGCCCTCCGGACGATCGCGGAGCGCGAGCCCGGCCTGCCCGTTCCCCGGGTCCTTCCCGACGCGTCGGGCCGGCCCTGGTCGACCGCCGTCCTGGCCGGCGGCCGGGCCCGCATCGTTTGGGCCCTGTCCTTCCTCCCCGGCCGGCCCATGGCCGGCTTGCGCCCGGTCACCCCGGAGCTGCTCGAGGAGCTCGGCGGCGCCCTGGCCCGCCTCGACCTGGCCCTGGAGGGGTTCTCCCACCCCTCGGCCCGCCGCGAGATCAAGTGGGACCTCGTCCGGGCGGGTTGGATCCGGGAGCGCCTCGACGCCGTCCGGGACCCCCGGCGCCGAGCCCTGGTCGAGCGGGTCCTGGCCCGCTACGACGCCGAGCTCGGGCCGGTCCTGCCGCGCCTCCGCCGCGGCGTCGTCTACGCCGACGCCAACGAGCACAACGTCCTGGTCCGGGTGGAGCGGGGCGCCGGGCCGCGCCTGGCCGGCCTGATCGACTTCGGCGACATGATCGAGACCGTGACCGTAGCCGAGGCCGCCGTGGCCGCCGCCTACGCCTCGTTCGGGGCCGCCGATCCCCTCGAGGCCGTCCGGCCGCTCGTGGCCGGCTACCACCGCGTCCGGCCGCTGACGGAGGAGGAGACCGCCGTCCTCGACGTCCTCGTCCGGGCCCGCCTGGCCGTCAGCGTCGTCAATTCCGCCTGCCGGGCCGCCGCCGAGCCGGACGATCCTTACCTTACGGTCAGCGAAGCGCCGGCCTGGGCCGCCCTGGAGGCCTTCGGCAAGGTCCCGCCGCGGCTGGCCCACTACGCCTATCGCGACGCCTGCGGCCGGCCGCCCGTGCCGCACGGCCCGGCCGTCGTCGAGGCCCTGCGGGCCGCCGCCGGCGCCTTCGCCCCTGTCCTGGACCACGACCTGCGGACGGCGCCCGTGGCCGTCCTCGACCTTTCGGTCGGCAGCCCGGTCGTCGGCGCCGACCCGGCCGGGCTGGAGACGCCGCGGCTCGCGGCGACCATCGACAAGGCCATGCGCGAAGCCGGCGCGGCCGTCGGCTGGGGGCGCTACGACGAGGCCCGGGCGATCTATACGACCGGCGCCTTTGCCGCCGCCGGCGATCCGGCCGCCGAGCGCCGCACCGTCCATCTCGGGGTGGACTTGAGCGTCCCCCCGGCAAGCGCCGTGCGCGCCCCGCTCGACGGCACCGTCCACATCGTCGCCCGCAACGACGGGCCCAAAGACTACGGACCGCTGGTCATTTTGCGCCACGCGCTCCCCTCGGGGCCGGAGTTTTTCACCCTCTACGGCCACCTCGATCCGGACTCCGTCGCCGGGCTCCGGCCGGGGCGGGCCGTCCGGGCCGGCGAGCGTTTCGCCGCCGTGGGCGCCCCGCCCGCGAACGGCGACTGGTGGCCCCACGTCCACGTCCAGATCATCCTCGACCTCCTCGGCCTCGACGGGGACTTCCCCGGCGTGGCCCCGCCCGGCCGCCGTTCTCTCTGGACCGGCCTGTCCCCCGATCCCAATCTCCTCCTGGGCCTCCCCGCGGACCGTTTGCCGGCCCCGGACCCGCCCCCGGCCGAGACCCTGGCCGACCGCCGCCGGCTCCTCGGCCGCAACCTGGGCCTTTCCTACCGCCGGCCCTTGAAGATCGTGCGCGGCTGGATGCAGCATCTCTACGACGAGACCGGCCGAGCCTATCTCGACGCCTACAACAACGTGCCCCTGGTCGGCCATAGCCACCCCCGGGTCGTCCGGGCCGTCGCGGAGCAGATCGCGCTGCTCAACACCAACACCCGCTATCTTCACGACAACCTCGTCCGCTACGCCGGGCGCCTGACGGCCCTCCTGCCGCCGCCCCTGCGCGTCTGTTATGTCCTCAACTCGGGCAGCGAGGCCAACGAGCTGGCCCTGCGCCTGGCCCGGGCCCGGACCGGCCGCGAGGACGTCGTCGTCCTCGAGTCGGCCTATCACGGCCACACCGGCAGCCTCATCGACATCAGCCCCTACAAGTTCGACGGGCCCGGCGGCCGGGGCCGCCGGCCCTGGGTCCACGTCGCGCCCCTGCCCGACGATTATCGCGGCCCCTTCAAGCGGGACGACCCGGGGGCCGGGAGGAAATACGCCGCCGCCCTCGGCCGTCTCCTGGCCGAGGAGGTCGCGCCCCGGGGCGGTCCGGCCGTCTTCGTCGCCGAGACCGTGCCCAGCGTCGCCGGCCAGATCGTGCTGCCCCCGGGCTACCTGGCCGAGGCCTACCGTCTGGTGCGGGCGGCCGGAGGGGTATGCGTCGCCGACGAGGTCCAGGCCGGCTTCGGCCGCCTGGGCACGCACTTCTGGGGCTTCGAGACCCAGGGGGTCGTGCCCGACATCGTCGTCCTCGGCAAGCCCATCGGCAACGGCTTCCCGCTGGCCGCCGTCGTGACGACCAAAGAGATCGCGGCCGCCTTCGACAACGGCATGGAGTTCTTCGCCACTTTCGGCGGCAATCCGGTGGCCTGCGCCGCCGGCCTGGCCGTGCTCGACGTCATGAGGGACGAGCGTCTCCAGGAGCGGGCCCGGCGCGTCGGCGCGCATTTCGTCGCCGGCCTGAAGCGGCTGGCCGAGCGCCATCCGATCGTCGGCGACGTCCGCGGCTCGGGCCTCTTCCTGGGGATCGAGCTCGTCCGCGACCGCGGCACGCTCGAGCCGGCCGCGGCCGAGGCGGCCTACGCCGTCGAGCGCCTCCGCGACCGCGGCGTCCTCACCGGGACCGACGGCCCCTTCCACAATGTCCTCAAGGTCCGCCCGCCGCTCTGCTTCTCCGAGGCCGACGCCGACCTCTTCGTCTCGACCCTCGACGCCGTCCTCGCCGAGGACCCGGTCCGCCCGGGCCCGGCGGGGGCCTGACCAGGAGCCCGCCATGACCATCAAGGCCAAGCTGACCACCTTCGACGCCAGCATGATCGTCGTCAGTTTGATCATCGGCATCGGCATCTTCCGCACCCCGGCCATGGTGGCGGCGGCGGCCAAGACGCCCGCGCTCTTCTACGCGGCCTGGGGCCTCGGCGGCCTGGTCAGCCTGCTCGGCGCCCTGACCTTCGCCGAGATCGGCGGCCGCTTCGCCAAGCCGGGCAGCTACTACAAGGTCGTGGCCGAGAACTACGGCTCCGGCCTGGCCTTCATGCTCAACTGGACCAACGTCGTCATCCTCAACGGGGCCGGCGCCGCCGGCGTGGCCCTGATCGGGGCCGAGTACCTGACGCCGATCGTCTTCCCCGGCGCCGCGCCGACGACCTTGCGCGTCGAGATCACGGCCGTGGTCCTCATCCTCGGCCTGCTCGTCGTCAATTTCCTGGGCATCAAGACCGGGGCCTGGGCCCAGAACGTCTTGAGCATCCTCAAGGTGGTCATGATCGGCGTCCTGGCCGCGGCGGCCTTCCTGTCCAAGAGCGCCCCGGCCGGCCCCGAGGCCCTGCCGCTCGACCGGCCCTGGTTCTTCGCCCTGGGCGTGGCCTTCATCTACGTCTTCTACGCCTACGGCGGCTACCAGAACACGATCAACTTCGGGGCCGACGTCCACGACGCCAAGCGCAACGTGCCCCGGGCCGTCTTCTTCGGCATCCTCGTCGTCCTGGCCTGCTACCTGACCATCAACGTCGCCTACGTCAAGGTCCTGGGCGTCCCCGGCATCGCCGGGGCCAAGCTGGTGGCGGCCGAGACCGCCCGGGTCACCCTGGGCCAGACGGGCCAATTGGTCGTGTCGCTGGCCATTTTCCTCTCGGCCATGGGCTTTCTCAACGTCACCCTGATGCAGATCCCCCGCGTCTACTATTCGATGGCCGAGGACCGGACCCTGCCGGCCGTCTTCCAGAAGGTCAACCCGCGGACGCAGACCCAGGAGTTCGGCCTGCTCTTCCTGGGGGGCATCATCCTGGTCTCCATCTTCCTGCTGCAGAAGTTCGAGAACATCGTCAACTACGTCATGTTCCTGGACACCATCACCCTGGCCGTGGTGTCGTCCTCGATCTTCCGGCTGCGGCGCCAGGCCCGCCGCTCCGGTCAGGCCTACGACGGCTACCGCGTCCCGCTCTATCCTCTCCTGCCGGCCGTCTTCATCGCCGTCATGCTGGCCGTGGCCGGCTTCGTGCTGGCCACCCAGACCCGCGAGGCCCTCTACGGCTCTATCTTCTTCGCCGCCGGCTTCCCGGTCTTCCTGCTCATGCGGCGCGTCAGCCGCCGCGGTGGCGACGCCCCGCCGGCCGCCTAGCCGGGAACGGCGAGGGGGACATGTACCCCGGGTACGTGTCCCCATTTCCTCCCCGGGGACATGTACCCCGGGTACGTGTCCCCATGTTCTCCCGTGGTAGAATGGCTGTTCAAGGAGGGAAACATGGACAAGACCCGCGCCATCCGCAAGGTCCTCGTCAGCCAGCCGACGCTCGAGGGCGCCGGCGTCCATCTGCGCCGCGGCTTCGGCTTCCGGGAGGTCCCCCAGTTCGACCCCTTCCTCATGTTCGACGATTTCCGCCAGGACGACCCGGCCAAGTACCTGCCCGGGTTCCCCTGGCACCCCCACCGGGGCATCGAGACCATCACCTACATGCTGCGGGGCACGGCCGAGCACGGCGACAGCCTGGGCCACCAGGGCGTCATCGGCCCGGGCGACGTCCAGTGGATGACGGCCGGCAGCGGCATCATCCACCAGGAGATGCCCAAGGGCGGGCCCGACGGCCGCATGGGCGGCTTCCAGCTCTGGGCCAACCTGCCCGGGTCCCAGAAGATGAGGGATCCCCGTTACCGCGACGTCAAGGCGGCCGACATCCCCGAGGCGGCCCTGCCCGGCGGGGTCGCGGCCCGTGTCATCTGCGGCACGGTCGGCAAGGTCCGCGGCCCCGTCCGCGACATCGTCATCGAGCCCGAGTATCTCGACGTGGCCATGCCCCCGGAGGCCGAGTTCGTCCACCCGACCCCGCCCGGCCACACCGTTCTGGCCTACGTCTTCGAGGGCGAGGCCTGTTTCTCGGGCGAGACCCGGCAGCCCTCCTACGACATCGAGCCGGCCAGCTACTTCGATCTCGAGCGCCGGCCGGCCCAGGGCGATCACGCCGTCGTCCTGTTCGGCGACGGCAGCCGGGTCAAGGTCAAGACCGCCGCCGCGGCCGTGCGCTTCCTGCTCATCGCGGGCCGTCCCCTCGGCGAGCCGGTCGCCTGGCAGGGCCCCATCGTCATGAACACCCAGGAGGAGTTGCGGACGGCCTTCCGCGAGTACCGGGCCGGGACGTTCCTCAAGCACGGCAGGGCCTGACGGGCCCGGCGGCGGAACGCCGCTCCCCGGACATTGCAAACCCGCGGCGAAACGCGTAATCTGGGGGGCCGAGGAGGCCCGCCATGACGATGACCAGCCGCGAGCGCCTGGACGCCGCCCTCCACCACCGGCAGCCCGACCGGATCCCCGTCGACTTCAACGGCACGGCCGTCACCGGCATGCACGTCAAGTGCGTCATCGGCCTGCGCCGGCACTACGGGCTCGAGGAGCGGCTGGTCAAGGTCCACGAGCCCTACCAGATGCTGGGCTGGATCGACGACGACCTGCAGACCGTCCTGGGCCTGGACGTCGAGGGGGTCTACGGCCCCGACACGATGTTCGGCTACCGCAACGAGAATTGGACCCCCTGGCGCATGGACGACGGCACCGAGGTCCTGATGTCGGGCAACTTCCGGACGACCCGGGACGACAACGGCGACACGCTCGTCTATCCCGGCGGCGACCGGACCGCCCCGCCCTCCGGCCGCCTGCCCAAGAACGGCTTCTTCTTCGACACCATCATCCGCCAGGGGCCCATCGACGAGGACCGCCTCGACCCCGAGGACAACGTCCAGGAGTTCGGCCCGCTCTCCGAGGACGCGCTGGCCCACTACGAACGCGAGTGCGCCCGGGCCGCGGCCACGGGCCGGGGCCTGATCGCCAGCTTCGGGGGCACGGCCCTGGGCGACATCGCCCTGGTGCCCGGGCCCGGCGTCAAGCACCCCCGGGGCATCCGCGACGTCGAGGAGTGGTACGTCTCCACCCTGACCCGGCGCTCCTACGTCCACAAGGTCTTCGAGCGCCAGACGGAGATCGCCCTGGCCAACCTGGCCCGGCTCCGCGAGCGGGTCGGCGACCAGGTCCAGGCCGCCTTCGTCTGCGGCACCGACTTCGGCACCCAGCAGTCCCAGTTCTGTTCGGAGGCGGCCTTCCGCGAGCTCTATCTCCCCTATTACCGGCGCATCAACGACTGGATCCACCTCCACACGGCCTGGAAGTCCTTCAAGCACTCCTGCGGCGCGGTGTTCAACCTCATCCCGGCCTTCATCGACAGCGGCTTCGACATCCTCAACCCCGTCCAGGTCTCGGCCGCCGGCATGGACCCGCGCCGGCTCAAGGCGGAGTTCGGCCGGGCCCTCGTCTTCTGGGGCGGCGGGGTGGACACCCAGAAGACCCTGGCCTTCGGCACGCCGGCCGAGGTCCGGGCCGAGGTCCTAGAGCGCTGCGACATCTTCGGCCGCGACGGCGGCTTCGTCTTCAACGCCGTCCACAACATCCAGGCCAACGTCCCCGTCGCCAACATCGCGGCCATGTTCGAAGCGCTCCGTGAGCATAACGGCGCGAGCTGAGGGATGACTCCCCGCGACGGAATTACGCAGGAGGGGGACATATACGCCGTGACCTCGGGACGCGTAACGTGGGCATGTCCCGGCCACGGCGTACGTGTCCCCGTTTTATCGCGCCCTTCGCCGAGGACCCCATGAAGAGAACCGCCTGGTACGTCCTGGCCGTCACCCTGGTCGCCGCGCTCGGCGGCCTGATCTTCGGCTTCGACACGGCCATCGTGGCCGGGGCCACGCGCTACATGAAGGAGCAGTTCGGCCTGGACGCCCTCCAGGAAGGCTGGGCCGTCGGCGTCGTCCTCATCGGCTGCATGTTCGGCGCCGGCCTGGCCGGTCCGGCGAGCGACCGGATCGGGCGGCGGCGCCTGATGCTCGCGGCCGCCGTCCTGTTCCTGGTCTCGGCCGTCGGCTGCGCCCTGGCGCCGGGGATGGCCGCGTTCCTGGCCTTCCGTTTCGTCGGCGGCCTGGGCATCGGCTCGGCGGCCGTCCTGTCGCCTCTCTACATCGCCGAGGTGGCGCCGGCCCGGGCCCGGGGGGCCTTGGTCTCGGTCAACCAGCTGGCCATCGTCACCGGCATCTTGCTGGCCTACTCCGTCAACGCGCTGTTCGCCGGGGCCGGCCCGGCCAACTGGCGCTGGATGTTCGGCGTGGGCGCCGTGCCGTCGGTCCTCTTCTTCCTGCTGCTCCTGGGCGTGCCCGAGAGCCCGCGCTGGCTGGTCAAGAACGGGCGCGAGGACGAGGCCCGCGCCGTGCTGGCCAGGGCCGACAGCCCGGCCGCCGCCGAGGCCGGCCTCCGCGAGATCCGGGACGCCCTGGCCCTCGAGCGGGGCTCTTTCCGCGAGCTCTTCGGCCCGGCCTTCCGCCGGCCCCTCCTCATCGCCGTCGTCCTGGCCGTCTTCCAGCAGATCACGGGCATCAACGCCATCCTCTATTACGCGCCGCGGATCTTCGAGGGCGCCGGCTTCGCCCGGATGTCGGCCATCGGCCAGTCCACCCTGGTCGGCGTGGTCAACCTGGTCTTCACGGTGGTGGCCATCCTGCTCGCCGACCGGGTCGGGCGCCGGCCGCTCCTGCTCGCCGCCACGGCCGGCATGGGCGTCTCGCTCGTCCTGCTCGGGGCGGCCTTCCGCTCCCCCCTGCTGCCGCCGACGGCCCTGCTCTTCATCATCCTGCTCTATATCGCCTTTTTCGCCTCGGCCATGGGGCCGCTCGTCTGGGTGGTCATGGCCGAGATCTTCCCCATCAAGGTCCGCGGCGCGGCCATGGGCCTGGCCACGCTCGTTCTCTGGCTGGCCGACTTCGCCGTCACCCTGACCTTCCCGCTCCTCTCGGACCGGTTCCACCCGGCCACGGCGTTCTGGCTCTACGCGGGCATGTGCGCCCTGGACCTCGTCTTCATGGCCCGGTTCCTGCCCGAGACCAAGGGCCGGACGCTCGAGGAGATCGAGCGCGGCTGGGTGAAGGCCTGACCCCCGGGCGCGGCCCGGGGAACGGGGCCGGCCGCCCCTACTTCGCCATCAAGGCGTCGGACAGCTTGCGGACGGCGGCGTCGAGCTCGTCGACCAGGATGCCCGACAGGACGGCGGGCAGGAAGCTGACGTGGCGGCCGCCGAGGGGCAGGCGCTTGTCGAAGGAATGGCGGACGACGACCTGGCCGGTCTTGAAGTCCAGGAACTCCAGGTCCATGGCCAGCCGGCCGAACCAGACCTTGGGGTTGTCGATCTCCTCGAGCAGCCGGACCGACGAGCGCAGCACGTAGGCCGGGTCGCCCTGGAGGACGTCGAGGGTGACCCGGGAGAAGCCTTCCTTGCGCAGGAGGTAGTCGCTCATGGCCTCGCGGAAAAGGGCGTCGGGCTTCTTGGCCCAGAAGCTGGAGGAGTAGTATTTCAGCTCGAAGGGCGAGATCCGGTAGATGACCCGGAAGTCGTCGTAGAGGGGATCGACGCGGACGGGCTCGATGTACAGCGGCTTGTCGATCGGGGGGTGCCGCTCGGCGTCCTTGTCGATGGGCACGATCTGGAAGTACCTCTTGGACGGGCTGGAGAAGCAGCCCGCCGCGAGCAGGGCGGTCAGGACGATCAGGACGATCAGGACGGCCGCGGCCGGCCGGGCGGGAGAGCTTTTCATTTCTTGTCCTTTCGCGTCCGCACCAGGGCCGAGGGCTCCTCGGCGATCTCCCGGGAGAACCGGGCCAGGTTCTCGACCGCTTCCCCGAGGCTGGCGAACGTCCGCTGGAGCTGGTTCTGCTGTTCGAGCAGGACGCTTTCGATCTTCTTCAGGCTGACCGAGGCCGTCGACAGGAACCCCCGGAGATCGGCGATGGCGCCGCCGAGCTCCTCGGCCGAGAAGCGCCGGGAGATGTTGTCCAGGGTCTCCCGCGAGCCCGTCTCGACCGTGCCGACGAGCCGGTTGAGGTTCTCGGTCAGCGGCTTGAAGGAGGCCATGGCCGCGGCCATGTCGGCCGTGGCCTTCTCCACGCTGGCCAGAGTGCGGTCGAGGGAGCCCCGGCGGTCCTGGAGCAGCCCGGCCACGGCCGCCGAGCCTTTCTCGGCGCTGTCCATGAAGGCCGTGAACTTGGCCACGTTCTCCGGCGACAGGACCTCGGTGATGCGCTTGGCCGTGACCTGGAGGTTGTTGACGATGTCGTCGGCCTTCTCGCCCAGGCCCCGGCCCATGGGGATCTCGCCGCGGGCCTCGAGCGCCGGGGCGGACGGCGATCCCCCGCTCAGCTCGACGAATTTCTGCCCGGTGATGCCGACGTAGACCATCTGGGCCTGCATGTCGGCGCGGACCGTCAGGCCGGGCCGGATCTTGACCGTGACGTGGACACAGTCGGGGTCCGTCGGGCTCAGGTCGATGGCCGTGACCCGGCCGACCAGGACGCCCCGGTACTTGACGTCGCCGCCGACCGACAGGCCGTTGACGGAGGTGTCCCGGAACTTGATGACATAGGACTCCCCGGGGTCGCTCAGCTTGGGCACCAGGAAGAAGGCGGCCACGACCAGGAAAATGACCGTCGCCAGGGCCAGGAAGACGCCCAGCCGGGTCTTTTGCTCATGCGTCATCATGATGGTCCGTCCTGAGGAAGAATGTCCGGATGAAGCCGTCGTCGGAGGCGGCCAGCTCGGCCGCGCCGCCGTCGAAGTGGAGGCGGCCCTCGTTGAGGACGAGGACCCGGTCGGCCACCCGCTCGATCGAGCGCAGCTCGTGAGTGACCACGACCAGGGTCATGCCGAAGGTCTCCTTGAGCCGGAGCAGGAGATCGTCCAGGCGCGAGGAGGTTATGGGATCGAGGCCCGACGAGGGCTCGTCGCAGAGAACGATGTCGGGGTTGAGGACCAGGGCCCGGGCCAGGGCCCCCCGCTTGCGCATGCCGCCCGAGAGCTCGGCCGGGAACTTGTCGGCCGCGGCGTCCATCTCGACCTGGGCCAGGCCGGCGTGGACCATGTCCCGGACCATGTCCTCCGGGATCCCGGGATAATGCATGCGCACGGGCAGGGCCACGTTCTCGTACAGGCTCAAGCCGTTCAACAGGGCCCCGCCCTGGTAGAGGACGCCGATCCGGGAGTAAAGCGCGCGGAGGGAGCGCTCGGAGGCGTAGTCGACCGGGGCCCCGGCGAATTCGAAGCTGCCGGCCAGGGGCGGCAGGAGGCCGGCCAGGGCCTTGAGCAGGGTCGACTTGCCCGACCCGCTGATGCCCAGGACGACCGTGATCAGCCCGGCCGGGACGCCGAACGAGAGGTCCCGGAGGACGACCTCGCCGCCGTAGCCGATGGTCAGGTCGCGCGCGCGGATGATGTCCATGGTCAATACAGGATGAAGGCGAAAATGCAGTCGAGGACGATGACCAGGGTGATCGACAGGACGACGGACTCCGTCGTGGCCCGGCCGACCTCCTCGGCGCTCCGGCCGACGGTCAGGCCCTTGTAGCCGGCCGAGACGACGATGGCCCAGCCGAAGACGACCGTCTTGACCAGCCCCCAGGCGAAATCGGTCCAGTCGACGGTGTTGACCATCTGGTCGAGGAACTCCTTGGGCAGGGTGCCGTACTTGATGCCGGAGACCGTCATGCCGCCGGCGATGCCGCAGATGTCGGCCAGGCCGACGAGGAGCGGGACGACGGCGGTGATGGCCACCAGGCGCGGCACCATGAGGAACCGCTCGGGCACCAGGCCCATGGTCTTCAGGGCGTCGACCTCCTCGAGGACGGTCATGCTGGCCAGCTCGGCCGTGATGGCCGCGCCAACCTTGCCGGCCAGGATAACGCCGGCCATGAGCGGGACGAGCTCGCGGAGCATGGCGTAGCCGATGATGTCGGCGATGTAGGTCGAGGCCCCGAAATCCTGCAGCGGCCCGGAAGCGGCGAAGGAAATGGTCACCCCGACGAGGAACAGCAGCACGCAGACGATGGGGTAGGACCGGTAGCCCATGAAGAACATCTGGTTGCCGATCTCGCCGGGATAGACGCCCTTGCGGGTCTTGAGATAGTCGCCGACGTGGAAGGCCTCGTCGGCCAGCATCGACAGGAAATCGCGCCCGAGGCGGGCCCGGTTCAGGAACCGGTCGGCCAGGGCCCGGGCGAAACGGCCGCCGCGGCTGCCCGTGAGCGGCGCGGCGGGCTTGGCCGGCCAGGCCGCGTCGGGGGGCCGGGCGAAGCCGGCCCCGGCCCGGGCCAGGGCCTCGGGCACGTTGACCGCGGTGGCCGTCGACGGGTCCCGGGCCACGTGATCCAGGAAAGCCAGGGTGGCGGCGTCGAACTCCTCGACCTCCCGGAAATCGACGATCACGGCCCCGTCGCCGTCACGGTCCCGGATCCGGCCCATGAGCTCGGCCACCTCGGCCGCCCGGAGCCGTTTCGGCAGGACGATCGTCCGGGGCGTCGTCGGGACCGCCGCTTCACTCATCGCGCCTCCGGCAGGACGACGACGGATTGGTTCAAGGCCGGGGCCGTGGCCGGGAAGCGGACCGGGCCGCCGCCGGCCGCGGCCTCGAGGTAGTATTCGATGTCCTCCCCCGGGGCCGGCAGGGTCGCGGCGTAGGCGCCGCGGGCCCGGTGCGTCATCGGGACCCGGCGGAAGGCGCCGCGACCGAGCGGCCGCCACAGCAGGTCGACGGCGGACGGCCGGTCCTCGGCGAGCACCAGGGCCTCGAGCCGTAGCGGCTCCCCCGCCTCGAGCGAGGTCCGCAGGGCCGGCACGACGATCCGGACCGGTCCGTCATAAGCGACGGACAAGCGGCAGGCGGCGGGCGGCTCGGCGCCCAGCAGCCGGACGAGCTCCGCTTCGGGCCGTTCCCAGGCGCCCGGCAGGAGATGCTGCTCCCAATTGGCGATGGTGCCCAGCTCGCCGGTGGTGCTGGCGGTGGCCAGCAGGCCCTGGAAGATGCGCTTCAGGGCCGCGGCCATCTCGGCCCGGACCGGCAGGGCCTCGGTTTCGAGGACAGCCCGGGTGGCCGCGGCCGATCCGGCCGCCTTGGCCTTGGCCACAGCCTTGTCGTAGGCCGCCCACAAAACGTTGAAACGGGCCACGTCGCGCATGTAGCGGAAGCCGGCCAGCCAATAGCCGAACCGCTCCCTGTTCCCCGCCCCGGTGACGGACGGCTCGAGGGCGGCCATCTCGTCGGCGAAGGCGTAGCCCGGCTCGACCTCGGACCAGGGCCGGGGATCGGGCTGGATGTTCCCCGGGCCGCCGATCCAGGTCACGGGCACGGGATGGCGGCCGTCGATGCGGGCGAACAGGGCCGCGATGTCCTCGGCCGCGGCCGGGCCGAACTGGGCCCGGGCCCAGTCGCGGTAGAGGTCCAGGGCGTCCAGGTGCCGCGCCGTCTCGGGGGCGTCGGCTTCGTAATCGAGCACGGCCGGGCCGCCGCAATTGATCTTGCGGGCGAAGCCGGGCCCTTCGACGACGAGGCCGGCCAGGGCCGGATAGTGGATGCGGTCGGCCAGGTCGACGGCCAGGCGGCCGTCGGCCACCTCGACGCCCTCAAAGACGAGGTCGAGGGCCTTGAAGCGGCCGGCCCGGGCGAAGATGTCGACGTTCTCGGCCGCCCGCCGGCCCTGGAGCAGGACGTCGAAGACCCGGCCGCGGGGACGATCGATGGCGCCTTCGACGAGCTGGAGGGTGACCTTGTAGACCCCGTTCGGAACCTCCAGGCGGTAGCCGAAGACGCGGTCGCGGACGTCGGCGTAGACGGCGGCCAGGCCGCCGGCGCCGGCGACCGTCCGGCCCTCGAAGCGCACGTACTGGCCGGTGACCGGGCCGAGGTCGTCGGCCAGACGGCGCGGCAGGGTGTTCCAGCCCTGGTCCCAGGCGGCCCGGGCCAGGGACAGGACGTTGGCCGAAAGGACCCGCGTCCGCCAGTGGATGCCGAGCAGCCCGTCGCAGCCGTAGCGCAGGGCGTCGGCGGCGTCCCGGCGCATGCGGCCGGCCCAGAGCTGGGGCGAGGTCAGGGCCGGGTCGTCCTCCATCCAGGGGATGGCCCAGAGCGACCGGCCCGCGACGCGGGCGAAACCGGGATCGACGGGGGCCTTGCCGACCTCGCGGTTGATGGCGCTCAAAGCCACGTCCTTGGGCAGGACCTGATCGAAGAGGGTCCGGTTCGAGGGCGGCCCGAGGACCCAGCCGCTGGTGGCCAGGCGGAACGGCGGCGCCGCCTCGCGCCAGGCCCGGACGGCCATGTCCAGGTCCGTGGTCACGGCCCCGACGGCCTCCGGCGAGGCGTCGTCCCAGGTCCAGCCCTCGTTCGTCCAGAACCAGTAGTAATCGAGGGGATAGGCCGCGGCGATGCGGCCGAACATGGCCTTGTAGAGGTCCTTGATAACGGCCGGATCGCGGGGATCGCGGCCCTCGGCGGCCAGCCGCTCCCGGACCAGCCGGGGCACGGTCAGCGGCGTTTCGGTCCCGACGCAGGTCCGGACGCCGAGCCGGCGGGCCAGGCCGAAGGCGTCCCTGAACACGGCCGCGGCCCGGTCGAAGACGGCGGTCTGGGCCTCGGGCGTGGCCGGGTCGGGACTGAAGCCGGCCATGACGTCGTTGCCGAAATCGTCGTCCGGGAAAAGCGCTGCGGCCCCGAAATGGAAATCGCCGGTCTTTTTCGTCTCGTAGCCCCAGTTGCCGCGGGCCGTGTTCTGGTAGCTGGCCGGGTAGGCCGCGGCCACACTCCCGTCCGGCCCGACGTCAGCCTGGCGGCCGATCCAAACGCTGGGCTCGGCGTTGGGGGTGGCGCCATGGTCCCGGCTGGGGTTCTCGGGGTAGGTATGGAGGCCGATAAAGTTCATCCGCAGCTTGGGCAGCTGGGCCAGGACGGCCTTGTAGTTCTCGAGGGTCCACCAGTCCGGTCCCTCGGGGAAATCGTGGAAGGGCAGGATGCCGCGGACGGCGAAGAGCGGCCGGCCCGTCTCGTCGAGGTCGAGGGCCAGGGCGGGCGGGGGGACGGGGGCGTCGGGCACGACATCGCCCTCGAGGCCGAATCGGACGCCCAGCGCCTCGGCCAGCCGGTAAGCGCCGTACAGCACCCCCGAAGGACCGCCGCCGGCGATCAGGACGATCCGCTTGGAGCGGACCGTGAGGGCCTTGAGCCAGTAGTCCTCGGCGCCCAGGGCCGCGAGGCGGCCCTCCGCCTCGCCGTCGCCGAGGCCGCGGGCCAGCGGCCCATCCTTTAGGAAGACGGCCACCGCCCCGTCCGGGACGGCCGCCGGCGAGACGGCTTCGCGGAGCCGGGGCAGGACGCCCGTCCGCAGGTAGAGATAGCGGCGCACCTCGGCCGCGGCCACGCGCTCGTGCCAGCCGGCGCCCGCGGCGACGACGACGTCGGGGGCAGCGCCGCGCCGGGTACAGCCCGGCGCCGGCAGCAGGGCCAGCCCCGCGAGGGCAAGGAAAATCCAGTGTGCCGGCCTCATGTTCATTCCGACCGCTCCGCAGCTTGGTGGTGCCATTCTATTACGCCCGGCCGGCATTTTCAACGCTTCCGGCCCCCGGCCCCTGTTGACGCCGGCCGCGGCCGGGGATATCATCGGCGCGCCCATGACCATCCGCGAGCGATTCAACAAGGTCTTCCGCTGGGAGAAGCCGGACCGCGTGCCCGACATGGAGTTCGGCTACTGGGACAAAACGATCGCCGTCTGGCACGAGCAGGGCCTGCCGGCCGGGTGCCGGGACAACCGGGACGTCGAACGCCACCTCGGGCTGGAGGGCCTGGAGATCATTCCCGAGGCGCCCGTCAAGCGGGGCCTCTGCCCCGAGTTCGAGGAGAAGACGCTGGGGACGCGCGGCGGCCACCGCCTGGTCCAGACCAAGGAAGGGGCCCTGGCGGAGATGCTCGACTACGACTCCTCGATGCCCCACTTCGTCAAGTTCGCCGTCGAGACCCGGGCCGACTGGGAACGGCTGCGGGACGAGCGGCTGGCGCCGGACGCGCCCGGGCGGGTCGGCGACGTCGAGGCCGCCGTCGCGGCCGCCCACGCCGCCGGCAGGCCCATCCTCTTCCACTGCGGCTCGCTCTACGGCTGGTTGCGGGACTGGATGGGCCTGGAGAACCTGTCGATCGCCCTGATGGAAGACCGGGACTGGGTCGAGGAGATGATGGAGCACCTGACCCGGCTGGACCTCGAGCTCATCGAGCGCCACATCCCGGGCGGCGGCGCGATCGACGTGGCCTGGTGGTGGGAGGACATGTGCTACAACCACGGGCCGCTCATGTCCCCGAAGCTCTTCGAGGAGCTCATGGTCCCCCGCTACAAGCGGATCACGGACGCGCTCAAGGCCAAGGGGATCTTCGTCAACGTCCTCGACTGCGACGGGCGGATCTACGACCTCGTGCCCGGGTGGCTGCGGGGCGGCATCAACTGCATGTTCCCCATCGAGGCGGCCCACACGGACCCCTGGAAGCTGCGCGACGACTACGGGAACGACGTGCTCCTGCTCGGCGGGGTGGACAAGCGGGCCCTCATCGCCGGCGGCGAGGCCATCGACCGCGAGCTGGAGAAGCTCCGGCCCCTGGTCGCGCGCGGCGGCTACCTGCCCTGCGTCGACCACCGCGTCCCGCCGGACGTGACCTACGCGAACTACCTCTACTACCTCGAGAAGAAAAAAGCCATCCTCTGAACCGCCGGCCGGGCGGCGGCCCCGCGCCGCGTCAGGCGCCGGCGGCCCTCTCGAGCCGTTTCATGATCGAGAAGATGAAGGCGGCCGACAGGACGCAGGCCCCGGCCAGGATGGCCCACACCGACCAGAGCGGCAGGCGCTCCCAGAAGAAGGCGGTCACGCCGACGAGGGAGTTGCCGACGGCCGTGGCCGCGAACCAGCCGCCCTGCATCAGGCCCTTGTACTTGGGCGGGGCGACCTTGGAGACGAAGGAGATGCCGATCGGGCTCAAGAAGAGCTCGGCGATGGTCAGCATGAAATAGGTCGAGATGAGCCAGTAGACGGAGACCTGGGAGGCGGCCGGGGCGACCTGGCCGCCCAGGGCCTTGGGGCTCAAGAGGCCGATCGAGCCGACGAGCAGGATGGCGTAGGCGATGGCCGTGGTCAGCATGCCGATGCCGATCTTGCGCGGCGCCGAGGGCTCTTTCCCGCGGCGGTTGAGCCAGCCGAAGACGCCGATGACGAGGGGCGTCAGGACGACGATGAAGAACGGGTTGAAGTGCTGGAACATCTGCGGCTGGAAGGGGTTGACGGCGGCGTAGCCGCTGTAGCGGAGATAGGCCAGGGCGCCGAAGACGGCGAAAGCCGCCCCGCCGAGGAGGCGGGCCAGCCGGCCCGAGGCCTTCCGGATCAGGAAGAACAACCCGAGCAGGGACAGGAAGGCGGGCAGCAGGCCGGTCATGTCGAACAGGAGGTTGGTGGCCTGGCCGACGCTCGGCACCGTGTAGTCCCGGGCGAAGTAGGTCAGGGTCACGGCGCTCTGGTGGAAGGCCATCCAGAAGAAGATGACCACGCCGAAGACGAGGCCGAGGGCGATCAGCCGCTCGCGCGTCTGGGCCGGGGTCAGCTCGACGACCTGGGCCTTGTGGGCCTCGGACTTGGCCTTCTGGCGCTCGGTCATGTCGGCCGCCTTGTAGTGCTTGCGGAAGCCCCAGAAGATGGCCATGGAGATGATCAGGCTCAAGCAGGCGACGCCGAAGCCGAAATGGTAGGACTTGCTCAACTGGTTGATGTAGCGGGTGGCGAAGGCGCCCAGGGTGTCCAGGGTGACGGCCGGGTCCTGGCCTTGGGCAATCGTCAGGAAGGACGAGGCGTCGGCCAGCTTGCTCTTGAGAAGATCGTTGGCCAGGGCCGGGATGCGGGCGTCGTAGGCCAGACCGGACTGGCGCATGATCCAGTTGCAGACGGCCATGGACGCCGACGGGGCGAACATGGCCCCGATATTGATGCCCATGTAGAAGACGTTGAAGGCCCGGTCGCGCAGGGGCGAGTACTTCGGGTCGTCGTAGAGGCAGCCGACCAGGGCCTGGAGGTTGCCCTTGAACAGCCCGGTCCCCAGGGCCACCACGGCCAGGGCGGCCACGACGAGCGGGAAGCCGGTGTTCATCACCGTCGGCAGGGCCAGCAGGACGTAGCCCAGGAACATGACCACCAGGCCCAGGCTGATCGTGCGCCCGTAGCCGAGGAAGCGGTCGGCCAGGAAGCCGCCGAGCAGGGGAAAGGCGTAGACGCCGACCAGGAAGGTGGCGTAGATGGAGCCGGCGGCGGCGGCGGACAGGCCGTACTTCGCCTGCATGAACAGGACGAAGATGCTGACCATGGTGTAGAAGCCGAACCGTTCGCCCATGTTGGCGAAGAAGGCGACGAAGAGGCCTTTGGGGTGTCCTTTGAACATGGTTCACCGTCCTCGGGGGAGAATATGCCGCATCCGGATGCCGCTCAAGGGCGGGATTATACCAAAAAAGCCGGGGCTTCTGGCGAAAATCTATTCGGACTTTTTCTGGATATTTCGCAGACTGTCCGCTCCGAGTCGCTCCGCGGCCACTCTGCAGGTCCGCTTCGAGGACTCCGCTCCCCGCCTTAGGTTTGACCCCATCCCCCTCCCCTCCTACCGCTTGCCGCCCAGGATGGAGCCCAGGACGCCGCGCAGGATCTGGCGGCCCAGGTTCGTGCCCACGGACCGGGCGGCGCTCTTGGCCATGGCTTCGATCAGCGTGTCCTTCTGCCGGCCGGCGGGCCGACGCGGCGCCGGGGCCTGGGGATAGGGGGCCCGGCCCTGGGGCGGCGGGTAATTGTAGGGGGCCTGCTGGCGGGCTTGGGCCTCGGCCTCGGCCCGGGCCTGGGCGTCCGCCGCCGCCCGCGCCGCCTTCTCCTTGAGCATCTCGTAGGCCGACTCGCGGTCGACGGCCTTCTCGTAATGGCCGAAGATGACCGAGCCCTGGACGAGGGCTTGGCGCTCGGCCGGGGTGATGACGCCGATGCGGCTGTGCGGCGGCAGGACGAAGGCCCGCTCGACGACGCCGGGCTGGCCCTTCTCGTCGAGCAGCGAGACCAGGGCCTCGCCCGTGCCGAGCTGGGTGATCTCGGTCTCGACGTCGACCTTGGGGTTCTGGCGGAAGGTCTCGGCGGCCGCCCGGACGGCCCGCTGGTCCCGGGGCGTGAAGGCCCGCAGGGCGTGCTGGACGCGGTTGCCGAGCTGCCCGAGGATGACGTCGGGGATGTCGAGCGGGTTCTGGGTGACGAAGTAGACGCCGATGCCCTTGGACCGGATGAGCCGGACGACCTGCTCGATCTTCTCCAGGAGGACCTGGGGAGCGTCCGTGAACAGGAGGTGGGCCTCGTCGAAGAAAAAGACCAGCCGCGGCTTGTCCACGTCGCCCACCTCGGGCAGGCGCTCGAAAAGCTCGGCCATGAGCCAGAGCAGGAAGGTCGAATAGGCCCGCGGCATCAGCATGAGCTTGTCGGCGGCCAGGATGTTGATCATCCCCCGCCCGGCGGCGTCGGTCTGCATGAGGTCGTCGAGGTCGAGGGCGGGCTCGCCGAAGAAGCTGTCGGCGCCCTGCTCGTCGAGCGTCAGGAGGCCCCGCTGGATCGTGCCGATGCTGGCCGGCGAGATGCGGCCGTACTCGGTCTCGAACTCGTCGGCGTGGTCTCCGGCGTACTGGGCCAGGGCCCGGAGGTCCTTGAAATCGAGGAGGTGGAGCCCGGAGTCGTCGGCGATGCGGAAGATGATGCTCATGACGCCGCTCTGGACGTCGTTGAGGTTGAGCAGGCGCGACAGCAGGAGCGGCCCCATGTCCGACACGGTCGTCCGGACGGGATGGCCCTGCTCGCCGAAGATGTCCCAGCAGGCCACGGGGCTGCCCTCGAAGGCGTAGTCGCCGAGCTTCAGCTTGGCGACGCGTTCGGCGATCTTGGGATTGGGGACGCCCGCCTGGCTGACGCCGGCCAGATCGCCCTTGACGTCGGCCATGAAGACGGGGACGCCGATGCGGCTGAAGCGCTCGGCCATGACCTGGAGCGTGACGGTCTTGCCCGTGCCCGTGGCCCCGGCCACGAGGCCGTGACGGTTGGCCATCTTCGGGAGCAGGAGGAGGTCCTTCTCCCCCCGGGCGATCAGGAGGCCTTCGAGTGCCATGGGGAACTCCTTTCTTTTTTCGGCGGCGGGTCCCAGCCGAGGCTGTCGCGAAGCAGGCCGGCGACGGTCCGCTGCAGGGCGTACCGGAAGGCCTCGATGGTGGAGACCTCCTCGCCGGTCCAATGATCCTTGATGAAGAGCGGCGGGCCGACGTTGACCTTGATGGTCGCCGGCACGCCCCACATGATGTGCGTGCCGAAGATGGACAGGGGCGTCACCGGGACCGACAGGCCGCTCTCCTTGTAGAGGTTGTAGGCCATGATGGACACGCCCCGGCGGAACTCCTTGACGTAGGGATTGGGGTCCTTGGGGAAGACCCGTCCCCGGCCCTGAAGGGTGACGATGGCCCGGCCCTGCCGGAGATAATCCTGGCACTTCTCGATGGCGGCGCGTTTGTGACCGTAGATGTCGACCGGGATGGTGCCGATGCGGGCGATGTGGCCGGACACGAAGTAGACGAGGAACGTGTAGACGGGGTTGAGCAGGACGTGGACGAAGCTGCCGAACCTGCCCATGTGGCGGTGCAGGTGGCGGAGGACGAGCTCGCTGGCCCCGTCGCGGCTGAAGATCATCTGGTTGGCCGTGAAATAGATCATCCGCGGCACGCGCCGGAGCAGCACGGACACGTCCTGGTAGCTGCCGATGTGGTTGCCGACGAGGATGTTCGGCCCCTCGCGGACGAAATTCCCGCCCCCCCGTAGGTCGATCCTCTTGGGCAGGAGGAAGAGACGGGTGGCCCGGTCGATGACCGGCCAGATGTACCGGAATTCCTCTTCGTAGCGGCCCATGGTCAAGGACGTATTCTATCCAAAGCCCCTCCGAATATCAAAAGACGCGGACCGGGCCGCCGCGGCGCTTGCGCGGCCCCGGCCGGCGTGCTACCTTAGGGCCCGTCACCCGTCCCAGGAGGCGCCCATGATCACCCTCATCCGCGGCGGCGAGGTCTTCGCCCCGGAGCCGCTCGGCCGCCGGGACGTCCTCCTCGCGGGCGGGGTCCTCGAGGCCGTCGCCGAACCCGGGCGCCTGGACGCCGCGGGCTGCGGCGGCGAGGTCGTGGACGCGGCCGGCCGGCGCGTCCTGCCGGGCCTCATCGACCCCCACGTCCACATCCTCGGCGGCGGGGGCGAAGGCGGCCCGGCCACCCGGGCCCCGGAGATCCGGATCGAGGACATCGCCGCCTGCGGCGTGACCACGGTCATCGGCTGCCTGGGCACGGACGGCATCACGCGGCACATGTCCTCCCTTCTTGCCAAGGCCCGGGCCCTGGAGATCGAGGGCCTTTCGACGTTCCTCTTCGCCGGGTCCTACGAGGTCCCGGTCCGGACCCTGACCGGCAGCGTCCGGTCCGATCTGGCGCTCATCGACAAGGTCATCGGGGCCGGCGAGATCGCCGTCAGCGACCACCGCTCCTCCCAGCCGACGTTCGAGGAGCTGGCCCGCCTGGCGGCCGAGTGCCGCGTCGGCGGCCTGCTCGGCGGCAAGGCCGGGGTGCTCCACCTCCATCTCGGCGACGGCCGGCGCGGCCTCGAGGACCTCTTCCGCCTGGTGCGCGAGACCGAGATCCCCATCACCCAGATCGTCCCGACCCACGTCACCCGCAACCGCGAGTTGTTCGAACAGGCCCTCGAGTGGGTCGCGGCCGGCGGGGCGGTCGACGTCACCGTCGGGCCCGAGCCGGCCCCGGGCGATCCCGACGTCCCCTTCGAGGAGGCCCTGGCCGCTTTCGCCCGCCGGGACCTGCCGCTGACGCGGATCACGGCCAGCTCGGACGGCAACGGCAGCCTGCCCGTCTTCGACGAAGCGGGCCGGCTGGTCCGCCTGACCATCGCCACCGAGCGGGACCTGCTGCGGAAGTTCCGCGAGGCCGTCCGGTCCGGGCTCCTGCCGCTCGAGACAGCCCTCCGGATCTTCTCGACCAACGCGGCCGACGTCTACAAGCTCGGCGGCAAGGGCCGCCTCGAGCCCGGGCGGGACGCCGATCTCCTCGTCGTCGACGAACGGCTCGAGCTCGTGGATGTTTTCGCCCGCGGCCGGCGCCTGATGGCCGGGGGCCGGCTCCTGGCCCGGGGCACGTTCAGCGCCTGACCCGGGGACGCCGCAGATCGTCCAAGGAGTCGTCCGATGCCCGAACAGCCCGCGGCCGTCGCTCCCCCCGCCGGCCGGCGCCCGTCCTTCGGCGTCGCCCTGGTCCCGCTCCTGGCCATGGCCCTGCTCCTCGGCGTCGGCTACGGCGTCTACAAGATCAAGGCCCAGATCCTGCTGGTCGCGGCCGCCTCGGTCTCGGCCCTCCTCGGGCTCGGCCTCGGCTTCAAGTGGCAGGACATGGAGCGCGGCATCGTCGAGAGCATCCGCAAGGCCCTGCCGGCCATCCTGATCATGCTCTCGGTCGGGCTGCTCGTCGGCTCCTGGATGGCCAGCGGCACCATCCCCATGATCGTCTATTACGGCCTCAAGCTCATCTCGCCCAAGTTCTTCCTGGCCACGGCCTGCCTCGTCTCGTCCGTCGTGGCCCTGGCCTGCGGCACCTCCTGGGGCACTATCGGCACGATCGGCGTGGCCTTCATGGGCATCGCCATGGGCCTCGGCATTCCCCTCGGCCCGGCCGCCGGCGCGGTCGTGGCCGGGGCCTATTTCGGCGACAAGATGTCGCCCCTTTCGGACATCCCCAACCTGGCCACCGTCGTCTCCGGCTCGAACCTGTTCGACCACATCAAGCACATGGTCCCCTCGGCCGGTCCGGCCTGGCTGGCCGGTCTGGCCCTTTACGTCGTCGCCGGCCTGAAGTACGGCGCAACCTCGGCCCGGTCCGAGACCCTGGACCTCATCCTGGCCACGCTCCCGGCCCACTTCCGCTTCAACCTGCTCCTGCTCCTGCCCATGGCCGTCATCTTCTATTTCGCCATCGCCAAGAAGCCGACCATCCCGGCCATGGTCCTGTCGTCGCTGACGGCCGCGCTGCTGGCGGTGATCGTCCAGAAGCTGCCGCTGACGGTCGTGGCCGCGGCCATGAACACGGGCCTGCCGGCCCGGACGGGCGTCGGCGTGGTGGACACGCTCCTCTCCAAGGGCGGCATGATGAGCATGATGGAGACCCAGCTCATCGCCTTCACCGCCTTCTCGTACGGCGGCATCATGCAGGCCACCGGCTGCCTGGCCGTCATCCTGGACAAGGTCATGGGCTTCACCCGGCATGTCTGGAGCCTGGTCCTGACGACGGTCGGCGCGGCCGTCCTGTCGGCCCTGATCACGGGCAGCTCCTACCTGTCGATGATCCTGCCCGCGGACCTGCTGGCGCCCGTCTACCGCAAGAAGGGCCTGGCGGCCAAGAACCTGTCCCGGATCGTCGAGGAGAGCGGCGGCATCGTCGTGCCGCTCATCCCCTGGAGCATGGCCGGGGTCTACATCACGGGCACGCTGGGCGTGTCGACGTTCTCGTACCTGCCCTGGGCCTTCATGAACTATCTCGCGGTGGGGATGCTGGTGCTGTTCGGGTTCACCGGCTGGACGATGGCCCCCCGGGTGCGCGACGACGAGACCCAGGCCGGCAGCTAGTCCTCGGCCTCGCCTTCGCCCTTCCCGGCCTTCTCGAGGGCCTTGCGGAACATCTCGTCGGCCTGGCCGCGCTTTTCCTTCTGCAGCTCGAAGGTGGCCTCGAACTTGCGGTCGAACTCGCCCTGGCGCTTCTGCTCCTTGGCCAAGGCGTCGTCGAGCGAGCCCTTCGCTTTTTTGGCCTTTTCCGAGCGCAGCACGGTCCGGCTGCCGCCGTCGACCCACAGCGTGGCCTCGCAGCAGGGGCAAACGACCGCGAACACGGCTTTGTCGGTCTTGGGGTCCGCCATGCCGCGAATGTAGCACAACGGGCCGGCCGCCTTCAACCGGGCCGGGCCGCCAGGCCGTGCTTCTTCAGGAGCTTGAACAGGCCCTGGCGGGTCAGGCCGACCTCGGCCGCCGTCCGGGTCCGGTGGTAGCGGCAGCGGGCCAAGGCCTCCCGGAGGAAGCGCCGCTCGAAGTCGGCCTTGGCCTCGGCCAGCCGGCGGGTGGCGGCGGCGTGGACCTCGCCGGCCGGGTTGATCTTGGGCGACAGGTGCTCCTCCAGGACGAGCGGCTCGCCGCCGGCCATGACCAGGGCGCGCTGGAGCTCGTTCTGCAGCTCGCGGACGTTGCCGGGCCAGGGGTAGCGCAGCAGCATCTCCAGGGCCACCGGCGAGACGAAGGGCCGCGGCCGGCCCAGGGCGCGGGAAAATTCGTCCAGGAAATGGTTGAGCAGGAGATGGACGTCGTCCGGCCGTTCGCGCAGGGGCGGCAGGTCGATGGCGATGATCTTCAGCCGGTAATAGAGGTCCTGGCGGAAGCGGCCCCGTTCGACTTCGGCCTCGAGGTCCTTGTTGGTGGCGCTGACGAAGCGGACGTCCACGGGCCGGGGCCGCGTCTCCCCGACGCGGCGGACCGTCCGCTCCTCGAGCACCCGCAGCAGCTTGGACTGCAGGGCCAGCGGCAGGTCGCCGATCTCGTCGAGGAAGAAGGTGCCGCCCGAGGCCTCCTCGACGAGGCCGACCTTGTCGCGGAAGGCGCCGGTGAACGCGCCCCGGGCGTGGCCGAAAAGCTCGCTTTCGAGGAGGGCCTCCGGGATGGCGGCGCAGTTGACGGCCACGAACGGCCGGCCCCGCCGCCGGCCCGTGTCGTGGAGGATCTTGGCCGCCAGCTCCTTGCCTGTACCGCTCTCGCCGGCGATGAAGACCGGGGCCTCCGTGTCCCGGACCCGCTCGATCAGGGACCGGACGCGGCGGGCCGCCGGCGAACCGCCCAGGAAGGCCGCGGCCGCCGGCCGCTCGCCGTCCGCGGCCGCCGGCCCGGGCTCGGCCCCCTGAGACGCGCCGCCGCGCTTCCTTAAGAGAAAGAGGACCGGGGCCAGGGCCAGGGTCAGGAACTCCATATTCTCGGCGTCGAAGGGCGTGGCCTGGCCGCGCCGGACGAGGAGGACCAGGCCGGCCGGCCGGCCGCGGACGATCCAGGGATAGGCCAGGACGCTGCGGGGCCGGCGGCCGTCGCCGTCGAGCTCCAGATCGGCGAAAAGCGGCTCCCGCCGCAGGTCGGGGACGAGGATGGGCCGGCCGATCTCGAGGGCCCGGCCGGCCAGGGCCTCGCCGTCCCCCCGGTCGACGGCGGCCCCGGCCGGGGCCGCGTCGAGGCCCCGCCAGACCTCGAAGGCCGGCTCGCCCCGGGCGTCGAAGGCCCGGAAGACGCCCGCGTCCGCCGCGACGTGGTCGAACACGACGTCGGCGACATGGGACAGGAACTGCGGGGTCACATTAGAGCGACGAACGGGCCGGCCGGTTTTTCTCATTGCGCGGCCGGCGGCGGAAAGCCTAGAATGAAGGGCGCCGCGGCGAGCGCGCCGGCCGGCCCTGCGAGGAGGTCGCCATGCGGAACAACAAACTCTGTCTGGGGATGGCCGGCCTCGTCGTCCTGCTTGCGCCGGGCCTCCGGGCCGACGCTCCGCCGACGGTGGCCGAGGCCCTGAAGAAGGTCCGGGTCCTGGCCATACCCGAGAGCGGCCGCCCGGTCGACCGGACCGTGGCCGACGAGCTGAAGACCTTCTGGGCCGGCCAGGCGGAGATCCGCGCCGTCGGACCGAACGCCCGGCCGGGGACCGAGGCCGGCGTATTCCGCATCGCCATCGCGGACGAGGGTCTGGCCGCCGGGCCGGCCGCGGGGGATCTCCGGAACGCCGAAGGGAGGAGCTGGATGTATTTCCGGCTCGGCCCCGACGGCTCGGGCGAGCTCGTCGCTTCGGCGCCCCACCTTCTCTACGCCCTCTTCCAGTTCATCGACGACGACTGGCACGGACTTGGGGCCGCGGAGTTCGAAAAGGGACGGCTCGTCGTGCCCCGCTTCTCGCGCCTCGAGGGCGGCGACAACTATCTGGCCAACCCGAAGCGCGTGGCCGCGGGCTACAACGCCGAGCATTCCATCCGCGAGCTGGCCCGGCTGGGCTTCAGCCACGTCCCCGTCAACGCCCTGGCCAAGGACATGCCGGCCGAGCAGGGCCCGCCCGGGGAGATCTACTACCGCTTCTACTACTTCAGCCCCGACCTCGACCAGTTCGTCGAGACGCCTCTCAACGCCGGGGCCTACGCCCCCGAGTACCTCGAGGCCAACCTGGCCCTGCTCAAGGAGAACGCCCGGCTGGCCGTGAAATACGGCCTGACGCCCGGCCTGAACATCAGCTCGCCGCGCTCGGTCCCGGACGCCGTCCTGGAGAAATACCCCTACCTGCGCGGGGCCCGGGTCGACCATCCTTTCCGCAGCTACCGGCCCCGCTACACGCTGACCCTGTCCCACCCGGCCGTCCGCTGGCACTACGCCGAGCTCATGCGGCGGCTGATGAAGGAAATCCCCGAACTGGGCTACATCTACCTCTGGACGAACGACAGCGGCTCGGGCTTCGAGTACACGGCCAGCCTCTACGCCGGCCGCAACGGCGGGGCCTATCTCGTCAGGGAGTGGAAGTCGCACGAGGCCGTGGCCAAGGCCGCGGCCGAGAACGTCCTGCGCTACTTCCGGACCCTGCGCGAGGCGGCCGCCGAGACGCGCCCCGGCTTCCGGCTGCTCTTCAATCTCTTCTCCTTCTCCAACGAGGAGACGTTCATCCTCGACGGCCTGACGCCGGGGCTCGACCTGTGGGTGGCGCCGAAGGAGCTCGACGATTCGCCGCGCGGCCGGCGCCTCAAGGCCCTGCCGGCCAAGGGGAGCGACATCTTCACGACGACGAGGCTGCAGAACAACTATCTCCTCGGCATCCCCTCGCCCTGGCTGGCCGCCGAGGAGGTGCGCGGCCTCCTGGCCGCCGGCTTCGACAAGGCCCAGGTGACGGTCGATCCGCAGCCGCTGGCGCCCTACGACGTCAACCGGGAGGTCCTGCGGGCCCTCAACTTCGACCCGGCCGCCGACGTCGACGCCGTCGTCGCCGCGGCCGCCGCCCGGTTCGTCCCGCCGCCGGCCGTGCCGGACCTGGTCCGGGCCTGGCGGCTCTGCGACGCGGCCGTCCGGGGCTTTCCGCCGATCATGCTCTACGGCGACAACAATTGGGGCTTCCCCTGGTACCGGCTGCTCGTCCGGCCCTTCGCCCCGGACATCGGCGGGATCCCGGAGGCCGGGCGGGCCTACTACGAGAAGTTCATGATCGCGACCTTCAACAATCCCAACCTCGTCGACCTGGGCACGGACATCCTCTGGACGCTCATGGACACGGCCCAAGCCGACGCGGCCGTGGCCCAGGCCGACCGGGCGGCCTGGAAGCCGCTCGACGAGGCCATCGCCGTCCTGGGCGCGGCCGTCGCGCGGGTGCCGGACGGGGTCCGCATCGGACCGGACGGCCTCCGGCGTTATAGCGGCGATGCCGAGGTCCTGGTCGACCAGCTCGACCGGCTGCGCGCCCTGCGCTGCTACTTCCGGACCCTGCGCAACACGGCCGCCTGGGTGGCCGGCGTCCACGGCTTCATCGAAGCCAAGGACCCGGCCGAAAAGGCGCGGCGCCGGGCGGCCGTGAAGGCCATGGTCGACGACGAGATCCATAACGCCCGGGACCTGGCCGCCCTCTTCGAAACCTCGAGGATCCGCTTCCTGCCCATCGACCCGTCCGGCGAGACCTTCAACATGTACGGCCCGAACCTGGCCGGGCTCGTCCGTAAGAAGATCGCCCTGATGAAGGAGCACCGGGACGACGAGCCCCGCATCGACCTCGACTTCATGTGGCGGCTGCCGCCCGGCGCCGGCCTCGATCCCAAGGCCTATCTGAAATACCGTTAAGAAGGACGCCATGAACGCGTTGACCGTCGGCTACGGCGAACGGACCATCACCCCCCCGCTCGGGGTCGATCTGGCCGGCTACGGCTTCTACCTCGACCGCCGGGCCGAGTCCGTCCTGGACGACCTGGCCTGCCGGGCCGTCTGTGTCCGGTCCGGCGGGCGGGCCTTGCTCCTCATCGCCTGCGATGTCATCGGCTTCGCCGTCGGGGAGGCCGACGCCATCCGGACCGCCGTCGCCGCGGCCCTGGGCCTGCCCCGGCAGGCCGTCCTGCTGGCCGCGACGCACACCCACTGCGGCCCGGCCACCCAGCCCATGCCGGGGCTGGGCGAGGTCGATCCGGCCTACCTGGCCCGCCTGCGCGGTCTCATCGCCGAAGCGGCCGCCGAGGCCGCGTCTTCGGCCCGGCCGGCCGCCTTCTCCTATGCGCTGGAGGCCATCGAGCCGCTGGGCTACGACCGCCGCCGGAAGGATTTCCGCGGCGTCGACAACGTCCTCAAGGCCGTCGTCTTCGCCACCGCCGAGCGCCGCCTCCACCTCCTGAACTATGCCTGCCACGCCGTCGTCTTCGGCCGCCGCCGCCACGTCTCGGCCGACTGGCCCGGCGCCGTCGTCCGGGAGATCGAAAAGGCGGGCGACCGGGCCGTGTTCTTCCAGGGCTTCTGCGGCGACGTCGACCCCGTCCTGCAGATGAACCGCTGGGGCGAAGGGACACCGGACGATCTGGGCGACATCGCCGACCTGGTCCGGCGGCGCCTGGCCAGGGCCGGGCGCTACGCCGCGGGCGGGCCCGACCCGGTCCTGGCCTCGCGCGAGGACCGCATCGACATCCCCCTGACCGTCCCCGACAAGCGGACGATCGAGCGCCAGGCGGCGGCCTTCGCCACGACCTACGCCCAATTCCCGGGGGCGGACCGCTTCGCCGAGGATTGGCGGCGGCGGGCCCTGGAGGCCGCTCCGGCCATGCGCCGCGACCCGTTCCTGCGGGACGTGCCGGTCCAGGCCCTGTCGATCGGCGGCTTGAGGCTGGCCGCCCTGCCGGGCGAATTCTTCGGCGCGATCGGCCTGAAGCTGCGCCGGGCCTTCGATCCTCTCCTCCCCGTGGGCTATGCCAACGGCAACATCGGCTATGTCCCGACCGACCGGGATTTCCGCGACCGGGCCGACTACGCCTGCTACTGCGCGCCGATGTTCTACGGCCTCTTCCCCTTCGCGCCCGGGGTCGAACGGACGTTCATGACGGCGGCGGGCCGGGCCCTGCGGTCGGTCGCCGGGTAAGACGAGGAGACCATGGAGCATCTCGCCGGCTGGTTCTTTCTCGGCCTGGTCGTGGCCGGTTTCGCGGCCATGAACTTCGTCATGAAGCTGGCCACGCTCAAGGGCCACGCCTCTCCCGTCCTGACGGCGGCCCTGTTCGCCGCCGCGGCGGTCCTGTGCCTGGCGGTCCTGGTCGTTTCGGGACGGCCCTGGCTCGTCTCGGCGCCCGTGGTCCTGCTGGCCGCCGGGGGGGGCATCGGCGGGGCCGTGGCCTATTTCTTTTTCTTGAGCGCTCTCAAGACCGGGCCTTACGCCCTGTCCATCTCCATCTACACGATGGCCTTCCTGCTCCCGGTGGCCTTCGCCGTCGCCGTCTGGTCCCGTCCCCTGACGGGCCCCCTGGCCGCCGCTCTTTTGTTCATCGTGGCCGGCGTGGCCCTCATCTCCTGGTCGGGGGCCGCGGCAGGAGGCGAAACCCGGGGCGCCCGGGCGAGGTGGCTGGCCCTGCTCGGCGCGGCCTTCGTCCTGACGGCCGTCCCCCAGCTGGCCCAGGCGGCCGCGGTCCGGCAGGGCGAAATCAACCTCTGGTTCTTCCTGTTCGCGACCTTCGCTTCGGGCGGAGCGGCCCTCTGGATCTTCCTGGCCGCCGCCAAGACCCGGCCCTCCGCCGGCGCCTTCGGCTACGCCGGCCTGGCCGCGGTCGGCAGCGTGGCCGGCAATTTCTTCACCCTCAAGGCCCTGTCGCGGCTCCCCGAAACGGCCGTCTTCCCGGTCGCCAACGCCGGGCCCATCATCGCCGCGGTGCTGCTGGGTCTCCTCTATTTCAAGGAGAGGATCCGGCCCCTGGCCTGGCTCGGCATCGCGGCCGGCATCGCCGGGATCGTCCTGCTCGCTCGTTGACAGGCCCGCCCGGCGGGGATAACCTGGGGCCATCCCGCCGCGGAGGAGAAGCCCGCATGAACGTCCGCAAGCCCGTCCTCGCCGTCCTGGCGCTGCTCGTCCTCGGGACCGTCGCCGCGCCCTCCCCCGGACCGGCCCAGGCCCCGGCCGCCGACCGCCTGCAGTGGTTCCGCGAGGCCAAGTTCGGCCTGTTCATCCACTGGGGCGTTTACTCGATGATCGGCCGCGAGGAGTGGGCCCGGCAGCTGCTCCAGATCCCGCTCAAGGAGTACCAATACTACGCCGACAATTTCGATCCCGTCGGCTTCGATCCCGACGCCTGGGCCGCCCTGGCCAAGGAGGCCGGGGTCAAGTACGTCATCATCACCTCCAAGCACCACGACGGCTTCGCCATCTACGACAGCGCCTTCACCGATTACGACATCATGCGCGCCAAGTACGGCCGGGACATCCTGGGCCCGCTGGCCGCGTCGATGAAGAAGGCCGGCCTCCCGCTCGGCTTCTACTACTCGATCATGGACTGGCACCACCCCGATTACCTGCCGCGCCGCGATTGGGAGAAGGACCGGCCGGCCACGGGGGCCGATTTCGGCCGCTACATGGACTTCGCGACCAACCAGCTCCGGGAGCTGGTGGCCAAATACGACCCGGCCGTGCTCTGGTTCGACGGCGAGTGGGAGCACTCCAACGAGGAGCAGCGGGCCTTCGCCATCGGCAAGATGCTCATGGAGATGAAGCCCGCGCTCCTCATCAACGACCGGCTCTGGCGGCGCGAGCCCGGCTTCGGCGACTTCGGCACGCCGGAGAACTACGTCCCGGCGACCGGGGTCCGCAACCCGGACGGGACGCCGCGCCTCTGGGAGGCCTGCACCACCATGAACTGGAACGGCTGGGGCTACAACCGCACCGAGACCGAGTTCCACAGCACGCCCCAGCTCATCCGCCAGCTCGTCGAGGTCGTCAGCAAAGGGGGCAACCTGCTCCTCAACATCGGGCCGCGGCCCGACGGCCGGATCCAGGCGGACTTCGCCTCGCGCCTGCGGGAGATCGGGGCCTGGCTCAAGACCAACGGCGAGGCCATCTACGGCACGACCGCCAGCGTCTTCGAGCGCCTGCCCTTCTTCGGCCGCTGCACGGTCAAGGACCGGACGCTTTACGTCCACGTCATGGGCTGGCCGAACGACGGCGCCATCACCCTGCCCGGGCTCAAGACCGGGGTCCGCAAGGCCTATCTTCTGGCCGACCGGTCGAAAGCGCTCCTGGTCCGCCGGGCCGGGAACGACGTCGTCGTGTCGCTGCCGGTCCGGGCCCCCGACAACGACGCGACGGTCGTCGCCGTCGAGCTCCAGGGGCCGCCGGTCGTCGAGCCGTACCGGATCATCCCGGAGAAGAACGGCCGGATCGAGCTGCCGGTCTATCTGGCCGACCTCCAATCGGCCATGGGCCAACGGGCCTATCTGGACCACTTTTACAGGACGACCATGCTGGCCAACTGGCAGAACGTCAACGACACCCCGGAATGGCGGTTCGCGACCGCGGCGCCCGGGACGTTCGAGGTCCTGGCCTCGTACGCCAGCATGTGGGGAGGCCAGGCCGCCTACGAGGTCGAGGTGGACGGCCGCAAGATCGCGGCCAAGACGGAGTCCTCGCCGAGCGTCTATTTCCCGGCCACGTTCCGCGTCGGCCGGGTGACGCTCCCGGCCGGCGAGCACACGGTCCGGGTGCGCATCACGGCGGTCGTCAACAACCACGCCATGAACCTGGAGAAGGTCGTCCTCGTCCCGGCGAGGTGAGGGACGGGTCCGGGCGCTACTTCAGGACGACGTCGCATTCCCCGGCGAGGGCCGGGTCCTTGGCGTCGCGGACCTTGATGGTCAGCGTGTCGCCCTTGGCGAAGCCGGGGTTCTTGAAGTAGATGGGCGTCATGAAGCCGTAGAGCGAGTGCATGTAGCCCTCGGTGATGGCCAGGGGGGAGCCGAGGGTCAGGGGCGGGAAGAAATTGGACTTCTCCGGGAACTCGTAGAGCCGGACCCAGGAGGAGATGAGGCCTTCCTTGCCCAGGCGGCGATAGAAATTCATGTCCCGGATCTCGCCGCGGTAGCTGTCCCGCAGCTCGGCCAGGGTGGGCATATGGTAGTCCTGGCCCTTGTAGACCATGACCACGTCCTTGGCGGCCACCGTGACCGCCTTGTTCTGGTCCGCGGCGCCCATGAACAGCATGAACATGACGTAGGGGCTCTTGAGGGACTGGCTGGCCATGGCCGCGTCGACGGCCACCAGGATGGGCCCCGACTCGTTGGCGAAGGCGCCCATGCCCAGGTCCTTGGTCTGGGGCAGGCCCGCGACGGCGAGGGCCAGCACGGCCGCCCCGAGAAACACGATCTTCGCGAATCTCATCGGATTCTCCTTTCAGCCTGGCGGGCTGGCGATCGTGCCCGGCCCGCCGGATCGTCCGGGCCCTTGGCCCGGGCGGCTTCGTTAATAAGCAAGCATCGTGCCAAAGGGCCCGGCGGGCCGGGCAGGCGGCTCGAGGCGGGGGCCGGAAGGGACTGTCCGCAAAGACGGACAGCAGGTGTCCTAATTCCGACTTAAATAGTAGACATTAGGAGGGCTGGAGGGTCTTCTTGATCCTGGTCGTGTCGTAGCCCTTGGCGGCCGCCCGGCGGATGAGGTCGTCGTAGACGGCCGGCTCCATCTGGGGGGTGCGGGACAGGATCCAGTAATAGGACCGGTCGGGGTGCCCGACGACGGCCCAGCCGTAATCGGGGTCGAGCTCGATGATCCAGTAGGCCCCGGCGAACGGCCAGAAGAAGCGGACCTTGAGCTTGGCGTTGGTCGTCTTGTCCACGATCCAGGCCTTGCCCCGGATGGAGCGCGGCGGGGCGTCAAGGCGGTCCTTGCGACAGACGTTGACGACCTCGAGAGCGCCGTCCGGGCGAAGCGAGTAGTGGGCGGTGACGCCGACGCAGCCTTTCTGGAAGCGCTGCGGGATGGTGGCGATCTCGTACCAGGTGCCGAGATAGCGCTGGATGTCGACGCGGGGCACGACCTCGAGCGGCTTGGGGGCCGCCGCGGCGGCCACGGCGGCGGTCGATAGGACGACGCCGGCAAGGGCAAACAACCAGAGCTTCATGGGACCTCCTCCGGGACGGGGCCATTGTACCGGCCCGGGCCGGCCCGGTCAACGGAGGCCAGGGAGGGGCGCGGTTGAAATGCCGGCCTCCTTTTAATAGAATCGGCCTGCCGTGGCCGCGCCAAGCCCGCTCCGCCGTCCCCGTTCCAGCTGACCCCGTTCGCCCGGAGTCCGCCTTGGCCGCCCGGGATCACCGGCCAGGAGGATGAACATGGGAACGAACGCGTCGGAATCGTCGCGCCGGCGGTTCCTGAAGACGGCCGCGCTCGGCGCCGCGGCCCTGGCGGCCGGACCGGCCGCGGCCGCGGGGCAGGCCGGGCCCGCCTCCGGCAAGGGGCCCGGGATCAAGCTCAAGTACGCCCCCGACCTGGGCATGTTCGCGGCCAGCGCCGGCAAGGGCCCGATCGACCAGCTGAAGGCCGTGGCCGACCGGGGCTTCGCGGCCTGGTTCGACAACGGCCTGATGGGCCGGCCGGCGGCCGAGCAGGAGGCCCTGGCCCGGGAATCCGCGCGCCTCGGGCTGACCATCGGCCCCTTCGTGGTCTACGCCGATTTCGCGGTCGAGTCCTTCGTCGGCCGGGACGCGGCGGTCCGCGAGATGCTGGCCGGGCGGTTCAGGACGGCGGTCGAGACCTCCAAGAGGACGGGCTGCAAATGGACGCTGGCCGTCCCCGGCCGGTTCAACTTGAGCGCCGACTGGGGCTACCAGACGGCCAATGTGGTCGAGAACTTGAAGCGGCTGGCCGCGCTCTGCGAGCCCTCGGGCCTGGTCATCGTCCTCGAGCCGCTCAATCCCAAGGACCACCCCGGCCTCTTCCTGACCAAGATGGCCCAGGCCTATGAGGTCTGCAAGGCCGTCGGCAGCCCCTCGGTCAAGATCCTCGACGACATGTACCACCAGCAGATCACCGAGGGCAACATCATCCCCAATATCGACGCCTGCTGGGACGAGCTGGCCGCCTTCCACGTCGGCGACTCGCCGGGCCGGCGGGAGCCGGGCACGGGGGAGATGAACTACCGCAACATCTTCAAGCACATCCACGGCAAGGGCTATGCGGGCGTGCTGTGCCTGGAGCACGGCCTGAGCCGCAAGGGGCTCGAGGGCGAAAAGGCGCTCCTCGAGGCCTATCGCGCCGCCGACGATTTCTAAAAGCCGATGGGGTCAAACCTGCATCCGGGAGCGGATTCGGAGCAGCGACCGCCGGAAGCCCCGGCGGAGCAGCACGGAGCCGGGCTTCCGGGAGGTATCTTGAAGAGGATTCTGGGTCAAAAGGCAGGTTTGACCCCATCCCGAAAAGGAGAGCCGAAATGAGCGACAACGAGCTGACCCGCCGCGATTTCCTCAAGACCGCCTCGCTGGCCTCCGCGGCCGCGCTGGCCGCGGCCGTGCCGGGGTCCGGCGGCCTTTTCGCCGCCGGGTCCGACACCATCCGCATCGGGATCATCGGCTGCGGCGGCCGGGGCACGGGCGCGGCCATCGACGCCGTGAACGCGGCGCCGGGCGTGGAGATCCTCGCCCTGTACGACCCGTTCCAGGACCGCCTCGACAGCTGCCTCAAGACCCTCCGCGAGAAGGTCCCGGCCGCGGTCAAGGTCAAGGCCGAGGCCTGCTTCACCGGCCTCGACGGCTACAAGAAGCTCCTGGCCATCAAGGACATCAACTACATCGTCACCGCCGCGCCGCCCGGCTTCCGGCCCCTCCACCTCGCGGCCGCGGTCGAGGCCGGCAAGAACGTCTTCATGGAGAAGCCGGTCGCGGTCGATCCGGTCGGGGTGCGCTCGGTCATCGCCAGCTCCGCGCTGGCCGCGGAGAAGGGCCTGGCCGTCGTCGCCGGCACCCAGCGCCGCCACGAGCGGCGTTATCTCGAGCTCATGAAGCGCATCCACGAGGGCGCCATCGGCGAGATCGTCGGCGGCCAGTGCTACTGGAACCAGGGCGACCTGTGGGTCATCAAGAAGACGCCCGAGATGAGCGAGATGGAGTGGCAGTGCCGCAACTGGCTCTACTTCTCCTGGACCTCGGGCGACCACATCGTCGAGCAGCACGTCCACAACATCGACGTCATGAACTGGGCCCTGGGCGCCCTGCCGGTCAAGGTCATGGCCATGGGCGGCCGCCAGGTCCGGACGGCCCCCGAATACGGCAACATCTTCGACCACTTCGCCGTCGAGTTCGAGTACCCGGGCGGCGTTCGCGTCGCCAGCCAGTGCCGCCAGACCAAGGGCTGCGCCGAGCGGGTCGAGGAGAAGATCGTCGGCACCAGGGGCCACGCCTTCGGCTACGGCGAGATCGGCGGGGCCAACCCCTGGAAGTTCGAGGGCGACGAGGAGAACCCCTACGTCGTCGAGCACAGGGACCTCATCGCCGGCATCCGGGCCGGGAAGCCCCTCAACGAAGGGAAGCGCATCGCCGAGAGCACGCTCTGCGCCATCCTGGGCCGCATGAGCGCCTACACGGGCCGGGCCATCTCCTGGGATTGGGCCATGAACTCGTCCAAGCTCGACCTCTTCCCGGCCCAGCTCGAGTTCGGCCCGCACCCGGTCGATCCGGTGGCCGTGCCGGGCGTGACGCCGCTCGTCTAGGATGAACGGAGGACCCATGAGCCAGATGAACCGTCGCAACTTCCTCAAGACCGTCGCCGTGGCGGGCGGCGCGGCCGTGGCCGGCTTCCCGACCATCGTCAAGGCCTCGGCCCTGGGCAAGGACGGGGCCGTCGCGCCGTCGGACCGCATCGTCATGGCCGGCATCGGCTTCGGCATGCAGGGCCCCTCGAACATGGCCAACTTCCTCGAGAAGCCCGAGGTCCAGTGGGTGGCCGTCTGCGATCTCGACACCGAGCCCCTGGCCATGGCCAAGGGCATGGTCGACAAGAAATACGGCAACAGGGCCTGCGCGACCTATCACGATTTCCGCGAGCTCTACGCGCGCAAGGACCTCGACGCCGTGTCCATCGCCGTCCCGGACCACTGGCACGCCATCCTGTCCATCGCGGCCCTGCGGTCCGGGTTCGACGTCTACGGCGAGAAGCCCCTGACCCACAACCTGCGCGAAGGGCGGGCCCTCGTCGACGCCGTCAAGCGCTACGGCCGCGTCTGGCAGACCGGCTCCTGGCAGCGCTCGGTCGAGAACTTCCACCAGGCCTGCGAGCTCGTCCGCAACGGCCGCATCGGCAAGATCAAGAGGATCGAGGTCGGGCTGCCGCAGGGCCATTACGACTTCGCCGGGACCTTCGGCCAGGAGGCGCTCGTCGCGCCGCCGCCGAACCTCGACTACGAATTCTGGGTCGGGCCGGCGCCCTGGTGGCCCTACTGCAAGGCCCGCGTCCACATGAACTGGCGCTGGAACATGGACTTCGGCGGCGGCCAGTACATGGACTGGATCGGCCACCACCTCGACATCGCCCACTGGGGCATGGGCTGGGACGAGACCGGCCCGGTCGAGATCGAGGCCGCGGGCGAGTACCCGACGTCGGGCATCTACAACAGCCCGACCCGATACTACGTCAAGGCCAAGTACGCCGACGGGACGCCCATGGTCCTGGCCGGCGGCCACGACGAGATCTGGAGCGGCACCAAGTGGATCGGCGAGTACGGCTGGATCTGGGTCGACCGCGGCCAGTTCGAGACCGAGCCGGCCGGCCTCAAGCGAGAAACGATCGGGCCGGACGAGGTGCGCCTCGACAAGAGCCGCGACCACCAGCAGAACTTCCTCGACTGCGTGCGCAGCCGGGGGAAGACCATCACCCCGGCCGAGACGGCCCACCGCTCGGCCAGCGTCGGCCACCTCGGCGTCATCGCCATGGAGGTCGGCCGCAAGATCAAATGGGACCCGAAGACCGAGACCATCATCGGCGACCCCGAGGCGGAGCGGCTCCTCGGCCACTCCTACCGCCAGCCCTGGCAGCTGCCGGAGTGAGGAGAGCGACCATGAGAACGGCATCAAGATCCAAGATCCTCGCGGCTCTTCTCGTCACCGTTTTTCTGGCGCTTCCGGCCGGGCCGGCCGCCGCCCAGATGAACGAACAGTCCAGGCGCGACATGGGGCTGACGGTCGAGCCCTTGGACCTCATCCTGCGGGACCTCCAGGCCTTTGATTTCAAGGATGTCGGGCCCCTGATGAGGCTGCGGGCCGCGGTCTTCGCCCGCAAGGACGATCCTCGAGCGAAAGAGGAGACCGAAGCGGCCCTGCTCAAGTTCGTGCAGGGCTCGCCCGCGCCGGGCGGGCTCATGGCCGCCTGCCGGGCCCTCCGGCTGATCGGCGGCCCCGGGGCCGTCCCCGTTTTGGCGGCGCTTGTCCTCGAGGCCGGAACGACCGGCCCGGCGCGCTACGCCCTGGAACGGATCCCCGGAAGCGAGGCCGACCAGGCCCTGCTCGCGGCCCTCGACAAGACCGCGGCCGATGTCCGCCGCGGCGTCGTGTTCTCGATCGGCGAGCGCGAGTCTGCGGCCGCGGTGCCGGCGCTGGCCAAGCTCGCGGGCGGGACCGACGCGGCGCTGGCGGCCGACGCGGTCAAAGCCCTCGGCAAGACCGGCGGCGCGGAGGCGATAAAAGCCCTGACGGCGATGCTCGGCAAGTCGAGTCCGGCGCTGAAGTCCGAGGCCGCCTCGGCTCTCCTGCTCGCCGCCGAAATGGCGATCCAGTCGGGCGACAAGGCCGCCGCCGCGTCCATCTACGACAAGGTCTTCGCGGCCGCCGTCACGCCGGTCCTACGCCAAGCCGCTTTCGAGGGCCGCATCGCCGCGGCCGCCGATCCCCGGGACATGGTCCTCAAGGCCCTGGCCGGCCAGGAGACTCTTCTCTACGCGCCGGCCCTGGTCGCCGTCCCGGCCCATTTCCCCGGGGCCGACGTCGCCGGGGTGGCCGGCCTGATGGACCGCCTGCCCGTGGAGAACCGAATTCAGCTGACGGCGCTCCTGGCCGGCTATCCGGCCGCGATCGCGACGCCGTATCTCCAAGCCGCCGCGGACAGCCCGTCCGCCGACGTGCGGCGGGCCGCCCTGCGGGCCCTCGCGGCCGCCGGCGACGGCGAGTCCGCCGCGTTCCTGGCCGCCAAGGCGGCCCGGACGGCCGGCGCCGAACAGGACGCGGCTCGCGAAGCCCTGGACAGGATGAAGGGACTCGACGTCGACGCCGCGGTCCTCGAGCAGCTCGGCCGGACCGCCGACGAAGGGACCAAGGCCGAGCTCGTCCGGACCGCCGGCGAGCGCCGGATCGCTGCGGCCAAGCCGGCCTTGATGGAGACGGTCAAGGCCGGCGCGCCGGCGCTCCGGTCGCGGGCGGCGGCCGCCCTCCGGGCGGTTTGCGCGCAGGGCGACCTGCCGGCCCTCCTCGATCTCCTGGCCGGGCTCGACGACGAACAGGCCCGGGAGACGATGGAAGACACGGTGGCCGCCGTGGCCCGGGCCAATCCCCGCGAGCTGGCCCGCGCCGGCGAGGCCATGGCCCGGCTGGCCGCCGTCAACGACTCGCAGGACCGGGCCGACCTGCTGCGCGTCCTGGGCAAGATCGGCGACGATTCGGCCCTGCCCCAGGTGAGAGAGGCGCTCGGAGACGCGGACGGAGCCGTCGTGGACGCGGCCGTCAGGGCGCTGGCCGATTGGCCCACCATCGCCGCCCGCGACGACGTCCTCGGCATCGCCCGGACGGCTACGTCCCTCAACCACAAGGTGCTGGCGGCGCGGGCCTTCGTCCGCATGGTCGGGCTCGAGCCCTACCGGGCGCCCGAGGCGGCGACGGCCGACCTGGCCAAGGTGCTGGCCCTTGCGCCGCGGCCCGAAGAGCAGAAGCTCGTCCTGGGCCTGCTGGGGCGGTTCCCGTGCCCGGACGCGCTCAAGATCGCCGAATCGCTGGCCGCCGACCCGGCCGTGGCCGCCGAAGCCAAGCTGGCCGCCGAGCGCATCCGGGGGTCTCTGAAGTGAGAAGGGGTCCGGCCTGATCGCGTCAGGCCGAAAGGAGAGGTCATGATCGAAGGACAAGCCTCGGGCGGCGGTTCGCCCAAGCTGCGCTACGGCATGATCGGGGGCGGGCCGGGCGCCTTCATCGGCGACGTCCATCGCAAGGCCATCGCTTTGGACGGCCGGGCCGAGCTCGTCTGCGGCGCCTTCTCGCGAAGCTACGAGAACACGCTGGCCACGGGCGAAGCCCTCGGCCTGCCGAAGGACCGGCTTTACAGGAGCTTCGAGGACATGCTGCGGACCGAGGCGGCGCGCCCCGAAAGACCCGACTTCATCAGCATCGTCACTCCCAACAGCGCCCATTATCCGGCCGCCAAGCTGGCCCTCGAGCTGGGTTTCGCCGTGGTCTGCGAAAAACCGCTGGCCACCACCGCCCGCGACGCCGAGGACCTGGCCTGCCTGGCCCGGGAATCGGGGCGCCTTTTCGGCGTCGCCTACGCCTATTCGGGCTATCCCGTCGTCAAGCACCTCCGCGACCTCGTCCGTGCCGGCGAGCTCGGCGAGGTCCGCTTCGTCAACGGCGAGTATCCCCAGGAGTGGCTGGCCACGAGGCTCGAGGACACGGGCCAGAAGCAGGCCGCCTGGCGGACCGACCCGGCCCAGGCCGGCGCCTCCAACTGCGTCGGAGACATCGGCAGCCACATCGAGTATATGGCCGCCTCCATGACCGGCCTGGAGATCGAGACCCTGTGCGCCCGCCTCGACCGTTTCGGTCCCCACCGGCCCCTCGACGACAACGCCACCATCATGGTCAACTACCGGGGCGGGGCCAAGGGCGTCTATTGGTGCTCGCAGGTCGCGGCCGGCCACGACAACGCCCTGCGCCTGCGCATCTACGGCACGAAGGGCGCGGTCGAGTGGTCCCAGGAAACGCCCAACACGGCCCGGGTCTCGTTCCTTGACCGGCCGACCTGGACGATCTCGCGCGGCCGCGACCCCCTGTCGCCGCGGGCCCAGGCCCTTTCGCGCCTTCCCTCGGGCCACCCCGAGGGCTATTTCGAGAGCTTCGCCAACGTCTATGCGACCTATATCGGCGCCTTGGCCAAGACGCTCCGCGGCGAGCCGCTCCGGCCGGCCGACCTCGACTTCCCGAACGTCGACGACGGCGTCCGCGGCGTCCGCTTCATCGAGGCCTGCGTCGAGAGCTCGGCCCGGGGCGCGGCCTGGGTCCCGATGCGCTGAAGGAAAGAGGAGAACATCATGGCCCGACCCGTCACGATCTTCACCGGCCAGTGGGCCGACCTGCCTTTCGAGGAGGTCTGCCGCAAGGCGGCGGCCTGGGGTTACGACGGCCTGGAGATCGCCTGCTGGGGCGATCACATGGACGTCCGCAAGGCCGCGGCCGACCCGGCCTACGTCCGCGACCGCAAGCGCATCCTCGAAAAGCACGGCCTGAAGTGCTGGGCCCTCGGCGCCCACCTCGCCGGCCAGTGCGTCGGCGACGAATACGAGCCGCGCCTGGACGGCTTCGCTCCCGAGGCCGTCAAGGGCAAGCCCGAGGCCCTGCGCAGGTGGGCCGTCGACGAGATGAAGGCCGCCGCCCGGGCCGCCCGCAATATGGGCTGCTACGTCGTCAACGGCTTCATGGGCTCGCCCATCTGGCGGGCCTGGTACTCGTTCCCGACCACGACCGAGGACATGGTCGAGGCCGGCTTCCAGAAGGTCCTGGCCCTCTGGTCGCCCATCCTGGACGAGTTCGACGAGCAGGGCGTCAAGTTCGCCCTGGAGGTCCACCCGACCGAGATCGCCTTCGACGTCTACACGACGCGGCGCCTGCTCGACACCTTCAACGGCCGGCTGGCCCTGGGCCTCAACTTCGACCCCAGCCATCTCGTCTGGCAGGGCGTCGAGCCCGAGCTCTTCCTCCGCGATTTCGCCGACCGCATCTATCACGTCCACATGAAGGACGTGGCCGTCACCCTGGACGGCCGGGCCGGCATCCTGGGCTCGTTCCTGCCCTTCGGCGACACGCGGCGCGGCTGGAATTTCCGCTCGCTCGGCCACGGCGATGTCGACTTCGACGCCGTCGTCCGCGAGCTCAACGCCATCGGCTACGACGGCCCGCTCTCGGTCGAGTGGGAGGACAACGCCATGGACCGCGAGTTCGGGGCCCCGGAGGCCCTTCAGTTCGTCCGGACCATGAACTTCTCGCCGTCCAAGGTGGCCTTCGACAAGGACATGAAGAAGTAGGGCGGTCCGCCCGCGTCAGCGGCCGCCGCGCCGGGGCGGGCTGACGACCTGGAAATCGCGCGCCAGCCGACGGCCCTGGTCGTCCGTCAGCACCAGCCGGTGCGGGCCGGGCTCGGGGGCGACGCCGATCTGGTGGAAGACGCGGGTCGAGGCCAGGTAGGCTTCGTCGAGCGACCAGTGGATGGTGGCCCCGCTGTCGCGGTGCACGGCCTCGAAGACGACCTCCCCCACCCGGCCGTCCAGCCCGACGGGGACGTAGACGGACATGCCCGGTTCGGGATAGACGAGGCTCATGACCCGCGACCCCCGCTCGCCCGCCGGCCCGCCGCAGTCGCTCCGGAACGGGGGCAGCGGCCGGTAGTCGGCGTGGTCGGCGCGGTAGAAGTATTCCTGGAGCGGCGGCAGGACGAACCAGGGCTGGTGGCGCATCCGGTCGACCGGGACGCAGCGGCTGTCGACGCGGAAGCGGCCCGTCTCGTCCAGGTGGACGATCTGGTGGAAGGCGCACATGCGGTCGAAGCGGCTCTCCTCCGGCACCTCGACCTCGACCGCCGGGCAGAGATCGGTCGCCAGGTATCCCGAGTCGCGGCAGACCCGCAGCGTCTTGAGCCCCGAGCGCGGCCGGACGATCTCGCCGCCGCCGTCGACCGCCCCCAGCAGGGCGAAGAGCGCGGGCGCGGCGGCGCCAAGCCCCGTCAGACCCGCCTGGCCCGCCCCGTCCGCGTTGCCCGCCCAGACCCCGATCGTGTAGCGGGGCGTGACCCCGACGGCCCAGGCGTCCCGCAGGCCGAAGCTGGTGCCCGTCTTCCAGGCCACCCCCGACGGCCCAGGCGTCCCGCAGGCCGAAGCTGGTGCCCGTCTTCCAGGCCACCCATTTGGACGAGCTGAAGTTCCGCCAGAAGCCCTCGTCGTCGGGGCGGTTGACCGCCGTCAGGGCCTGGAGCGTCAGGTAGGCCGCGGCCGGCCCGAGTTCGCGCATCCTTGAGGCCGTCTCCGGCTCGTTCCGCAGCAGCCGGATCTCCCGGCCGCCGCCCGGCGCGCCCGAAGCCAGCTGGGCCAGCTTGGCGTAGAGGCCGGCGATCTCGAGGAGCCGGCCCTCGGCCCCGCCCAGCACCAGGGTCAGGCCGTAATCGTCGGGGGAGCGGTCCAGGGTGGTCATCCCCCACTGCCGCAGCCGGTTCTCGAACCGGGGGATGCCGTAGTCGCGGAGCTCCCGCACGGCCGGGACGTTGAGCGACCAGGCCAGGGCGGCCCGGGCCGGCACGGCGCCGCGGAAGCGGCGGTCGAAGTTCTCCGGCCGGAAGCCCTCGAAGCGCACCGGCGTGTCGGGGACCAGGGTCAGCGGCGTCAGGCCGCCCTCCTTGAGCAGGGCCGCGTAAAGGAAGGGCTTGAGGATGCTGCCCGTGCTGCGCCGGCTCTGGAGGATATCGACACTCTGCCCGTCCTCCCCGGCCCGGTCGAGCCCGACGTTGCCGACGTAGGCCGCCACGGCGGCGGTCCGGTTGTCGATGACCACCGCGGCCAGGTTGCGGATGCCGCGACCGGCCAGGCCCCGGCCGTGCTCCTCGGCGACGCGCGTCACGGCCCGCTGCAGGTCGGCCCCGAGGAACGAGCGGAACGGCGGGGCCGCCCCTTTCCGGGCGGCCAGCGTGTCGAGCAGGTGGGGCGCCTCGCGCGGCACGGGCCGCGTTCGTTCGGGCATGGGTTCGGCCAAGGCCAGCCGGCATTCGAGGTCCGGGATCTGCCTCGACGTCCGCAGCTTCTCCAGCAGCCGGTCGCGCTTCTGCCGCAGCCGGGCCCGGCCGGCGGCCGTGGCGGGCAGCGAGGGATCGTTGGGCAGCACGGCCAGGAAGGCGGCTTCCGCCCAGCTCAGGTCGTCCGGGGCCCGGCCGAAATAGAGCCACGAGGCGGCGTCCAGGCCGACGACGTTGCCGCCGAACGGGGCGTGGGCGGCGAAGAGCGCCAGGATGGAGCGCTTCGAGCGCCGCGTCTCGAGCCGCAGGGCCAGGACCGTTTCCCGGGCCTTTTCGACGTAGGTCCGCGGCCTGTTTTTGCGGGCCAGGCGCACCACCTGCATGGTGACGGTGCTGCCGCCGCTGCGGACCCGGCCGGACCGCAGGTTCTGGCGCGCGGCCCGGGCCAGGGCCAGCGGATCGACGCCCGGATGGACGAAGAAGCGCTTGTCTTCGAAGCGGACCAGGGCCTGGTAGAACCGCTCCGGCACTCGCTCGCCGGGCGGGAAGCGCCACTGGCCGTCCGCCGCCGTCCTGGCGCCGAGGAGCCGCCCCTCGGCGCTGAAGAGCACCGGGGAAACGGGATCGTCGAAGCGGACGACCGGCACGGCGAACCAGGCCGCGGCCAGGAGCGCGAGGGCGATCGCCGACCTCACGAAGAAGCGGGATCTTCGGGCCCGGGCTTTCTCCCGAGAGCGTCTCCCCCGTCGCGTCGGGCGGACGGAGGCCGGCCCCTCGGGGGGCCGGGAAATGGGGACATGTACCTTGGGTACGTGTCCCCTGACCTCATTCCCTGTTCTCACTGGACGATCTCGACCCACTGGCCTTTCGTGTTGGCGTGGAGGGCGGCGTCGTACATGGCCTCGACGGCCAGGCCCGGCTGGTAGCGGGAAATGGGGACATGTACCTTGGGTACGTGTCCCCTGACCTCATTCCCTGTTCTCACTGGACGATCTCGACCCACTGGCCTTTCGTGTTGGCGTGGAGGGCGGCGTCGTACATGGCCTCGACGGCCAGGCCCGGCTGGTAGTAGCGGCCGCGATACGAGGCGTTGAGCACGACCTGGAAGACGCGCTCCTCGCCGGCCCCCAGGCCGAAATAGGTGTAGACCCGGTCGTCCCGGATGTCCTGGTGATCGACCGCCGCGGCCGGGCCCGCTTCGCCGGCGAAGCGCGGGTTCTTGATCTGGAAACCGGCCGCCACAAGATGGGTCAGGACCAGGTTGTCGACCCGGTTCGCGGTCAGGTTCTTGACCCGGACCTCGGCCACCAGGTCGGCGCCCTGGGCCACCTTGTCGATCCCCAGGGCGTTCATCCTCATGTCGCGCGTGCGGACGTCGAGCGACAGGCCCTCGGAGGAGGGCGACTCGACGCCGGCCGCCGGCACGCCCCGCCGGTAGATGGTGACATAGAGGTCGGCCGTCTCGCCGTTGGTCACGGCCAGCGTCCGGCCCCGGAGCGGGAATGACGGGTATTCGCGGCGGTCGAAGGGCGCGTCCGATTCGACGTCGACGGGCTTGTCGGCGTCCCAGGCGAAGCGGTAGCGGAAGGGCTTGACCTCGGCGCTGCCGTAGAAGGCGGCCAGGGCCATCAGCCCGAAGGACGTCTCCTGGGTCGACAGCCACAGGTCCGAGCCCAGCGTCTTGGCCACGTCCGCGATCAGGGGCTTGGCCCGGTCGGGCCGGCCCATCTGGATGAAGGCCCGGGCGGCCAGGGCCTGGTCCCGGAGATCGGAGCCGAAGGTCACGCTGTCGTCGCGATAGGGTCGGAACTCGAGCGAGGCCCGCCCGGCCAGGTCCGCGGCGGCATCGGCCTGCCCGGTGACGTGGAAGGCCGCGGCCAGCATCACCGCGGCCAGGCCGGGCAGGTTCTCGCTCTCCCGCAGCCGGTTCATGGCCCCCAGGTCGGGGTCGCGGGCCAAGGCCAGTCCGAACAAGCGGAAGGCCTGCGTCAGCCGGCCCCGGCCGTCGCCGGTGACAAAATTGTTGGCCGCCGTCTTCTGGCTGGCCCGCCAGGCGTCGAGCATGGCCGGCGGCACGTGGTAGCCGAGCCGGGCGGCCTCGATCAGGAAATAGCCGGCGTAGGCCGTGGTCCACTCGTGGCCGTCGCGGTCCCCGGGCCAGAAAGAGAAGGCCCCGTTGGCCATCTGGAAATGCGGCAGCTTGTCCACCGCCGCCCGGACGTTCTCCTCGACCTCCCGGGCGCGGCGCTCGTCGAGCTTGACCAGGCCCTTGAGATAGAGCTGGGGAAAGGCCGCCGAGAGCGTTTGTTCCAGGCAGCCGTGCGGATACTGGATGAGATACTCGAGCCGCTTCTCCAGGTTGAGCGGCGGCACGGACGAGGCCTCGAGAACGACCTGATTGGTGTTCTCCAGGCCGAACGGGACGACCGTTTCCCTGACCGTCGCCCCCGGCTTGACCGCGAGGCGCGTCGTCTGGGTGATGGCCGTGTTGCTGGCCAGGACGGGAATGGCGATCGTGTCCTCCGTCCGTTCGGACCCGCCGCCGGCCCGGAACTTGACCTCGCCCCGGCCGATGCCGCCGGCCGCCTTGAGCGCGAAGGGCACGATCTCGTCGCCCGGCTTGGCGAACGCGACGGTCCGCTTGCGCTCGCCGGCGACCTCGAGGAGCGGGTTGGTCTCGACCTCGACCGTGACTTCCTTGATGGCCGGGCTGGTGACGAACACCGTGACCGGCATGACCACGTCCTCGCCCGGCCGGACCACCCGCGGCAGGGTGGCCAGGGCCATCAGGTCGCGGCGCACCGGCACGGACTTCTCGGCCCGGCCGAAGGCCCCGTCGCGGCCGGCCACGACCATGACCCGGACGGCGCCGAAGTACTGCGGCATGGCCAGCTCGTGGCGGCCGGCCGCCCCGGCCGCCAGGTCGAACGGCCCCTCGAAGAGCACGACCGGCGGGAAGCGCCGCGGCTGCTTGGCCTTGTCCTTCGAGTCGCCGCCCTCGTCGCCGCCCAGGGCCAGGATGCGGGCCATTTCGGCCCCGTAGGCCTCGGCCACGAGGTCGAACAGGTCCCAGGTCGTGACCCCGAGCGCCTCGCGGGCGTAGAAGCCCTGGCGCAGGTCGGGCGTCGCGAACCGGGTCAGGCCGAGCAGCCCCTCGTCGACGACGGCCAGGGTGTAGCTCATGGGCCGGCCGGACGTCTCGCGGACCTCGATCTTGAATTTCTCCCGGGGCCGGATCTCGTCGGCCATCTTGATCGCCGGATCCAGGCGCGTGCCCGGGTCCTCGACGAGAAGCGGGATGACGCCGTAGAGGCGGATGGGCGTGTCGGCGGCCTTGTCGCGGTGGGGCTGGAGGAGCGTGACGTGGACATAGACGTTGGGGGACATGGCCGCCGTCAGCGGCACCTCGAAGCGGTTCTCGCCCTTGACCGTGGAGACCCAGAACTTGTCCAGGACGGACGTCCCGGTCTCCAGCGACACCAGGGCCCGGCCCTGGACGGCCTCGGGCAGGAAGATGACGGCCTTCTCGCCGACCTTGTAGGAGGGCTTGTCGGCCGTGAAGCTCAAGGCCGTGGCCCCGGCCCCGACCTCCTCGCGCGAGCGGCCGGCCCAGCCCGGCCAGTCGATAAAGACGATCTGGCCCGCGGCGTGGCCGCCGACGGGGTCCTCGACCCGGATGAGGTAGCGGCCCCAGTCGGGATAGCGGACCTGGAA
>JAEAMF010000487.1_pt1 | contig 48400 bp, 48 predicted proteins | sample 8958721 | NCBI WGS metagenome assembly JAEAMF01 (sample SAMN16933255, study PRJNA681124) | bioreactor sludge metagenome | isolation source: anaerobic bioreactor treating anionic surfactant - SDBS | place: India: Bengaluru | collected 2019-02-28
TAGCCGGGCTTGGATGACACGGCGCCCCCATGCGTCTGGGCTGGCATCGCGCAGTACCCCCGGAATGCCTTTGAGCATCGTGAACTTCATCGGCTTAGCGGTAAGCTTGAGGTGGTATGGGTCGAGCTCCATCACATTAGAGCGCTCCAGGTAGCGCTTGCCGTATGTAAACGTACCCTGATACGCATCAGCGCCGACATTACTGACCTTTAGTGACGCGCACGGTACCCACTCATAAGTACCCGGCAGCTGGACATATACATAGCAAAGCTTTTCAGACACAAACCACCTCTTAAAAATCGTTATCCTGTGCTGCTTGGGAACGTACCCGCTCAGGCCGTCGAGCAGCCTCGAGAATCTTGCCGTGCTCGTCATCGTCCGGGTTGGCAACGCCCTGCACGGTGTCAAGCAATCCAAGCTTCCACAAGACTGTCAGGAAGGTACCCAGAGCTACACCTGCGTCACCATTCTCGATACGGTAGAGGGAGCGCCGACCAATACCGCATTCCTGCGCAAACTCCTGAGTTCCCATGCCGCGACGTAGACGTGCAACTTTAACATGCTCACCTAACGTCTTGAGACGTTTAAGTATCTCCCGAGGCAATGTACTGCTTGATGTTTGGGTCATATCAGGCTCAATAAGTCATTTAATGAGCCATTTTAGACCCAACAACAGAGGAAAACAATACTGTGAGCCATATTAGGCTCACAAAGAACGTTAGTGAGCCATAAAAGACCCAAAATGCATGTACATTGGTGAAACTGTTGCCTTGACTACTCAAGCTCCTTCTGCACCACCAGGGCTCTGCCTTCGCAGTCTATAAGCTCATCATGCAGTCCCTTTCGTCCAACAATGATGGCAAGAACTGGCCATCTGTCCTAACGCTTGTTCGCCAACAGACCACCAGCGGAAGTGCTGCAGATGAGGTCAGAGTGCTGTGCGAGCGGCCGGCCGAGCGTCTTTTCTAGGTACCGCAGTATGGTCGTGGTGTAGATACCGCAATAGTCTCCTTCTGACAGTGCTAAGACATGGGAGACCGAGAGTTCAGTGTTGCTCTTATTTACTCGTCATTAGACCTACAAGACGGCCAGCGATATATTGTGATAAAACAATTAATTCTTAAATACAACATACTGCATATAGTCATATTTTAGACAAATTCACTAAATATAGTGTAGCATGGGCTTACAGTCCGTTGTACAGCTGTATGCAAGCACAGTGGATAGGGTGGCTTTGAGACAGCGACATGAAGACAAAGCGCCGCATCGGTCTGTGTGCCAAATTTTCAACCCAACTTCAGGAGGTGCTATGCCTGGCTATTACGTACTCCAGAAAAACCCTGCAGCAACCCAATACTTTCATTTTGTGCTTCGCTCAGACAATCATGAGGTAATTTTGACCAGTGAGAACTACGCGACAAAGCAAGGTGCTCAAATCGGTATCACTTCTTGCCAGTCCAACAGTCCTTACGACTCGCGCTATGAACGGCGTATCTCTATTGCCAATCAACCATACTTCGTCTTGCGAGCCTTGAATGGCCAAGCCATTGGAGTGAGCGAGATGTACTCGTCGAACAGCGGACGTGATAACGGTATTGCATCTTGCAAAATGAACGGGCCAACAACCAGAATCGTCGACAGGACGGCTTAACGATTTGCGGGCGAAGAGAGCTTCGCCCGCAACTTCTACAGTGATGACAAGGTGTCCTAAGAATGAAACCGTCGCACGAAAAGAAAAACCGCCATAAAGGCGGTTTTCTCGCGGGTACAACTCCGCGTTATCGCGGATTTCTTGAAGACATTATTGAAGCTTAAATTCGACACGCTCGTCGTCAATCAGCTGAACACCTGCATCCAAAAGTGCTTGGCCAGATATGTCCTTTTCCTTGTAACGGCGTACGGCTGACTCCGGCAGCAAGAATCGGTACTCGATTTTGGTTGGAGTCGTATATTTTTCCGTCAGGTTCTTGGTGTAGCCATATACGACGATGTCGTACCCGAAATAGGCTTTCGGTGCTGCAATATGGTCGTTCAAAGGATTGAGCAGTTTACGTACCGTTTCGTCATACAGCTGTTTACCAATAGCGTATTTGTCCATTTTCAACGAGTTGTAGACAGTCGTACTGTTGACTCGCACGCGCAGATACTTCTTGCCCTTAAATTCCGAGGTGCCGATACCGCTCAGCATGACCTCTGCGTCGTTGAGCAAGCTTTGCAACTTGATAACCTCTAAGAAGCGAAGCACGCGACCGCGCAGTTCCTTATCGGCCGCAGAATTCTTTAGGTTGGAATCCAGGTAGTCCAAAGGCTGAATCAGACGCAGTTTAATGTCACGACTGTTGGGTTTTTTTGTCGAGTCGTTGATGAACTGTGCCGACTTAGCAGTGTAGTACCCAGATTTGTTTGCTACTGCTGAAGCACTCGACGCGTAGCTCGTGACATATGTGTAGGTCGGGTCCCGCTTCACCTCAATGCTTACTGCTTCGCAGCGTCCAGCCGTGTCGGTTACGCACTTTGCTTCCTTCTCAGCTGCGCCCTTCGAAGTTACCTTGATTACCACATCAGTGCCGGCAAGTGGCTTGCCTTCCGCATCAATCGCGGTCACGTTGTACTCGTGCGTGACGGTTGGAGTTTCCACCACGGCAGGCGCAGAGTACGAAACAACCGGTACCGGACGACTTGGTGTACCGCAACCAGCCAAGCTAACTCCTGCAAAGACCAAGCCTACACTGAACACTCGATTCGAAACACGCAGCACTTACTTCTCCTAAAAATATCCTAATCGGGTAATCGCTTAAGCTCTACTGGCGAAAGCGCTTTAATACATATTATGTCTGCAAGGAAAAAATATACCAAGGGTTAGCTTGGATTTTTTGATAGTCAATCAGGTATTGCAACTTGCTAGAGGTCGCCTGAAGACAGATTAGGCCGACACCTCCAGCGAGCAGTTGCACATCACCATTCGCTAACGGGGCTCCTCACACGCTGGCCTACTGCTCGACCCTTACAAACTCACCCACGTACTGCAGACCTGAACGTGCAAAGTTCCGGTCTACTCTGCCTGACGCCGTCACCCCAGAGAATTTTTCGAGAAACTTGAAAAAGGCTAAATCTTTCGATGCTTCTACCTATACAGCACAGGAGCATGTGCTTCCAACGTCAACACGTCCGCTGGGGATGAGACGCTACATAGGACAGAAAGATGAAAGCAACTTCAAAAGTGAAACACGGCCACACCCTCAAGCAAGGAAGCATCACAAGTACCAACGAACTGAACTTGATACGTCGGATGCCTGATATGACGGGAGCCTGCCCGCTTCTGTTAGCCGACCTCTCGGATGAGATGGGTATGCCCAATCCACGTCTCGACACCAGTGTCAGCGCCGAGGTAGTCCACGCGAGCGAGCAAGCTCTCTACCTATTTCGACTACAGATTGGCGCCACCTTGGTGTGTTGGCTCGCTGACCCTCATGACCCCGAAATACATGATTTGCTGCAGCAATGGGCCAGGGCAGACTACATGTTCGCAGCTCTGAAGACAGACGAAGGGGTAATGGTTCGGTCGCGCCTGGTCTGCGGGATACCGCCATCTATCAAAGTCATTCATGAGGCGTCAGGTCAGATGGACACCCAGCGGTTCATCCGCTCTACCGTTGAGGTCGTCACTGCTGGAATCATCAAGGCGCAAGTCAAGAGCGATATCGCTCAAGTCCAGCGAATTAGAAAAATTCGAGTCTTCTTCATCCTAGGTAAGGAAGCGCAGACTGAAGTCGGTGAGCCAACAGGGCCGCGTTGAATCTCGCTAACCTCAGTTACCAAATCAAGGGGAGTTCACACTGCAGAGATTCTGGAGGTGAGGACGACGTGTGAGCCAGCTTCTATGACAGCAAAACATTGGGTCGTACCATGTACACGGGGCCGGGGCGGCGGCGGATATACTGGACCAGGTGGGGGTCTGGCGCTACGCATCTATGGGCAAGTTAATGTGCTAAATTACGAAATAAGGAGACCGCCATGGATAAAATCATTGAGTATGTGTCAACTCCGCTTGGACGCAACAAGGTTATCCGTAACCTACAGACACTTGCCCTGGCGGGCAGCGCGGCCGTGACTGTCCTGCTACTTTCTGCCACATTCTTGTAGTAGTTCAAGTCAGTCAGCACTGACTGAATGGTAGCAAAGGCGCCTCAACGGCGCCTTTGCTTTTGGTCGTGTGCGGAGCATCCCCTCTATCAAGTAATGGCACAATGACAAACCGAAGCCGAGCATCGAGCTCGCGCTTGAGGTCATTGCTTTTAAGGAGCCTTGCAGATGGAAAATCCCCTGAATAACGACAATGCCAGCGGCAGCGCGGGCAGCCCGGAAACTTTGAATTTCCAAGTAAGCCTGGCAACTCCCCCGGACCCGGACCCAAAAGCGCCGGCCGACCAGGATGACGTCAACGAACAGAAAGAGCGACTTGAAGAACTCGGGAACCTGCTCGTCCGGGTAGATGCACACGTATCAGGCAACTACAACAAGGTCGTCGACGACTCTGACGATGATACCGACGCCCCGGAGACGTCGGATGCTGCGGAGCACTCGGTCCATGTCGACCTGGCGTACGAGCAGAAAGCGCGAGCAGAGCAGATTCTTGGCCAAGACATCGTGACTAACGGAGACCTGCAGGAACTGGAAACCGTCATCGCCGAGCTCGACTCGCGAATCAACGAGGCGACGCCTATGTCGTTTGACCCTGAAGCCGATTACGACAACCTGCCTCGTTAAGAGCCCCTTCGGGGCTTGTTGCACGAGCTAGACTTGAAAGGGGCCGCGGGCCCTTTTCTGCGCTTACAGGATATTTCCAAGTTGATGCCCAGCGTATACCACTACCAGGCCTCGTCCTTATCGGAATGGCCGGCGCATCCGCTCGTACAGCTGCAGCTGCTTGTCGTGACGGAGCTTCTCCGCGTTGAACAGCGGGTGCTCCCACGTGCTGCCGCGCTCTCGTAGCCTGCGCAGCGGTCGGCGCATCACATACCTCGGACCCTTCGGCCCAGGCACCACGCCGCAGCTCTCTAGGACGTCGAGCGTAAAGCGGAGCCGTTCGATACCAAGGTGCCTTTCCTTGTTGCCACTACAGCGGACACTTCTTCATTAAGCGACGAACCAAGTGTAGTACCCTCATCATATTTAAATGCTTACGCAGCGGCTGCAGTTGCTGCCTCACTTCGAACCAATATGGGTATTACCGGAGTCGTTGAACTGCACTTCAATCGGTGAGCTGCTGCAGCTTACGATAGCAGCTGTAGTACAGGGAGGCTGGATGATTCAGCGCATAAATGACGTCGCTACACTTGACCACGAATGGCCCCGATGACTCACTCATGCGACACTACTTCACATCCTACGACGGCAATTCCTTTGAACTCCCAGCGCGTCCGCGGTCTCGCGCCAAAGCTATAGAGCTAATTCGTAGGCTAAGTCCTGGCGCCCCTACTGCTGGTACATTCCAGTTCCGTAGTATAGATAGCCTTGATGTGTCCGCTGAAGAATCTTACGACATCGAAGCGTTCACACTTACGATGCGTCGATACGAAGGCGGGCACTGGGGTCTGGCAGAAGTGTCCAGCATAGGAAATATGAGTCTGCCCGCGGGCCTGCGTCCAACGTCAACGGACGTGCTTTACTATCTTCAGGAAGTTACAGCTAAGCTAACGGTCAAGGCTCAAGACGTTCGAAGCATTCTGGAAAAGGTCGACGACCTCCATGTCCTGCAGTTCCTGGACGGCACCCAGCTGCTGGCATCAATCACTTGGAATTTTCCCGACTCTACCGAGAGCTACTATCGACTACCGCGAGCAGGCGATGAGCTCCAGGCGCTGTGGGGCGATGCGTTCATCACTGACATTACACTGGTGCGTCAAGCATTAGCACAGTTACGTATCACTCCTTCTTGTAGTAGAAGTGGTCAAGAGTTTTGACATGAACGACCAGCAGGTCGTTTTCTCGGGTCATCTGACCGTAAGCAAACCATTGGATGCCTTCGCTCGGCGTCAGTCCCCCAAGCTCCTGCATTAGCTGGATGTGAGACCGCGGCGCCTGCCCATCGTCGTACGATTCTCCGTCATAGCGAACTTCAACAGACAGCGGCTGCTTGTTCTTCTTCGGTAAAGAAGGAGAAGTTGGGGGAGACTCTGAACGAACAATGAAGCCGGACTTGCTTACGGTGGTGACGCCACGCTTTGCGTGGAAGATGCGCTCGCCAGAACCCGACCTCTCAAAATTGCCACTCCAAAAAGCATTGTCGTAGTTCAAGTCCTTGTTGTCGAAAAGCTGCAGCGGGTAGCTTCCGGCAGTGTCTTTGAACAATTCGGAAGCTTGTGCCGAGCTAAGCTTTTTCGTCTTGATTTCGTTGTAGCACCAGCGATTAATCTTGTTTTTGGACTCAACGATTACTTGAAGTAAGCTCGACGTAAAGCTCGAAGAGCCATACTCTTTGCCAGCACGTCGCCGGCGCTGAGTGATACTTTCAACGCTAAGCGCTTCCACGTCGCCCTCAGTTGGGACAACAGTGACCCGCGGCTTCTGCTTTGCTACTAGCTTCTCCGGAAAACGGAACTCACTCTCGCGAATGCGCTTGCCTTGCAACTTGCTCGGAGTTTCTGGGACTACGCCTAGAGGTGAACCGTCACAATTGCCTCGATGGCCTTCTCCTTTGACGACAAAGTGTGGCGCTCTTCCAATCTTCCCATCAATGTAGATGTAACGGGCGAAGTAAGAGCAGAAGCAAAAGGCACACTTGAAGTCTGAACGCTCAACGCGCGTGCGCAAGAACTCGTCCCGACAGTGCGAGGCGGTGACCTCTTCTTTGTCACTATTTAGTGCGATGAACGGCATATCGGTCTCAAAAATTTCTTATGAGCATTCTGACATGAAGTAATGCCACTGTGCGACTAATCTCGTGTAGGGATGTTTGCTCATTCCTGATGAATTAAATAATAGAGCCTGCTAGGTCAACTCAACTCAAACTCAACAAAGCGTCGTCAACTACGAGACTTGCAATTTTTTACACGATACCCATCTGTGTGGCCGGACAATGTGTCCGTGACAACAAAATAGGGATGGCAATGCTGAAGATTATTAACGTTAACAATACGGGCGAGCTGGGCAGTGAGCACGTCTTTCTCGCAGTTCAGGCTAACTGCAACCTCGGGGATTATCTTCTCACCGACAGCACGTATGGCTCTGATGAGGAGCCCTCTAACAAGCTCCGTCACGTCTTTTTCTTTCCTAAGTTAGAGGTAAAGCAGGGGGAGTATGTCGTGCTGTGGACCAAGAGCGGTAAATATTCCGCAGGAGCAACGACCACCAAGCAGGTGCAGCACAACGTGTACTGGGACCTGAAGGAGACGGTCTGGAATGTGAATGGCGACAAAGCCTTCCTGTTCACGGCCCCGCGGGCTCAACGCTCTGCATTTACCGTAGCACCGAAGAAGAAGTAACCTCTAGGAGGTCTAGCCGCCGTAGCATAGTCTGCGCTAGTAGGTCCTAAGGTCTTACCTCAACAGCCGCCCTCGGGCGGCTGATTTACTCTTGTCGACCTAACCGCTCCTTCGTCCACTTCTTGAGCTGTCCGAAATGAAGGAACATGGGCTTGACCTCAATGAGATAGCAAGGCGAGAGTAGCAGGCTTTCAAGAGCGATAGAATTTCTGGTGTTCGACCACAGAACTATTGCATCCGATAAGATGGCAAGCATTGAAGTGCGGTCAACTGCCGCGATACCACTTACGATAGAGCCTATGAAAGCTACTCACACTCCGTTCAGCCTCGAGGCAAGCGATGAACGCATGCGCTCAATACTTGGTTTAACTGATGACGCGTTCGTAGCAACTGGACACATGCCATCACCTGGCCGCCTAACGTATGAAAACGGATTCTACGTTGAGTGCGCAGCCCTATTTGTCGATATCCGCGGTAGTTCAGCCCTCCCGCAAAAGCACACACAGCCTGTACTTGGAAGAATTTATCGCGCTTACATCTCAGAGTGTGTGGCCGTGCTGAACCAAGACCCGAATTGTGGCGAAATCTTCATTCAGGGTGACTGCGTGGGCGCCGTCTTTCACGCACCTGATGATGCTGATGTCGACTCTGTATTCATGAGGGCTGGTGAGCTCAACAGCGTACTCTTGCACTTGAATTGGCGCATGAGCCAACATGGCTACTCAGCTTTAAAATGCGGCATCGGTATGTCGGTTGGGCGCGCGTTGATGATACAAGCGGGGTACAAAGGCTCTGCCATCAATGACATCGTTTGGATGGGCGACGTAGTCAACGAGGCAGCCAAGCTTTGCCACCTGGGCAACCGTGACTCAAACAAACCAATCCAGGTCTCGGCAAGTGCGTTTACCCGGTTGAACACACCAAATCGAAAGCTCCTTGACCGCGTGTCCCCAGTCTTTGTTGGCTCTTCCGACTACCAAGGAAACTTCGTTTCTAGTGAGATGGCTGCGTGGACTGCCGAGCAGCGAGGACATAAACCCAACGAACTCGCAAAGCTTATAGACTGGCTCGGTCGCGACAAAGAGCCTAGCCGATTGCGACGTGTGACATCATGGATTTGAAGGGAAAGCATGCTTGACCGACTAAGTGGCGAAAAAGGCGCACGCTTGCGCGTAGAAGCTTTCGCAAGCCAGAAGATTGTGGCCGGCGACAAAGCTCTCGCCAAGGAACTGGCCGAAAGCACAGAACTCGTAGAATTCAAGGCTGGGGCTGTCGCCGTCGAGCAAGATGAGGCACATAACGACGTCTATTTTGTTCTTACCGGTTTGTTCGCAATTCTCGTCAACGGCAAAGAGGTGCAACGCCGCGGACCTGGCGATACCTTTGGCGAGATGGCCGCTATCGAACCGTCATTGCTACGCTCTGCTACGGTTGTTGCGCTAGAAAACTCCGTGGTCGGCAAGCTCAGCGAGCCAGCTTTGGCCGAGCTCGCTTCACGGTATCCCGACATCTGGCGGTTCCTAGCCCGTGAGGTGGCCAAGCGGCTCAGGCAACGCAACGCATTGGTTAACGCCGTTCGGGACAAAATTAGAGTCTTCATCATCTCCTCCGCTGAATCGCTACCGATTGCTCGCGAAATCCAAAGCGCATTCGAACATGATGACTTCCAGACTGTGCTGTGGACCGACGGAGTGTTTAAGGTATCTAGCTATGCAATCCACAGCTTGGAAGATGAGGTCGACCGGTCGGACTTTGCCATTGCGATTGCCCATCCTGACGATACGACTGTATCGCGAGGAGCAACGTGGCCTACGGCCCGTGACAACGTTATCTTCGAGCTAGGCCTCTTTATGGGCCGCCTGGGTCGCGAACGAGCAATTTTGATGGAGTCCCGCGACGAGAAGGTTAAGCTGCCGAGTGACTTCGCAGGCCTCACGACGATAGCGTATCGGTTTACCGATGGCCCGGATATGGCTAGTCTAATGGCGCCGGCTTGCCACGCGCTGCGCAAACATATCAAGGCCCTTGGGGCGAAATAGGTAAGGATTCTCACATGGGACTAGCTGAGGGGCTCAACAGCGAAATGGGCAAAATCGCTCATGGGGTATGGGAGTCACGTGAAGGTCGCGTAGTACCAGTCGATACATCAATAGGAATGGGTAACGACTCAGTGACGATAGCAGCAACGGTACTTTATGCTGACCTCGCTGACTCCACTATCCTTGTAGATAGGTACAAGCCTCAGTTCGCTGCAAAAGTCTACAAAATGTTTCTGCACTGTGCGGCAAAAATCATCGTTGCGAACAAAGGTACGATTACTGCCTACGATGGCGATAGAGTGATGGCGGTCTACTTCGGTGACGCCAAGAATTCGCAAGCCGCACGCACCGCACTACAGCTCAAGTGGGCAGTCGATGAGTTCGTCCAACCCACTCTCGAGCTTCGATATCCATCAACTAATTTCAAACTAAGGCACGTCGTAGGAATTGATACCAGCGAACTCTTCGTTGCAAAGACCGGCGTGCGAGGAAATAATGACCTAGTCTGGGTCGGCCGCGCTGCGAACCACGCTGCGAAGCTAGCGGCCATGCCCGAGACTCACCAGACTTACATCTCAGAGGACGTTTTCAATAGACTGCGCCCGGATGTGAAGACCCATGATGGTCGTTCGATGTGGGAACCGGTTTCATGGTCCCAATTTGATGGACGTCGCGTCTATCGTTCTCAGTGGGGTTACGGATTTGATTGAGGTGCGCGTGCACACCTAGCCCATCGTTCCTTCTTTCCAAAACTCAGACGCTAGTGCGTTCGTGGTGGCTTGCTGCAAGTGTGCAGCGCAAGCCTTATTTCTGACCAACCTTCCTCGATTGGAACTCCTGCCTGCTAGTTTGCATTTTTCTGTTAGCACTACATTTCATGTCGAATAAGGCAAAAATCCGACAGAACATGGAAGTATTCGGTAGTTTTCAGACATAAGTAACTACTTGGGCTAACCAATCCACTAAAAATTCGACAGTATGGCTTTGAGCAATCTAGTACTTTTTACAAGCAGCTCTTGGAGTACACAGTGCTACCCCATCCGCATGAAATCAAGCAACTCCAGGTTAGACATCTTGAATTATGGAGAATCATGAAAAGATAGCGGTGGCGCCAAGCGCCCATATCAAGAGATGTCCCATCCATTCCTAGGAGATACCATGCCCGGCTACTACGTACTTCAGAAAAATCCAGCTGCAGCCCAGTACTATCATTTTGTACTTCGTGCAGACAACCACGAAACTATCTTAACTAGCGAGAACTACGTTACTAAGCAAGGGGCACAAACCGGAATCGCTTCTTGCCAGTCAAATAGCCCTTACGAATCGCGCTACGAACGGCGCGTCTCGATTGCCAGTCAGCCGTACTTCGTGCTGAAAGCGTTGAATAACCAGATTATCGGGACGAGCCAGATGTACTCATCCAGTACTGCTCGTGACAACGGCATAGCTTCTTGCAAAGCTAATGGTCCGACGACGAGAATCATTGACATGACGGCGTAAGATTTTCGCGGGCGATGAACTCTTCGCCCGTGAAGGCCATGTACGTAGGAAAGGATGCTCGGACTATTTCTTAAGAACTGTACCGGTTGTTGATTGCCCTACAAGCTGCAGAGCATGTCGAGCATACTATGCAGTGCTCCGAATCAGTAGAGATGCACAAACGTGACCAAGAGAAGCAGGCTCTAACTACCGGTCAAATTGACCGATTTCCGCTACCTTGAGCTCGTCAGTTATATCGTACGAAACGGCTAAAGCCACATCACGAGTACCATTGGTCCCTTTGATGAGCCTGCCTCGAGTTCTGTAAAAACGCGCGCCAACAGGATGCTCTCGAACGAACGTTTCCCCCGCAAAAATTGCAGTGTAGTCTGCCAGGTATGTGCTCAACAGTTCAGCCGGCACAACGTTCGCAAGAAACCTACCTTCGAAGTCCGCGGCAGTCATTCCCGCCTCCTTCAACCCATCACCTCCTGCAAGCAAGTAGCGGAAATCTTGGTCGACTACGAATACAGCGGCACCAGGTATGTTCTGAGTGATAGCGCGGAAAAGGGAAATTTCACCGGGGAGACCACTTGGCGCGCCCGTTTGCTCGTATGTGCTCATTAAAATGTGGGCAGTGCCAGCTAGTTACACGACTCGTAATTATAGATGACTTACGGTTGTACTTGCTGCCTTATGGTCAGCTTACAACAAGTTACGAGCTCTCTGTCTGCTTGGCACCAGCGGTCTTTCGCATGACCCTTTCCAGCGGTTGGCCGCACTCGTGCAAAGGTATGTGCCGTACATGCCGGCAGCAACCGCCGGCGACAGGTCAGCAACTAGCCTGTCTTGGCCAGGCAACTGGTGCGTAAAACTCCAACTTGCATCACTAAAGTCTCTCGCTACACATTCCATCGTCGTTCGAGCAGCGTCGCTCAGACGCGCACACTATGGAGCAAGTGGTAATGAGATACTTAGACGTCCACGAATTGGGAGCGGTCCTAGGCCTAAAGGCTAGCACTGTCAGGAGAAAAATTAGGGCGAACTCACATGAAGTCCCGCCGAGGATGCATCTGCCTGGCACCCGAATGCTTCGGTGGCGTGCACAGGATGTTGAAATGTGGATGTCAGAGACTGGGTGGACGCGCCCAAAGCACCGTTGACCGAGAAGAAGTGTTGAGTGCGTGCTCGGCCGTAAGGATAGCGGCTTGGTTCGTGCCTTGGTGCTATTGACCTAGATGCTGACGGAGGGTCGAGGCAGCGCGCGACATGTTGCAAACCATTGACAACTTTTGGCCTTTTTCCTTCTTATTCAGGGAAACGCTGCCCAGTGTGCCCAAATGCTTGTAGTTGTTGGTGCCGCGCAGCTTCGGGTACTTGCGGCAGATGGCGTCGAACTCGTCCTTGAGCTTGGCCCAGCCGGCATCGACCGGCGGCGGCGGGGTGTTCCAGGAACCGACATCGCGGCTGCCCTTGTTGTTGCGGATCTTGGGCGACATGCCATTCGTGGCCCGGCCGTGCGGCACCGCCTGCTCGATGGCGCTGCGCAGGCCGGACAAGTTGTCGGGCAGGTCGTCGGCGCGCAAGGTGGTCTTGGCCGCCATCATGCCGCAGCCGATGTCCACGCCGACCGCGGCGGGAATCACCGCGCCCAGGGTCGGGATCACACTGCCGATGGTCGAGCCCTTGCCAACATGGACGTCCGGCATCACGGCGACGTGGTGGAAGACGAAAGGCAGTTGCGCCAGCTTTTCCAGCTGCTCCTTGGCTTCACGCTCGACGGGCACGCCCTGCGTCCACATCTTGACCGGCTTGCCGCCTTCGGGCGAGAGCAGCTCGATGCCGGACGGCGTCCCGGTCTCTTGCCTGGTGTCGTTCTGTTTCATGCGCCCTATCTTCGCGCAAATCCGAAAATGGCGTTGCGCGCCTCGAATCCGCAGGCTTCCTGCCGTGGATCAAGAAGCGCTTTAACGCAAGCACAAGACTGGAGGATGTTTCGAGTAAGAAAGGACGACCCATGCGCGCCATCGGCAGCCTTCTCGCATTTTCCGCATTCTTTGTCCTGCTTCCCTGCAGCGGCCAGGAAACGCCGGCCACGGCAGGCTTTGTGGTCTGGGAAAACGACAGCCGCTTCAATACCGACCGCTACTACACCAACGGCATCCAGTTCGTCTCGCGCAGTACGGAAGACGACCGCAGTGCGCTCACCCGGCGCTGGCTTGGCACCGCCTGCCGCCTGTTCGGCTGCGGCGACGCGCGCTTCCTGTTTTCCCAGCACAGCCTCGGCCAGCTGATGTACACGCCGGGCGACATCGCCGTGGCCGCGCCCCAGCCCCTCGACCGTCCCTGGGCCGGCCTGCTCTACGTGGAGCGCCAGTGGCTGCTCCTGGCGCCGGATGGCGCATCGATCACGACCTTGACGGCCCAGGCCGGTGTTACCGGCAGGCTGTCGCTGGCAGAACCGGCGCAGAAACTGTTCCACCGCATCCTCGACCGTCCGCGGCCGCAGGGTTGGGACCATCAGGTCGGCAACACCCTGGCCGTGCTGGTCTCGGTGGAGCGGCGCTCGGCCTGGCCAGGTCTGTCGGGCGACCTGGTGGGCGACGTGCAGCTGCGCACGGCCGGCCACTGGCGGCTCGCGCTCGGCAGCATCATGAGCTATGCGGCCGGCGGCGTGAGCCTCACGATCGGTAAAAACCTGCCGCCCGTCGCGCCGGCGCCGCCGGGCATCGTCAACCGGCTTGGCCCCCTGGACACGATCTGCCTGCGGCGCTGGGTCCAGTGCACGCTGGTGCTGGGCGCGGAGGCGCGCGGCATGGCGTACAACCTGTTCCTCGAAGGCCGGCCGTGGAAGGACGACCCCGGCGTGAAGCCGCGGCGCTGGGTCGGCGAGCTCAGTGCCGGGCTGCGGCTGGATTTTCCCGGCACCCGCGGCCGCGAACACGGCCCCTGGTTCGCGCAACTGCGGGCCATCCGCCGCAGCGCCGAGTTCCGCGCGCCGCTGCCGGTGCCGCGCCATACCGTCGCGTCGCTCACCCTGGGTACCGATTTCTGAACAGGCGGGAGGGCACGCGCGGTTGCGCCCGCCCCATGCCGCTTCTATACTCCGTCAGGTAATGCCTTCACGCATCATCTGACCACGGAACCGCCATGCGCAAGCCCTTCTACCTGCTCCCTGCACTTCTTGCACCGTTGCTGCTGGCCGGCTGCGTCAACGATTCGGCCAGTTACCCGATCGAGGGCAAGGAGCATGCGCTCAGCGTGCGCGTGCTGCAGGATTATTTCTGGAGCAAGGAGGCGACGCTGCGCCTCATCGTCGCCCGCATGCCGGACTGCCAGCGCCAGCTGGAGCTGGGCAAGGTGTCCCTGTCGGGGCTGGAGATCGAGCTGTTCGCGAGCGGGCCGGACGTGTACACGCTGCGCTCGGGCGAGGATGTCTGGCAGGTGGAAACCCAGGGCTGTACCGAACTGGAAGCGCCGGAAGCGAATGCGGTCACCGGCCAGGCGCTGGGCAGCTTCCACCTCGACGAGCACGACAAGCTGGTCTTCGAGGCCGCCGCCGCTGCCGGTACTCCTGCGGAACAATAAGCGTAGGAAAGCGCGGCCGGCGCAGGAAACCGTCCACGCGTCCTGCGTGCGTTGGATCCCTCGCCCGACGCAGGTGGCGACCAGGTCGTTGCCGGCCGCGCCGCCCTACCCGGTCATCATCGACATCGTCAAGGACGCAGCCAGCCGCGCCCGATCGGTACCGCCAGCACCCGGCGGTACAGGTTTTCCACCACCGGCAGCAAGTGTGCGCATGCCGCGCGCACGGCCGCCGTCTGCACCAGCAAGGCCATCGACGCCGACATCAGGAGCGCTCCCGCCATGTCCTTCGGCCAGTGCACGCCCAGGTAGACGCGCGACCAGGCCACGACCAGCGCCAGCGGCAACAGCATCCATCCGACGCGGCGCGCTTCCTGCACCCGGCTGAACGCCAGCACCAGGGCCACCGAGAAGATGCTGGTGGCATGGTCGCTCGGGAAGGAGCTGTCGGGAGCGTGCAGCAGGAAGGTCTGGCCGACTTCGGCGACGAAGGGCCGCGGGCTGTACCAGAAATGGCCGATCAGCGCGTTCAGCGTGAGCGCACAGCCGGCCGCGATGAAGGCGCGCAGCGCGACCTCGCGCCCGGGCCCGCCGCCGAGCCACAGCATGACGAGCGACAGCGGCATCACGAAGATCAGCCACTGCGCGGCGAAGATGGCAGCCATCAACTGCCAGCCGGTCAGGCCGGCCTGGGCGTTGAGGGTGGAGAACAGGATCAGGTTGAGGTGCTCGAACATGGCGCCGGCTCGAAGATAAAATATTGATAAGCTTTCCTGTAGCTTAGCCGAGCCCGGCTGACGCACTTTTCAAGAAGTGCAACAGATTGTGACAATTCCCCGACAATGTCGCGTGCGACTGCTTCAGCTCAATGGCGGTGGAGCAGGCGCCTCAGCTGTGCCAGTTCCATCTCGCGCCCCGATTTCTCGAGCACGCTTTCGAGCAGGGTGCGGTCGCCATCGCGCAGCATGGTCCACTGCGTGAAATATTCATGCACGGTACGCCAGGGCGGAAAGCCCGCCGGCATGCTGCGCCAGGTGGCGCCGGTGTGGAGGAAATAGAGGACGGCACAGAACACGTCGTATAGGTCGTGCTTGCGCGGCCGGGTCTTGCGGCGCGCCGCTTCCAGCATGCCGCGCACGGGCTCGAACTGTTCGCGAGAAATATCGCTGGGAAATGCCGGACGATCCATGGTGCGCCCTCCGAAAATCACTTGGAGGCCGGCGATCCGGAACAGGTTCCAAGGCGGGCCCGGCGGCCCGCCTTTACAGCTTAGTCCTAGTCGCGTGCCAGCGCCAGGAACTCGGTACGCAAAGCCAGGTTCGGTTGCAGTTCACCGAGCAGGGCCGAGGTGATGGTCTCTTCGCCGATGGCGCGGATGCCGCGGCTTTCCATGCACATGTGGCGGCACTTGACGACCACGCCCACCGCCTTCGGTTCCAGCACTTCCATCAGCGCGTTGGCGATCTGGATCGTCATGCGCTCCTGCACCTGCAGGCGCTTCGAGAAGATGTCGACCAGGCGGGTGAGCTTGGAGAGGCCGACGATCTTCCCGTTCGGCAGGTAGCCGACCGTGGCCTTGCCGAAAAAGGGCGCCAGGTGGTGCTCGCAATGGCTGTAGACCGGGATGCCGCGCACCACGATCAGTTCGTTGTATTCCTCGGCGCCATCCTCGAAGGCCTTGAGCACTTCGACGGGATCCTGGTCATAGCCCGAGGTCCAGTGTTTCCAGGCCTTCGCCACGCGGTGCGGCGTTTCCTGCAGGCCCGGACGGTCCGGATCCTCGCCCAGGCTGGTCAGCAGGCGGCGCCAGTCGTGTTCGGTGAAAGCTTCTTTGTCAGACATGGTGAACCTTAAAAAATCGATTGCCGCAAGTATATAGAAAATGCGGGAAGGGTTCCGGCGGCTGCCGGTTTATTGAGCAAAGTTAATGTCACCGCGCACAACAGCGGTAGCGTGGAAGGCGGTTCCAGTCCTGGGAGATCGCCATGTTCGGCAGCACGGTCCTCGAAGTCGCCATCGGCCTGACGTTTTGCTACGGCACCCTGGCGCTGGTCGTCAGTACCTTGCAGGAAGCGCTGGCGGCGGCCTTCAGCCTGCGCGCCAACATGCTGCTGGACGCGGTCAAGCGCATGCTGGACGACCCGCGCTGCGAGGCGCTGGCGCAAAGCCTGTACGACCATCCGCTGGTCAATCCGCACGGCAGCATCACCGCCCGGCGCAAGCTGGCGGTGCGGCTAGCGCGCCCCGGGCCATCCTACATCGAACCGGCGCACTTCGCGATCGCACTGCTCGATTCGCTGCGCAGCAATCCGGCCATTCCGCTGCAGGCGGCAATCGAAGCCCTGCCCGACGAACAGGTCAAGCGCGTGCTGCTGGCCCTGTACCGCCAGTCCAGCGGGGACCTAGGACGCGTCCAGGAAGGCATCGCCGGCTGGTTCAACAGCGCCATGGAGCGCCTGTCCGGCGTCTACAAACGGCGCCAGCTCCTGATTTCCTTCCTGCTGGCCCTGCTGCTCACCATCCTGCTGAACATCGACAGCATCCACCTGTTTCAGACCCTGTGGCAGAACCCGGCCCTGGCTGCGCAGATCAAGGCCGCCCCGAACGCGCTCGACGCCGAGGCATTGCGCCAGCTGTGGGCGATGCCGATCGGCTGGAGCAGCTTCCCGCCGCGTCTCGACAGCGCTTTTGCCCTGCAGGTGGCCGGCTGGCTGATCACCGCCGGCACCACGCTGTTCGGCGCCCCGTTCTGGTTCGACCTGCTGCAGCGCGCGGTGCAGCTGCGCGGCACCGGGGCCAAGCCCCAGCCGCAGCCTCAGGTTGTGGTACGCACGGAGAATGCGCCGGCGCAGTCCTGAGTGCTAGCGTCCTGGTGGGCGGTGGGCGTCGACCAGGACGCTCGACACTGAAATGTGCGGCACCCGTTCGGGCCATTCGTCGTCCGGCCCGAACCAGCGCGCCTCCGAAATCTCCGAGGTGTCGAGGCGGATCTCGCCATCCAGGTAGTCGGCCGTAAAGGCCAGCATCAGCGAATGCGGGAAGGGCCAGGACTGGCTCGCGAAGTAGCGCAGGTTCTGCACCCGCAGCCCCACCTCCTCGTAGACCTCGCGGTGGATCGCCTCTTCCACCGACTCGCCCGCCTCCAGGAAACCGGCCAGCGGCACGAAGCGCTTGGTCGGCGAGGCGATGTGCATCGCCAGCAGCACGCTGTCACCCTTCCTGATCAGGACCATCATCGCCGGCGAGATGCGCGGGTAGGCCATGTGCCCGCACTGCACGCACTTGTAGCAGCGTTCGCCGGCCGCCAGCACGGTGCCGCTGCCGCAGGCGCCGCAGAAGCGGTGGGTGCGCGCCCATTCCGCAACCTGGGCGGCGCGCGCCGCCAGGCCCAGCAAGGCCTCGTCCATGTCCGCGAACAGCGAGCGCAGGCCGCGCAGGGCATAGCCCGGCGGCAGCGCCGGTTCGCTGTCGAACCAGCCCGTCTCGCAATAGCGCTCGCCGTACAGGCCGAGCGGCTGCAGGCGGGCACGGTCCACCTCCAGCCGGTCGAGCGTGGCGGCGTCGGGCAGCGCCAGGTCATGCTCGCGCACCAGCAGGCGGCCGCCGTGGAACAGGAAGCTCAGGGGCGCAGGGTCGGGACGTGGCGCGAACAGCGGCGTGAAGCTGGAAGGTGTCTGGAGCATGGTCGGATCGGCTAGGGCGGACAGGGCAATAACCCGATCATACCGCCTTTCGCGGCGCCCTTCTTCCACCTCTCTTAAGAACCGATTCCGCCACAAACGAAGTGAACTAATCCTGCTCAGCAGGCTCAAAGTTGGGCTGTTCGCTGCATCGCCCCCGACACCAGGAGACCACCGATGGACGACACCCCAGTTGTGCTTGGCATTAACCGGACCCAGGACGCCAGCATCTGCCTCATGCAGGGCTCGCACCTTACCTGGGCCATCCAGAAAGAACGTCTCACGCGCCACAAGCACCACTGGGGCAAGCCCGGCGACCTGCGCGAGCACTATGCGCCGCGCCTGCCCGGGCTCGAGCGCCCGGTCGACATCGTCGTCGAATGCTTCTCGTCCGATGAAGAAATCGGCAGCCTGCCCGTCTATGACGACGAGCTGGCCGCCACGCTGGTACTGGCGCGCGACAGCCGCCGTGCGCGCATCTCGCACCACCTGGCGCACCTGTACAGCGTGTTCCACCCCTCTCCCTTCGACGAGGCCGCGGTGATGGTCATCGACGGCCAGGGCAGCCCGGTCTCCGACTTCACCGAGCATTGGAGCGGCGCCGCCAGCACGCCCGGCGACTGGCGCGAGGTCTCTTCCTTCTACAGCGCCAGCCGCAAGGAAATCCGCTGCATCGGCAAGCAGGTCCGGCCGCCTGACGGCGCCCGCCACGTCGACGGCCGCCTCGTCGGCCTCGGCATGTTCTACTTCCTGCTGACCCAGGCGATCTTCCCGGGCGAGGGCAACGAAGGCAAGGTGATGGGCCTGGCCCCCTACGGCGACCCGGCGGCCCTCGGCCTGCCGCCGCTCGACGTCGAAGGCATGGCGGTCGGCATCCCGTCCGCCTGGCGCTCGCTGCTGCGCGAGCGCAGCCGCTTCCGCTTCGGCAGCGCGGAAGCGCGCTTCACCGACTGCGCCAACCTGGCCGCCGCCGGCCAGCGCGCCTTCGAGGACGCCTTGCTGGCGCTGGCGCACTGGCTGTACCGCCAGACCGGGGCCGAGCACCTGTGCTTCGCCGGCGGCACGGCCCTGAACTGCTCCGCCAACGAGCGCCTGCTGCGCGAGACCCCGTTCCGCCGCGTGTTCCTGCCGCCGGCGCCGAGCGACGCCGGCACCGCCCTCGGCTGCGCCATCTACGGGCTCACCGAGCTGGCCGGCCGGCCCTGCGACTTCCGCTGGAGCGCCGACTACCTCGGCCCGCCGCCGCAGCTGTCCGACATCGAAGCGGCGCTCGACGGCGCCACCGACCTCGTGGTCGAGCGTCCGCGCGGCCGCGACGCCCTGTGCGCGCGCATGCTCGACCTGCTGTGCACCGGGCGCGTGATCGGCCTGTACCAGGGCCGCAGCGAATTCGGCCCGCGCGCACTGGGGCACCGCAGCATCCTGGCCGACCCGCGCCGCGACCGCATCCGCGACTGGATCAATGCGCGGGTCAAGCAGCGCGAATGGTTCCGCCCGCTCGCCCCGGTGGTGCCGGAAGAACGCGCCGCCGTCTACTTCGACGTGGCCGGCCCGTCTCCCTTCATGCAGTTCGCCGCGCCGGTGCGGCCCGAAGTCGCGCCGATGCTGCCGGCCATCACCCACGTGGACGGCACCGCGCGCCTGCAGACCGTCGGCCCCGCGGACGACCCGCTGCTGCGCGCCCTGCTGGCCGGGTTCGAGGTGCGTACCGGGGTGCCGGTGCTGCTCAACACCTCCTTCAACGGCAAGGACGAGCCCATCGTCGAGAGCCCCTTCGAGGCCGTCGCCGCGTTCCGGCAGATGCCCCTGCACGCACTGGCGATCCCACCCTTCCTGGTGACCAAGCGCAGCGAGCCGGAGCTGCCGGTATGATCCGTGCCTACCCCGGGCGCCCGAGCGTGCGGGCGGGCGAAACGCTCACCCTGCACGTCTCGGGCGACGAGCCGCGCTTTCGCATCGCCATCTACCGCTGGGAAGACGGACTGGTGCGCGTGCGGGTGGGCGCCTGGCTGCGCGCCGAGCACCTGCCCGACGGCCGCGCCGACGAAGACTGGCAGTGGCCGCCCTACCAGGTCGAGACCGGAGACGACTGGCCCTCGGGCGTCTATCTCGCCCATCTCGAACTGCCGCAGGGCCAGCCCCTGCGGCTGTCCGCCGATTCCGCCGCCGCCCTGTTCGTCGTGCGCGCCTGGGCGAGCAAGACCATCCTGTACAAGCTGCCCGTCGCCACCTGGCACGCCTACAACTGTTCCGGCGGCGGCTGCTTCTACACCAATCCGCCGCGCTCGGCGCATCCGCCCGGCGCCCGCGTCTCGCTGCGCCGGCCCGGCGGCGGCATCGGCGGCCTGACCTGGGGCGCGCAAAACCACTACGATCCGCGTTCCCCGCGCCAGACCTTCGCGCACTGGGATGCGCGCTTCATCCGCTGGATGGCGCGCTGCGGCTATGCCGCCGACTTCTGCACCGACCTCGACATCCATGCGCAGCCGTCGCTGCTGCAGGACTACCGCCTCCTGGTGAGCGTGGGCCACGACGCATACTGGAGCGAAGACACGCGCAACGCGGTCGAAGACTTCGTCGCCGGCGGCGGCAACCTGGCCCTGTTCGGCGCCAACCTGTGCTAGTGGCGTCCTACGCGGCCCGATCCACCTGGTCGACGAGGGCACGGCCATGGTGTGCCACCAGGGCGGCAAGCACGGCGCCTGGGACCACTGGTGGCCCGCCACCGGCGCCCAGCGCCCGGAAGACTCCCTGAGCGGCCCCAGTTACCGCCATGGCGGCGGCTGGTGGGATGGCCCGCGCGACACGCCCGGTTTCATCGTCCAGCAGCCCGGACACTGGATCTTCGCGGGTACCGGCCTGGCGCATGGCGCGTCGCTCGGCGCCGATACCTGGCCGCCGCTGCCGGGATACGAGTGCGACGGCGTACCGGTCGACCACATCGGGCCGGACGGCCAGGCCATCCTGTCGGCCTGGCGCGACGAGGCGGGGACGCCGGACGGCTACCAGCTGCTGGCCGCCTGCCCGCTCGACCGGCGCTGGTAGGCCATGGCGCCGGCGAGGGCATCCACGTGGCGGCGATGGGCATGTTCCGGCACGGCGGCACCGTGTTTTCCGCCGGGACCACCGACTGGGCGCAGGTGCTGGGCGAGGCACGCGACCGCAGGGTCGAACGCATTACCCGCAACGTCCTCGACCGGCTGTGCCACGCCTGACGCGCCGCTGACCGTGCAAGACCTGCTTGTGACTGCTGGAGACCGATCCGCCGCTGTGGTGCCTGGCTGTGGAATTTGCGCAAGGCTGGATTATTTGGAGAACACATGAATCGGCGTTCGTTCCTGCACCGTCACGCTATCCGCAGCGTCATCGTGTTTCGCGCCCTGCAGCTGGGGGACATGCTCTGTTCGGTACCTGCCCTGCGTGCACTGCGCACCGCCTTGCCGGACGCGCGGATCGTGCTCACGGGCCTGCCCTGGGCGGCGCAGTTCGCCCGGCGCTTCGACGCCTACATCGACGACTTCATTCCCTTCCCGGGCCACCCGCTGCTGCCCGAGCAGGCGGTGCGCCACGAGGAACTCACGGCCTATTATGCGTCCATCTGCGAGCAGGGTTTCGACCTCGCCCTGCAGCTGCACGGCAGCGGCGACGTGACCAACCATATCGTCGCCGGTTTCGGCGCCCGCGCCATGGCCGGCTTTACCCGCGGCGAAGCAAGCCAGACCGAGCGCACCCTGCTGGTGCCCTGGCCCGACGCGGGCGCCGAACAGGAACGTCTGCTGATCCTGCTCGGGCGGCTGGGCGCGCCGGCCGCCGGCACCCAGCTCGAATTTCCCCTGCGGCGCGAAGACATCGACGAACTCGACACCAGCAAGGTCGCCCCTGGCCTCGAGCCCGGCAACTACATCTGCATCCATCCCGGGGCACGCAAGCGCGACAAATGCTGGCCCCCGGAACGCTTTGCGGAAGTGGCAGACCAGCTCAGGCAGGAATTCGGCCTGGACACCGTGCTCACCGGTTCAGCCGACGAGGCCCCGCTCGCCCGCGCGGTCGCGGAGCACATGTGTTCGCCCGCGATCGAGGCTGCGGCGCCGATCTCGATCGGCGCCATGGCGGCCCTGATGAGCCGCTCCCGGCTGCTGATCTGCAACGACACCGGGGTATCGCATATCGCGGCCGGCCTCGGGCTGAACAGCGTGGTGGTGTTCAGCAAGGCGGACATTGCCCGCTGGGCCCCGCTTGACCGCCTGCGCCACCGCTGCATCTGGGATCCGGCCGCCGAGCGCGCCGCGGTGGTGCTCGAGCATGCCCGCGCCCTGCTCTCCGGGACGGAGCCGAGCGGACAACGCGCGACGGGCATGTGGCCGTATTGGTGAAGGCACCGGCCCTGTTCGCCGGGTCAGGACGCCGCACGCGGCTTCACGCACTCGATGCGACGGCCAGCCGGCTTTGCAACTGCGCGAACGCCAGCCCCAGCACGTCGTCGACCGAAATATCGTGCAAAAAGCTCTCCTGGTGCGGGCAGCGCGATGCGCGGTTGTCGGCGCCGCACATACTGCAGCGCACCTGGGCCGAGACGGCAGCGCGCAGCAGGCCCGGCCGCAAGGGTGCGCCGTCGACCAGGTTCGTATGCCAGAACAGGCCGACGGCCGGGGTGCCGATGGCCAGCGCCAGGTGCAGCGGTCCGGTGTCGTTCGATACCACCAGCGCGGCACGCTCGAGCAGGCCGCACAGGCCGCCCAGCCCGAGCTTTCCGGCAAGGTCGAGGGCCGGCTGGCGCATGCCGCCGACGATCCGCCGCACCAGGCCCGCCTCCTGCGCGGTGCCGTTGACGGCGACCAGCGCACCGGCCTCGGCCAGCGCGTCGCCGACGGCGATAAAGCGCTCCGCAGGCCAGCAGCGGCGCGGATCGGATGATCCCGGCTGCAGCAGCACCAGTGGACGATCGCACCCCTGCGGCTGCGCCGGCATCGTGGTCCCGTACTCGGCCAGCCGGCCATGCGCTGCGTCCCCGTAGTGGACTGGCAGGACCTGCGTCGCGGCCTCGCGGTCCGCCGGCGTGACGGCCAGTTCGCGCTGCATCCACGGCAGCGTCGCGCCGGCCAGCGCGGCGATCTCCAGCAAGGCCAGCCGCCGGTTGGCCGGCTCGACGTGGGCAGCCCAGCGGTCGAGCGGTGGGGCGCCGTCCGCGCGCGCGCCGACGGCCAGCCTGGCCTCCATGCGCATGACGAAGGGATTCGAGTAGCGCCCGCCGCCGTACATCTGCAGCACGGTATCGAAGCCTTCCCCGCGCATGCGTTCGACGAAGCACGCGACCGCTTGCTGGTCGATGGGCTCGTCCACGGGCGCCCCGATGCCGGGAATGGGCGGCAAGACCACGACCCGGTCGACCGGTCCCGGCCGCCCTTCCAGGAAATCCGCGTGCCAGGCCTTGCCGAGGAATACCAGTTCGGCGTCCGGATAGGCGTGCTTCAGCGCGTGCAGGGCCGGCAGGGCGAAAACGAAATCGCCCACCGCGTTCGGCCGCAGGACGGCGATCTTCGCCACCCCGCCGAGCCGGGCCGCTTCGCCGCTCATGGCCGCTCCTGCGTCGGCGCCAGAGAAGCCGACGCAGGATCGCCGTGCGGCAGCAGCGCCCAGGGCGCATCGACCCTGCGCTCTTTCAGCGTGGTGGGCAACTCCATGTGATAGGCGCCGGAAGGCAGCATGCCGCAGCCGCCGAAGCGCTCCATGACGCGCAGCTGGGCCAGCACGTCCTCGCCGCAATGGCCGGGAGGCAGCGCCGGCCAGAAATCGAAGCCGCCGGCGGCGCGCAGCTTGGCGCTATCGAACATCACGCAGCCGCCCACCCAGGCCACGCGGTAGGCACGCTCCTGGTCTGGCGGGACACCGAGACGGCGCTGCAGGTGGAACAGGTTGGCGGCGCTGTGCAGGTGATGGCGTGCCCACGCGCTACTGCCCGGCATTACCGTTTCCGGCTCGACGCGCTCTTCCCAGAACGTGAGCTGCTCCTGCGCGGGGCGTTCCTGGCCCAGGTAGCTCAGGCCATGCACCGCGCTACCGGCAAACCCGCATCCCTGCCGCACGAGCAGGCCGTGCAGGCGCCTGACCAGGCCCGGATCGAGGATGACGTCGTCGTCGACGAACAGGCAATACGGCGCCTGGACCTGCGCCAGCAGGAAGGCGCGCTGCTCCGCCATGCCGCGCCGCGGCAGGTGGTGCCAGGTCTCGAGCTGGTGTCCGCGCGCGCGCAGGTAGCGCAGCACGGCGACCACCTCGGCCTGCCCGAGGGCAGTGCTGCCCTCGGTCTGGTCGGACACGACGATGCGCAGCGCGGGGTAGTCCTGTGCACCGATCGCTGTCAGCGTGACCGCCAGCGCCGCCGGCCGGCCGCAGGTGGGGACGAGGACGTCGATGCGTGGCAGCCCCATTCAGCCGCCTGCCTGCGCCGCGCCGCCGGCCGCCTGCCCGTACAGGTAGGGGTTGAGCGCGGGATCGTTGTACATCTTGAACTGGCGGTAGACCTTGAAATAGGCCTGGCCGCTGCGCGCCTCGCGCAGCAGCTGGTCGAGGCAGGCGGCGAGGTCGTGGCGCTGGGTGATCAGGCGCTGCAGCCGGGCGCTGCACGCCTGCACGTGCGCCTGCCCCGCATCGCTGCGTTCGGTCTGCAGCCGCATGTGGTGGATCTTGAGCGACAGGATCGACAGCCGGTCGATCATCGCGCCGGGCGTCTCGCTCGACAGGCGCGCCCCGGGGACGGGCTCGGCGCAATGGGCAGCTGCGAGGCCGGCCAGCAGCGCTTCGTCGATGGCTTCGACCGCATCGTTGCGCTGCTGGTTGTAGCGGTCGATCAGGCGTTTGCTGGTGGCGATTTCGGCGGCGGGAACGTCGACCCGGCGTGCGCGGTCTTCTTCCTGCCACAGCAGGCAGTTGTAACGGTGGTTGGCGTCGATGGCAGGACAGGCCCCGGGGAGTTCGGCCGCGCGGTGCAGGCTCGGCCAGTCGGCCTGGGCAAGCTCGCCATCGTGGAACTGCGTCACCGCGGCTGCATCGATTGTGCTCGTCATGGCATCTCCGTGATCAAGGGGCTTGTCCGTTGGAGATGGCGCGGCTGGCGAAGTTCGGCCAGTGCCGGGACCGGCTTGGGATAGCGCAAACAAAAAAAACGCAGACGGCGCATGGCGCGGTCTGCGTTGGAAGCCGGCTTGCGCCGTGCGAGGATCGGTGCCGGCCGGGAGCCGGCGGGAGACTTACTTCAGCAGCTTGGTACGGCTTGCAACGAAGGCGATGACCAGGGACAGGCCGCCGACGTAGGCGATGGCTGCCTGCATGCCGACGAAGTGGGCGACGGCGCCGATCACCGGCGGGCCCATCAGGCTGCCGCTGTAGGCCATGCTGGCGACTGCGGCCAGGGCCATCGGACCTTGTGCGCCGGCTGCGCTGAACACGAAGGGGAACAGCAGCGACAGGCCGAGGCCGGCGACCGCGAAACCGGCCAGGGCGACATAGGCGTTCGGGGCCATCACGGCGAAGAACAGGCCGGATGCCGACACCAGCGAGCCGAGGGTGACCAGGCGCTGGGCGCCGAAGCGCACTTTCATCTTGTCGCCGACCATGCGCGACAGCAGCATCATGACCGAGAACGCGGACAGGGCCAGCGGCGCCAGGCCATCCGAGGCGCCGAAGTGCTCTTTCAGGAACACGCCGCTCCAGTCGGCGATGCTGCCTTCCGACATCGAGCCCAGGAAGCCCAGCAGACCCAGCAGTGCCAGCGGACCGCGCGGCAGCGAGAACGACTTCTTCTCGACCTTTTCGACGGAATCGTCGGCGTCCATCATGCTGAAGGCGCCCCACAGGACCAGGGCCAGCGGACCGGCCAGCATCAGGAAGTGGGTGCCCGGAGCGATCTTCATGCTGGCCATCAGGCTGCCCAGGGTGGCGCCCACCAGGCCGCCGGCGCAGGCGAGGCCATGCAGCCTCGACATTTCCGCCTTGCCGGTCGTCTTCTCACGCTTGCTCGCGGCCGAGTTGATGGCGACGTCGAAGGTGCTGGCGGTGATGCCCAGCATCAGGACTGCCAGCATCAGGCGCGGCACGGTCGGCGCCATGCCGATCGACACCAGCACGCACAGGAGGGCCATGCCCGCGATCAGCGCCGACTTGCGGGCGCCGAAGCGGCCCATTAGGAAGGACGAGATCGGGTAAGAGATGACGGCGCCCAGGCCGCCGCACAGCAGGACCATCGACAGTGCCGAGTGGGACACCTGCACGCGCTCGGCCAGGGCCGGGATGCGGCCGGCCCATGAACCCATGATCAGGCCGAACAGGACAAACAGGACTGGCAGTGCGTATTGCTGGGTTTGCGCAAAACTAAAGGAACGCGGAGTAGAAACAGTGGTGTGCATCGGCTTGCGAAGATTGTTAAATTTTTCGGGGAGTTTTTCAAAAGTGCCAGCCAATCCTGATCGGGGAATTATTTACGTCAGGAAGCTGATGGGAGGCAATTCTAAACGCTCGAAAATATTTCTGCTTGCCGTGCGGAAAAAATTTTTATACCGTTGTTTTGTGTCGACGCAAAGATGACAACATCATTGGCAGACCTATACAAAAGCCTGCAAAAGTAAGCATGAAATAGCGAAACAGCGCCTAAATGTAAGCAAATGCTTCAGTCCGCTTGCTCTCGCGCCGGCTACGCCAACGGCCAAAATTAGTTTAAACAAGCCCGCCCGGATTACATTTGGCGCAAATGGAATAAGCGATTAAGCAATTCCATCCTCATTAAACATGCGCCGCCTTTATCGATTATTTCGCCTGACTATTTCCGTTATTCAGAAAATGAATTGTGAAATTGAAGAGCTCTCTTATTAACTGCCAGTTATATCCAGCAATAAGTAAAAGCGCTGTCAGAAAAATAAAAAGCCAGCCTGGCCAGGCCTGATCGGCCCGGCAAGGCTGGCTTCCCCGTCCGGAAAACGAAACGCGTCAGACAAGCTGCAGGTTCACGTCGATATTGCCGCGCGTCGCGTTCGAGTACGGGCAGACGATGTGGGCGCGCTCGACCAGGGTGCGCGCCTCTTCCTCGGGCACGCCCGGCAGGCTGATCTGCAGCGTCACCTCGATGCCGAAGCCGGTCGGGATCGGACCGATGCCGACGCTGCCCTGCACCGACACGTCCGGCGAGATCTTCAGCTTGTCGCGGGCCGCCACGAATTTCATCGCACCGAGGAAGCAGGCCGAGTAGCCGGCAGCGAACAGCTGTTCCGGATTGGTTCCGTCGCCGCCCGCGCCGCCCAGCTCCTTCGGGGTCGACAGTTTGAGGTCGAGTGCCTTGTCGGACGAGACGGCGCGGCCGTCACGGCCGCCGGTGGCGGTGGCGCTTGCACGGTAGAGGACTTTTTCGATTGCCATGATGATGCTCCTTTGCTGTTAGTGGGCAGGGCCCGGCTGTTTTATAGCGATTAAATAGCGCACTACTTAAACAGCGCCGCTGTCGGGTGGATGACCCCCAGCCTCGCTGCCATGGAAAAGATAATACATAGCGCACTATTTAATTGCAAGCGATTTTTCTCCAGCCTGATTGCGAAAGTATGCTTCGTAGCGCAGGATCCTGAAGCACCATCCAGAGACAAGGAGACATCCGATGGACGACACGGTACGTTGGGGCATCCTGGGCACGGGCGGCATCGCGCGCGCATTCGCGCTGGGGCTGAAGCATGCGCCGGGCGCGGTGCTGGCGGCAGTCGGTTCGCGCACGCTCGAGAGCGCGCAGACCTTCGCGCGCGAGCTGGGCATCGAACAGGCCTACGGCTCGTACGAGGCGCTGGCCAGGGCGGACGACGTCGACATCATCTACATCGGCACGCCGCACCCGATGCATGCGCCGAATTCCCTGCTGGCCCTGGGCGGCGGCAAGGCCGTGCTGTGCGAGAAGCCCTTTGCCATCAACCGGCGCGAAGCCGGCGAAGTGGTGGCGCTCGCGCGTGCCAAGAACCTGTTCCTGATGGAGGCGATGTGGACGCGCTTCCTGCCGGCGCTCGCCGACGTCAAACGCATCATGGCATTCGGCGAGATCGGCACCGTCACCCAGGTGCATGCCGATTTCGGCTTCTCGGCCACGCTGGACCCCGAGCACCGGGTCAACAAGCGCGAACTGGGCGGCGGCGCCCTGCTCGACCTCGGCATCTACCCGCTCTCGATCGCCTGCGCCCTGCTGGGCAAGGTGGAGAACGTGCAGGCCCAGGCCATCATGAGCGAGACGGGCGTGGATGCCACCACCGCCTTCACCATGAAGCACCAGGGCGGCACCCTGTCGGTGTGCAGCTGCTCGATCCGCGCGCGTTCGGCCTCGGAACTGATCGTCTCCGGCACCAAGGGCAGCATCCGCATGCACCGCATGTTCCACCTGGCCGAGCGCATCACCGTGGACCTGCAGGACGGTTCCTCGCGCACCATCCCGACGCCTTACCTGGGAAACGGCTACACGCATGAAGCGATCGAGGCCGGACGCTGCCTGCGCGAGGGCCTGATCGAGCATCCCCTCATGACGCACGAGGACACCTTGTCCAACATGGCCCTGCTGGACCGGATCCGCGGGCAGATCGGCCTGCGCTATCCCGCGGACGCCTGAAGCGCGCCGGCCGGCACAGGCCGTTCGCCGATCTGCTGGCGCCACATCGCGTAGTACAGGCCCTTCTGCGCCACCAGCGCGTCGTGCGAGCCGGTTTCGACGACGCGGCCCTTTTCCAGCACGTAGATGGTGTCCGCGTGCATGACGGTCGAGAGCCGGTGCGCGATCAGGATCGTGATCTGGCTGGCGCGCGCCGAGATGTCGCGCACCGTGTTGGTGATCTGCTCTTCGGTCAGCGAATCCAGCGCCGACGTCGCCTCATCGAAAATCAGCAGGCGCGGTTCGCGCACCAGCGCGCGGGCGATCGACAGGCGCTGCTTTTCGCCGCCCGACAGCTTCATGCCGCGCTCGCCGATGACGGTGTCCAGCCCATCCGGCGACTTCTCGACCAGGTTGGCGCACGAGGCCTGCGCCATCGCCGCCATAATCTGTTGGTCGGTCGCATCCGGCTTCACGAACAGCAGGTTGTCGCGGATGGTCCCGGCAAACAAATGGGTCTCCTGCGTGACGAAGCCGATCTGGCGACGCGCCTCGTTGTAGCGCAGGTCCGCGGTCGAAATCTCGTTGTAGTACACCTTGCCGCGCGCCGGCGTGTACAGGCCGACCAGCAGCTTCACCAGGGTCGACTTGCCCGAGCCCGACGGCCCCACGAAGGCCACCGTCTGGCCCAGCGCGGCGCTGAAGGAGATGTCCACCAGCGAATCCTCCTGCGCACCCTTGTGGCGGAAGCCCACCTCGGCGAAGCGGATCTGCTCGAGCGCGCCGATCTCGACGAAGTCCTGCGGGCGCCGCTCGATCGGCTTGTCCATCAGGGTGCGGAAGTTGAGCAGCGAGGCCTCGACCTCGCGGTGCGCCAGGATGATGTTGCCCAGCTCCTGCAGCGGCGCGAAGATGGCTACCGAGATGAACTGCATCGCAATCAGCTCGCCCGTCGACAGCACCTTGCGGAAGATCAGCCACAGCAGCGCGAACAGGATCGCCAGCTTCAACAGGCTCAGCGTGCTGCCCTGCAGGAAGGAAAGCAGCCGGATGCGCTTCACCTTTGCCATCTCGAGCGCGAAGATGCTGTCGGTCTGGGCGCGCAGGCGCCGGATCTCGGTGAAGGTCAGGCCCAGGCTCTTGATCAGTTCGATGTTGCGCAGCGATTCGGTGATGAAGCCGGAGTTGCGGTTGGTCTCGCGCACGATCGAGCGCTGCTGGGTCTTGATCTCGCGGCTCAGCAAGCCGGTGAGTCCGCCCAGCACCAGCACCCCGACCAGGAACACCGGCACCAGCAGCCAGTGCTTGGTCACGGCATACCAGATCAAAAAGGAGACCCCGACCAGTGAAGCAAACACGGTATTGATGAAGGTGTTGATGAAGCGCTCGCTGTCGGCGCGCACCTTCTGCAGCAGCGACAGCGTCTCGCCGCTGCGCAGGTCTTCGAATTCCTGGTACTTCAGGCGCAGCACCTGGCGCAGGCCGTCGTTGAAGATCGCCACGCCCAGCTTCTGCACCACCAGCCGCGTCACGTATTCCTGCAGCGCCTTGGCCAGGCGCGCCAGCAGGGCCACCAGCACGGCCAGGCCCAGCAGGCGCAGCACGCCCGCCACCAGTTCGTCGTCGCTCCTGCCGCCCGGGTGCAGCGCGTAGTCGTCGATGATCATCCCGAAGATGATCGGGTCGACCAGGTTCAGCACCTGTGCCAGGCCCGCCAGCAGCAGCGCCAGCGCGGCAAGCCGCCAGTGCGGGCGCAGGTAATTCCAGAGGATGTGCATGTTTCGCATGCTAGCAAGCCCACCGCCTGCGGCGCGCACGAGCGCTGTGTTTGGCAGAAAACTTGTCGTATTGACCTGAAGTAATGCGTTGCCGTATCCCATGCAAAACAGTAAAGTGGAGCCATTTGCCGCTTTTTTTCCCGGCATGGAGGTTTACGTGAACGACAGTATCCCGCCATCGCGGCTGCTGCTCGCCACGGACTTGTGCGCGCATTGCGACCGCCCACTGGACCGTGCCAAGCAGCTGGCGCTCGAATGGCAATCCGAACTGGTCATCCTGACCGTGCGCGAAGGTCCGCGCACGCCCGACGAGGTGAGCGCCTGGCTCGACCGCGACGCTACCGTGTCCGCGCTCGAACTGGCCGCGCGTCGCGAGCTGCAGGAAGAATTCGCCGGCAGCGGCGTGGCGCCGACCCTGCAGGTGAGGGACGGCGAGGTCGTCGATGCCATCCTGGATACTGCCGGCACCCTGGGCGACGGCGTGGTCGTCACCGGCGCCTCGCGCGACGAAAGCTTCCAGCAGCTGATCTTCGGCTCCACCACCGAGCGCCTGGCGCAGGGTCTGGCCCAGCCGCTGCTGGTGGTGCGCCAGCGCACCCGCGGCGCCTATGCGCGCATCCTGGTCGCGAACGATTTCTCGGACGCCTCGCGGCGTGCGCTGGAGACCGCCGTGCGGCTGTTCCCCGGACGCCGCATCGTCCTGTTCCACGTGCTCGAAGCGCTGGCCGAGCCGGTTGCCGACGCGGTGCCGGAGATGCTGGCGGCCAGCGAGCGCTTCCTCGACGGCTGCGCCCTGCCGCCCGGCGCCCGCCAGCACATCGCGCCCTTCATCGGCCACGGCGGCGTCACCGACACCATTACCCGCTATGCCCACGAACATGCGCTCCAGCTGGTAGTGCTGGGCGTGCGCGAACGCTCGAGCGTGGCGCGTGTATTCATGGGTAGCCGCAGCGACGATTTGCTGCAGCACCTGGCCTGCGACACCCTGCTGGTGCGTGCACCAGAAGGCGGTGTCGATGGCTGAACGACCCGCACCGGCCCCTTGGCTTTCGGAGGACTGACCGCATGCTCCTGCTCCTCCTTTCCCTTCCCTTTGCCGCCGCCCTGGTAGCGGCCTGCATGCCCACCGGATCGCGCCACCGCCCCGCCGCGGTGGCGGCGATCGCCACCGCCGGCGCGCTGCTGCTGGCGATCCTCCAGTTCGGCCGCATCGCCGACGGCGAAGTCCTGCGCAAGCAGATCGACTGGCTGCCCGACTTCGGGCTCGCCCTGGTGCTGCGCATGGACGGCCTGGCCTGGGTCTTCTCCATCATGGTGCTCGGCATCGGCCTGCTGGTATTGCTCTATGCGCGCTACTACATGTCGCGGCGCGACCCGGTGCCGCGCTTCTATGCCTACATCATGGCCTTCATGGGGGCCATGCTCGGCGTGGTCCTGTCCGGCAACCTGATCCAGCTGGTGGTGTTCTGGGAACTCACCAGCGTCACCTCCTTCCTCCTGATCGGCTACTGGCAGGAGCGCAACGACGCCCGCCGCGGCGCGCGCATGGCCTTTACCGTCACCACCATCGGCGGCCTGTGCCTGCTGGCGGGGGTGCTGCTGCTCGGGCACATGGCCGGCAGCTACGAGCTGCAGACCGTGCTGGGGGCCGGCAATGCGATCCGCGCCCACGACTGGTACGTGCCGGCCCTGGTGCTGGTGGCGCTCGGCGCGCTGACCAAGAGCGCCCAGTTCCCCTTCCACTTCTGGCTGCCGCATGCGATGGCGGCGCCCACGCCGGTGTCGGCCTACCTGCACTCGGCCACGATGGTCAAGGCCGGGGTATTCCTCCTGATGCGCCTGTGGCCGGCCCTGGCCGGCACCGAGGAATGGACCTGGATCCTCGGCAGCGCCGGGGTCTTCACCCTCCTGATCGGTTCCTTCTTCGCGATCTTCCAGCACGACATGAAGGGCCTGCTGGCCTACTCGACCATCAGCCACCTGGGCCTGATCACGGTCCTGATGAGCATCGGCACGCCGCTGTCGGTCGTGGCCGCGATCTTCCACACCATGAACCACGCGGTCTTCAAGGCCTCGCTGTTCATGGCGGTCGGCATCGTCGACCACGAGAGCGGCACCCGCGACATGCGCGTGCTGCGCGGCCTGAGGCGCGCCATGCCGCACACGGCGGCGCTGGCGATCGTGGCCAGTGCCGCGATGGCCGGCGTGCCGCTGATGAACGGTTTCCTGTCGAAGGAGATGTTCTTCGCCGAGACCATGATCGTGGGCGGCACCGAGAACTGGTGGATGTCGGTCGCGGCGGTGCTGATGGGGCTGTTCAGCGTGATCTACTCGCTGCGCTTCATCAGCGTGTTCTTCGGCCCGCTCGCACGCGACCTGCCGGAAGAACCGCACGAACCGCCGCGCTGGATGCGTCTGCCGATCGAACTGCTGGTGCTGCTGTGCATCGCAGTCGGCGTGATGCCCGAACGGGTGGTGGGCGACGTGCTCGCGGTGGCGGCCGGCTCGGTGCTGGGGCCGACCCTGCCCGAGTACAGCCTGGCGATCTGGCACGGCGTCAACCTGCCGCTCGTGATGAGCGTGATGGCCCTGGTGGGCGGCGCGCTGTGCTACATGCTGCTGCGTAACCACTTCGGCCTGCACGGACGCGACCGGGTGCCGGTGCTGCACCGCGTGAAGGGCGCCCAGCTGTACGAGAACGTCATGCTCGGCCTGTCCCAGGGCGCCTCCTGGGTGCTGAAGGTCGCCGGCACCCGGCGCCTGCAGCCGCAGCTGCTGGTGCTGGTGGCGGCAATGGTCGCCGTGCCGCTGCTGCTGGCGCGCCCGGTGCACGACCTGGCGGCGCCCGCGCTCGACAAGCTCGATCCGCTGTTCGCCCTGCTCTGGCTGATCGGCGCCGGCTGCGCCGTGGCCGCGGCCTGGAAAGCCAAGTACCACCGCCTGGCGGCGCTGGCCCTGGCCGGCGGCACCGGCATGGTGACGGCCGTGACCTTCCTGTGGCTGTCGGCGCCCGACCTGGCGCTGACCCAGCTGATGGTCGAGACCGTGACCACGGTGCTGATCCTGCTCGGCCTGCGCTGGCTGCCGCCGCGCTTCCGGCCGGCCCACCTGGCCGAACGCATCCCACCCAGCGCCTGGCTGCGGCGCTCGCGCGATTCGCTGGTGGCCGTCGCCGGCGGCCTCGGCCTGGCCGCGGCCAGCTATGCGGTGCTGACCCGCCCCGGCGACTCCACCCTGCGCGACTTCTTCGTGCTGCGCGCCCTGCCCGAGGGCGGCGGTTCCAACGTGGTCAACGTGCTGCTGGTGGACTTCCGCGGCTTCGACACGATGGGCGAGATCACCGTGCTGTCGGCGGTGGCGCTGACCGTGTACGCGCTGCTGCGCCGCTTCCGTCCGGCGCCGGAAAGCATCGCCATCCCGGTGCAGCAGGCCAGCGACGTCGACCCGGCCGTGCGCCAGAAACCGGCCGAGCAGGCCGCCCCCGGCGGCTACCTGATGATTCCGGCCGTGTACCTGCGCTTCCTGCTGCCGGTGATGGGCGTGATCGCGGTGTACTTCTTCATGCGCGGGCACAACCTGCCGGGCGGCGGCTTCGTCGCCGGCCTGATCTTCGCCACCGCCCTGATCGTGCAGTACATGGTGGCCGGCACCGACTGGGTCGAGTCGCACCTGCGCCTGCGCCCGCACCGCTGGATCGGCTGGGGCCTGGTGACGGCCTGCGCCACCGGCATCGGGGCCTGGCTGTTCGGCTATCCCTTCCTGACCAGCCACACCGCCCACCTCACCCTGCCGCTGCTGGGCGAACTGCACGTGCCCTCGGCCTTCGTGTTCGACCTCGGCGTGTTCCTGGTGGTGGTCGGCACCACCATGCTGATCCTGGTGGCGCTGGCCCACCAGTCGCTGCGCAGCCGCCGCGCCCCACCCGGCGCCGCGCGCAGCGGCGCCATCCCACCTGCCAAGGAGATCCAGTAATGGAAGCCGTGCTCTCGCTCGCCATTGGCATCGTATTCGGCGCCGGCATCTGGCTGGTGCTGCGCCCGCGCAGCTTCCAGGTGCTGGTCGGCCTGATGCTGATGTCCTATGCCGTCAACCTGTTCATCTTCGCCATGGGCCGCCTGGCCGTGGACCGCCCACCCTTCACGCCGGCCGGCACGGTGCCCGATCCCGCGGCCCTGGCCGACCCGGTGCCGCAGGCGCTGGTGCTGACCGCCATCGTGATCGGCTTCGCCACCACCGCGCTCTACCTGGTGGTGATGATCGGTGCGCGCGGCCTGACCGGCACCGACCACGTCGACGGCGAGGAGCCGGAAGCATGATGGAGTTCCTCACCCTCGACTGGTCGCGCCACTTGGTGATCCTTCCGGTGCTGCTGCCGCTGCTGTGCGGGGCGCTGCTGGCCACCCTCACCCAGGGACGGCACCGCCTGAAATTCGCGGTCGCCTACATCAGCGTGCTGGCGCTGCTGGCCAATGCGCTGGCGCTGGCCTGGCTGGCCGACGGCAGCTGGCCGGGCGGCGTCCAGGTCTACCTGGCCGCCAACTGGTCCGCGCCCTTCGGCATCGCGCTGGTGGCCGACCGGCTGTCGGCGCTGATGCTGGTGCTGACCGCGCTGCTGGGGCTGGCAGCCCTGCACTATGCCCAGCCGCGCTGGAGCCGGATCGGCGTGCACTTCCACTCCCTGTTCCAGTTCCTGCTGATGGGGATCAACGGCGCCTTCCTGACCAACGACCTGTTCAACCTGTTCGTGTTCTTCGAAGTCATGCTGGCATCGTCCTACGGCCTGGTCCTGCATGGCTACAACGTGGCGCGGCTGCGTGCCAGCATGCAGTACATCGCCGTCAACCTGGTGGCCTCGCTGCTGTTCCTGATCGGCGTGGCGATGATCTACGCGGTCACCGGCACCCTCAACATGGCCGACCTGGCCGGCCGCGTGCCCGGCCTGGCGAGCACGGACGCCGGCCTGCTTCAGGCCGGGGTGGCGGTGCTGGCGCTGGCCTTCCTGGCCAAGAGCGCCATGTGGCCGCTCGGCTTCTGGCTGCCCACCACCTATGCGGCGGCCTCGCCGCCGGTGGCGGTGATGCTGGCCCTGATGACCAAGGTCGGCGCCTATGTGGTGCTGCGCATCTGGCTGATGGTGTTTTCGGACAGCGCCGGCGAACTGTCGCGCTACGGCTACGACGCCCTGCTGTGGGGCGGCATGGCGACCATCGTGTTCGGCGCCGCCGGCATGCTGGCCACCGATACCGCCGGGCGCATGGCGGGCTACGCGGCGATCATCTCCTCGGGCACGCTGCTGTCGGTGATCGGCTATGGCCAGCCGCTGCTGGTGACGGCCGGCCTATACTACTACCTCGCCTCGACCCTGGCGATCGCCGCCTTCGTGCTGCTGATCGAACTGTTCGACCGCATCCGCACGCCCGGCGCCGCGATGCTGGCGCTGACCATGGAAGCCTTCGCGGTCGAGGATGCCCCGGCCGAGCCGAAGGGCCGCGGCGTGCCGGCGGCGATGGCCTTCCTGTCGCTGGCCTTCCTGGCTTGCGCCTTGATCATCGCGGGCCTGCCGCCGCTGTCCGGCTTCGTCGCCAAGTTCGGCATGTTCCACGCCCTGATCAACCCGGGCCCGGGCGTCGCCCCGATCGGCGTCGCCGGCTGGACCCTGATGGCCCTGGTGTTCGGCTCCGGGCTGATCGCGATCGTGTCGCTGATGCGCTTCGGGGTGCGCACCTTCTGGGCGTCGGAAGTCCTCGCGCCGCCCGCCCTGCATCCCTCGGAGGCGCTGCCGGTGGCCGGCCTGCTGCTGGCATCGGTACTGATGACGGTCCAGGCGCAGCCGCTGTTCGCCTACCTGGCGCGCGCCAGCGCGGACATTCACCGGCCGGCCCTGTACATCGATGCGGTGCGCAGCGCGCCTTCGCTGCCCGGCCCGACCTCGGTCAAGGAGGCGCCATGATGCGCTGGCTTCCCTACCCGGTGGTATCGCTCGGACTGTGCGTCCTGTGGCTGCTGCTGAACCAGACGGTCGACCCGGCCAACCTGCTGTTCGGCGCGCTGCTGGGCATCGCGGTGCCTCTGCTGACCCGCCGCCTGCAGCCTTTCGGCTACCCGCGCATGCGCGCGCCGCTCACCTTCGTGCGCCTGATGGGGATGGCGGCCGTGGAAGTGGTGCGCTCCTGCTTCAACGTCTGCCGCATCATCCTGTTCCGCGACTACCAGACCGTGAAGGCGCAATTCATGCGGATACCGCTGGACCTGCGCGACCCGTATGGCCTGGCGATGCTGTCCTGCCTGATCAACATGACGCCGGGAACAGTGTGGGTGGAAATTTTGCCCGAGGGTTATGAGCTGTCGCTGCACGTGTTCGACCTGCACGACGAGCAATGGTGGATCGATACCATCAAGACCCGCTACGAACAGCCGCTGATCGAGATCTTCGAAGGCGGCGCAACCCAACCGGAGGACAAGGATGGAAACCCTGCTTGAACTGGCGGTCGGCTATGCCCTGGTGTGCACGCTGGTCGCCATGGGCCTGTGCGCGCTGCGCCTGCTGATCGGCCCCTCGGCGCACGACCGCGTGCTGGCCCTCGATACCCTGTGGATGGCCGGCATGCTGCTGGCCCTGGTGCTGGGCATCCGCTTCGGCACCCAGGTCTATTTCGAGGTGGCGATCCTGATCGCGCTGCTGGGCTTCGTATCGACGGTGGCGATGGCGAAGTTCCTGATGCGCGGGGAGATCATCGAATGAGCGGGCTCGAATACCTGCCGGGCTGGGCGACCGTGCCGGTGGCCGTGCTGCTGGTGCTGGGCGCGAGCATCGTCCTGATCGGCGCCCTCGGCCTGCTGCGCCTGCCCACCTTCTACCAGCGCATCCACGGCCCGGCCATCACCATCACCCTGGGCGCCGGCTGCCTGCTGCTGGCCTCGATGCTGTACTTCACCGTGGCGCAGTCGCGCCTGGTGATCCACGAGATCATCATCGCCGTCTTCCTCCTGATGACGGCGCCGGTGGTGTCGATGATGATCATGCGGGCCGCCGTGTACCGCGATCTGCGGGCGCGCAAGCAGGATGCCGGGGCGACCGAGGGCGACGTGTACGTCATTCCCGAGGAAGCCGACAAGGGCATCCCCGGCCAGCCGGACTGAGTCACGCCTTCAGGAACTCCAGCATCAGGGTATTCAGGCGCGCGGCATGGATCGCGGCGAAACCGTGCGGCGCGCCCTTCACGACCTCGAGGCGGCTGCCGGCGACCATGGCGTGCGAGCGCTGGCCCGACACTTCGAGCGGGACGATGTGGTCGGCGTCGCCATGGACGACCAGGGTCGGGATGTCGAATTTGGCCAGGTCGGCGCGGAAATCGGTGCCGCCGAACGCATTGATGCATTGCTCGGTCGCCAGTGGCGACGCTTCCCACGCGATCCACTTGCTGAAGGCGACCAGTTCCTGGCCGTCCTTGCCGTCCTTGTCCAGGTTATAGAAGTTGTAGAAGAAATCGCCCAGGAATGCGATGCGGTCGTTCCTGACCGCTTCCAGCATGCCGTCGAAGACCGACTTGTCCACGCCTTCGGGATTGTCGCCGGTCTTGAGCAGGAAGGGCGGCACGGCGCCCAGCAGCATGGCTTTCGAGACCCGTTCGCTGCCGTAGCGGCCAATGTAGCGCGCCACCTCGCCACCGCCCATCGAGAAACCGGCCAGGACCGCGTCGCGCAGGTCGAGCTGGGTCATCAGCGCATCGAGGTCGGCCGCGAAGGTATCGTAGTCGTAGCCGCCTGTCGGCCGGCCCGACTGCCCGAAGCCGCGGCGGTCGTAGGCGATCGCGCGGTAGCCGTTTTCCGCCAGGGCAGCGATCTGCGATTCCCACATGCGGTGGCTGAGCGGCCACCCATGGATCAGGACGACAGGCTGTCCCTGTCCCTGTTCATAGTAGTAGAGCTCGGTCGGATTGGCGCCGGAAGTCTGGATGCGTGGCATGGCTTTCCTTTCGAAGGGAGTACGTCGGTGGGAACTGCTCGACCGACAAGTGTATGCGCTCGCCTCCAACCGGCACGCACGCTTCGGGCAAGAAAAAACCCCGCAGCGCGGAGCGTGCGGGGTCTCTGGGCAGGCGCCGGCTTGCTGGTGCCGGACGCGCGGGTGAAGCGCTCAGAACGGGATGTCGTCATCCATGTCCGAGAAGTTCGGCGCCGGGCGCTGCGGCTGCGGACGGGCGGCCGGTGCCGGCGGGGCCTGGCGCGGTGCCGGACGCTGCTGCGGCTCGTAGCCGCCGTCATCCATGCCGCCGCCCATGCTGTCGCCACCGCCCATGCCCTGACGGCCGCCCAGCATCTGCATGTTCTCGGCGATGATGTCGGTCGCGTAGCGCTCGATGCCGTCCTTGTCGGTGTACTTGCGGGTCTGCAGGCGGCCTTCGACGTAGACCGAGGAGCCCTTCTTGAGGTACTGGCCCACGATCTCGGCCAGGCGGCCGAAGAACGAGATGCGGTGCCATTCGGTCAGTTCCTTCTGTTCGCCGGTCTGGCGGTCCTTCGACTTGTACGAGGTGGCGACCGCGATGTTCGCGATTGCGTCGCCGCTCGGCATGTAGCGGATTTCCGGGTCGCGGCCGAGGTTGCCGACGATGATGACCTTGTTGACTGATGCCATGTTGATACTCCAATGAGTTTTGTAGAGCCCTGACTCTGCGTGATTTCCAAGCGTCAGGGAACGTAGTGCTGCAGCCAACTATTATGGGGCCGATGAGCAGCGAAAAAAAGAGATTTTTTACGTCCCTCGCACGCACACGATTGAGCCGGATTGCCAACTTCCGATACGGACTTGACCCGCCCTTCAAGAAAAATATTGGACTTCTGGCCGCTTTGTCATTGAAGAGACCGCGAACCGGCCCACATACCCCTCACCCCGGCTTTCTGAGGCTGCCTTCCTATGCCAAATGGTCAAGGAAACGTATCCCAGCGGCACAAAACTGCTGGATGCATGTACAGCACTTCGAAAAAACAGCTACACTACTAGGTTCTCCCTGATTGGCCCGCTCACCGCGACAGTCCTTCGTGCGCCGGCCCTGCAAACTTTATTGAAAGCCTGCAAAAAAAAACCAATGGAAGAAATTCGCATCCGCGGCGCACGCACGCACAACCTGAAGAACATCAACCTCGACCTTCCGCGCAACAAGCTGATCGTCATTACGGGCCTGTCGGGTTCGGGCAAGTCCTCGCTCGCCTTCGACACCCTGTATGCGGAAGGCCAGCGCCGCTACGTCGAGTCGCTGTCGGCCTATGCGCGCCAGTTCCTGCAGCTGATGGAAAAGCCGGACGTCGACCTGATCGAAGGCCTGTCGCCGGCGATCTCGATCGAGCAGAAGGCGACTTCGCACAACCCGCGTTCGACCGTCGGCACCGTCACCGAAATCCACGACTACCTGCGCCTGCTGTACGCGCGCGTCGGCACCCCCTACTGCCCGCAGCACCCGCACGAGCCGCTGGCGGCCCAGACGGTATCGCAGATGGTCGATGCGGTGCTGGCCATGCCGGAAGGCACCAAGCTGATGATCCTGGCCCCTGTCGTGGCGGGCCGCAAGGGCGAGCACGGCGACCTGTTCCAGGCCATGCAGGCCCAGGGCTTCGTGCGCTTCCGCGTCGCCAGCGGCGTCAACGCGGCGAAGATCTACGAGATCGACGAGCTGCCCAAGCTCAAGAAGACCGAGAAGCACAGCATCGACGTCGTGATCGACCGCGTCAAGGTCAATCCGGAGATCAAGCAGCGCCTCGCCGAAAGCTTCGAGACCGCGCTGCGCCTGGCCGACGGCCGCGCCGTAGCCTATGAAATGGAAACCGAGAAGGAAACCGTCTTTTCGAACAAGTTCGCGTGTAATGTCTGCGGCTATTCGCTGCAGGAGCTCGAGCCGCGCCTGTTCTCCTTCAACAACCCGATGGGCGCCTGCCAGGAGTGCGACGGCCTCGGCCACATCGAGTTCTTCGATCCGAAGCGCATCGTCGCCTTCCCGCACCTGTCGCTGGCGTCCGGCGCCGTGAAGGGCTGGGACCGCCGCAACCAGTTCTACTTCCAGATGCTGCAGAGCCTGGCGGCGCACTACGACTTCGACCTCGACAAGCCTTTCGAGACCCTGCCGAAAGCGGCGCAGGAAGCCGTGCTGCATGGCTCGGGCAAGACCGCGATCCCGTTCAGCTACGTCAACGAGCGTGGCCGCACCGTGATCCGCGAGCACACCTTCGAAGGCGTGGTCAACAACCTGCAGCGGCGCTACCGCGAGACCGACTCGATGGCGGTCAAGGAAGAGCTGGCGAAGTTCATCAACGAGAAGAAATGCCCGGCCTGCGAAGGCGCGCGCCTGCGCACCGAAGCGCGCTTCGTGAAAATCGGCCAGGGCGCCCAGCAGCGCGCGATTTATGAAGTCTCCGACAAGCCGCTGCGCGACACCCTCGCCTTCTTCGAGACCCTGGAGCTGAGCGGCGCGAAAAAAGATATTGCCGAGCGCGTCATCAAGGAAATCACGGCGCGCCTGAAGTTCCTGAACAACGTCGGCCTGGACTACCTGTCGCTCGACCGCAGCGCGGACACGCTCTCCGGCGGCGAAGCCCAGCGCATCCGCCTGGCCTCGCAGATCGGCTCCGGCCTGACCGGCGTGATGTACGTGCTGGACGAGCCCTCGATCGGCCTGCACCAGCGCGACAACGACCGCCTGATCGCGACGCTGAAGCACTTGCGCGACATCGGCAACAGCGTGCTGGTGGTGGAGCACGACGAGGATGCGATCCGTACCGCCGACTACATCGTCGACATGGGCCCGGGCGCGGGCGTGCATGGCGGCGCGGTGATCGCGGCCGGCTCGCTGCCGGAGATCATGCAGAGCGAGCATTCGCTCACCGCGCAGTACCTGGACGGCCGCCGCAAGATCGAGGTGCCGAAGAAGCGCACCAAGATGGATCCGGCGCGCCAGCTGGTGATTACTGGCGCCAAGGGCAACAACCTCAAGAACGTCTCGCTGACCCTGCCGGTGGGCCTGATGACCTGCGTGACGGGCGTCTCGGGTTCGGGCAAGTCGACCCTGATCAACGACACCCTGTACCCGGCCCTGTCGCGCCACCTGTACGGTTCGCAGACCGAGCCGGCGGAGCACGATGCGATCCACGGCCTGGAACACTTCGACAAGGTGATCTCGGTCGACCAGGCGCCGATCGGCCGTACTCCGCGTTCGAACCCGGCGACCTATACCGGCGTGTTCACGCCGATCCGCGACCTGTTCGCCACCGTGCCGACCGCGAAGGAACGCGGCTACTCGGCGGGCCGCTTCTCCTTCAACGTGAAGGGCGGCCGCTGCGAAGCCTGCCAGGGCGACGGCGTGATCAAGGTCGAGATGCACTTCCTGCCGGACGTGTACGTGCCTTGCGACGTCTGCCACGGCAAGCGCTACAACCGCGAGACGCTGGAAGTGCAGTACAAGGGCAAGAACATCACTGAAGTGCTGGAGATGACGGTCGAGGACGCGCACGAGTTCTTCAAGCCGGTGCCGGTGATCGCGCGCAAGCTCCAGACCTTGCTGGATGTCGGTCTCGGCTACATCAAGCTGGGCCAGAGCGCGACCACGCTGTCGGGCGGCGAGGCGCAGCGCGTGAAGCTGTCGCTGGAGCTGTCCAAGCGCGATACCGGACGTACCCTGTACATCCTCGACGAGCCGACCACCGGCCTGCACTTCGCCGACATCGACCTGCTGCTGAAGGTGATCCACCGCCTGCGCGACCAGGGCAATACCCTGGCGATCATCGAACACAACCTCGACGTGATCAAGACCGCGGACTGGATCGTCGACCTGGGGCCGGAAGGCGGCGCCGGCGGCGGCACGATCGTCGCGAACGGCACGCCGGAAGAGGTGGCGAAGAACAAGGCGAGCGTGACCGGCAAATATTTGAAGCCGTTGTTAAAGGCTTGAGTCGACGTTGATATCGTTCGCAGCCGACAGCCGTAAAACCGTCGTACGCGCCACTGGCGCCTACGACTTCCGGCGAAGGCCGGAACCTAAGTTTGCATGCTAACCAGTAGCTTTCACCGCAGCTGGTACGCAAAGGAATTGGATTCCGGCCTTCGCCGGAATGACGTGCGGAAGGCGCGGGCCGTAAAGTAAACAGGGGTAGCGCCGCCAGGCACTGCCCCTGTTCTTTTATGCGCGGCCCGCTACTCCCTGCTTCGCTCCCTCTCCGACTCGCTCTTGGTGTCCTTGCCCGACGAGGTCGACCCCTTGGTCCCGCTGCCGCCCATGGCGGCCGCGCCGCCACCGCTCGATGCATTCGCCAGCGCCTGACGCAGCATGTCGGCCTGCGGATTCTTCACCTTGCCGCTCAGGACGTCGCGCGCCGCCACCTGGCGCCGGTAGTAGGCCGAGGTCTCGTCTTCGTCGTAGTCGATATCCGTGATGTTGAGGGCCGCGCCGCCGAACAGGCCTTCGGTGTCGGCCCAGGCCGTGATGTTGCCCCAACCGGCCGAGCCTTCGCCCTTCTTCGACCAGTCGACCAGCGTCAGGCCGGCGTCGGCCCCCAGCGAGAACTTGTTGTTCTGCATGAAGCTGTTGAGGGCTTTCTGGTCGTTGAGCACGAAGGCGATGGCGCCGGCTTCGGCCCCCGCCTGCAGGCCGGCGGTGATGCCGCCCATGTTGTAGAAGGCCGGGTTGCTCCAGGTATTCCCGTTGCGCACCAGGAGCACGCCGGCGCCGCCGCGCGCGCCGACTCCCAGGGCCGCTTCGCCATACTTGGGCACGACGAACACGCCCTTCGCGCGCTGCAGCAGTGATTTCATCTCCGGCGTGGCCTGCATCCGATGCACGACCCGGATGGCGCTGTTGACGTGCTCGTTCGCGTCCTTCATCTCTTCCTTGTGGCGGGCCGTGCCCGGGGTGGCGGCTTCCTTGGCCGAACCGACCTGGGCAAGGGCGGCCCCGGCCGTTCCAGCCAGCAGCACGGCAAACGATGTCAGGACGAGGTGCTTTCTGCTTGCTTTCATGATTTCTTCCTCCTTGGTGGGCGTTGAAACAACGAAAAGCCTGCTATTGCTCAGCCTGTGCCTTGCGGCGAATGTCCATCCAGACGCAGGTCGCCGAACAGCTGAGACCGGCCGAGGTGGGATCGCTCAGGTTGTATGCCCAGCGTTCTTGCGCCCCCTGGTAAGCGATCTGGCACAAGCCCTGTGCCGGCGTGTGCACGGCGGAAAGGAAACAGGCTTTCGCATCCGTCGAATCGGGAATCTGCTTCCACGCGCCGTTGGTGGATTCTTTCAGGGGCACCTGGCGCACATTGGTGGTCACGAGTTCCAGCTGGTCGACGGTCTGCAGAAGCAGTTGCTGCTTGGTCTTTTCTGTGTGCTGCCTGACCCGTTCGGCCTCCGATGTGATCTGTCCCTGCACGCAGGTCAGGGCGGCCTGGACATCCCCGATTTTTTCGATCTTGTTGATTCGCGCCTGGCAATCCTCCTGTGCAGCGACACCGGATGCCGACACCGCCAAAACGCACACCAGCACACTCGTCCTCATGCGGAACTTCATTGGCCACCTCCATCGTTATTGGTCACGGAACACACAATTCGCGCTTCTTTCGCTGATCTCGGGGCTATTGCAGTTGTCGGCCGGGGCGGGAGACGCCGGCTTGGCTGTCGGCTGGGCCTTGCGTGCAGCCGGGGTGGCTGGCCTGGCTTCCCGCGGTTTCTGTTGAGCGTCCTGGCGCGGTTTGGCCCCGTCGCCGGATCCGGAAGCGATGCGTGGAGCCGGGTCGGCAGGTTTGGCAGGCTCCGGGGTAGGCACTGCCCCTGGCGCAGGCAGCGGCGCCTTGTCCGGATCGGCGGCTGGCGCTGCCGTGGTCCCGGAGGCGGATGGCATCGACGGCCCGGGTGTGGCCGCCGTGGACGGCGTGCTGTCCGCTGAAGGCCACAGCGTCACGACACCGATCACGACAGCCAGCGCTGCGGCCAGCCCCGCTGCCAGCAGGCCCTTGCGTGAGCGTCCGGGTGGCGCGGCCTGGGCCGGCGTCTCCTCCCGGGCCGGTGGAAATGACTGCGGCCAGCCCTGGTCATGCGTGACGCCCGGCTGGACCGGAGTCGGCTCCGGTTCGAATATGAATGTCGGCGGGCCTTCCTCCGGCCCGACGGGCGACGGGGTGGGCTGCACCTCCGGGAGCGGCTCGCGCCTGGAAGGTGGCGTGCGCCGTTTCGGCGCCGGCTTCGGCGCAAGCAGGTTTTCCGCTGGCTCGGGTGCGGCTTCGGCCGGCGGCATGGCATCGTTCGCCCCGGGCTTCGGCACCGTGTGCAGCTCCGCCTGGCCGGGCGCGGGTGCGGGCGGCGAGGCGGCCTTCTCGGCCGGGACTTCGCGCGGGGCAGCTTGCCCGGCCGCCCCCGGGTCGGCCGGCGGAACGGTTTCGCCTGCCGGGGCCGGCGGCGGGAGGTCCGGTTTCGCCGGCGGCGGATTCTCCTTGACCCGCGTCGTCCTCGGCTTTTTTCTCGTTCCAGGGGCGAGGTCCGCCTGCAGCGGCATGGCGCCCTGCTGCGACTGGGTCTCTCTGGCCTCTTTCTGCTCGTTCAGGGCGGGTGCGACGCGCGATGGGCGCGTGCCGGTCTTCGCCGCGGGCTCCTTCGGCTTTTTCTGTGCGGTGGCGCTTGCTGCCGGGCTTGTTGCCGGGTTTGCTGCCGGCTGAAACAGCTGGCCGCTGAGGGCGCGCATGTACAGCACCGGCGTGCCCCATTCGATCGGGTGGCCGTTGGCCTGCATGCGCAGCCTGGCTTCGGTCAGGGAAGTGTCGACAGCGCCGATCTCGATCAGGTCCCGATAAAAGTAGCGGGTAAAAATGAGTGCGGCGTCATCCGTGATCGACGCCTGCATCGCCACCACGGCCGGCACGCCCTGCCTCAGGAATCCTTGTGCCAGTCCCGAAAAAGGCACGTCCTCGGTGATGGCGCCGGAGCAGGCGTTCAGGACGATGAGCCGCGGCAAGGCTCCGATCGGAAACGCGGCGCGCAGGTGGGTGGCCTCCATTTCCAGGCCCTTGCCGGACTCCTGCTCGAGCACCAGCGCCCCCGGTACCCCGTGCCCCACGAAATGGAAGATATGGGCGCCGTAATGCCGGAGCGAATCGCGCAGGTTGTCGAAGGTGCAGCGGCCGGGTACCCGGCGCAGGTCGAGCTGGCCGGCGGCAACCGACGGCCCCAGGGCGTGACGCAGGATGTCCCATTCGCGTGCGATGTCGAGGCGCGGATGATCGGTCGGCGCGGACAATGCCACCAGGACCCGCAAGGGTCCCTCCACCGTGATCGGCGGGATCGGTTGCGCAACCGGGAGGTAACGGACAAGGGGGGTGTGTTCCCTGACTGCCAGGAATTCCCTGCTTTCGGTGTCGAACAGGAACTCCCACGGCCTGACGTGGAGTTCGCTGTCTTCGGGCAGCCGCAGGCGGACGCGCAGTCCTTTCCCGGAACGGAATGCGCTATCCAGCGAAGACCGGAACAGGTGTTCGATGTCACCGGAAAACACCGCCTCGAACAGGCGCCCGCCGAAGTCCTCGATCGTGCTCGCCGGGCTCGAGCGGCCACGGCGTTGCCTCAGCCCGCCGTAGATTTCCGCCAGCATCGCGTTTTCTTCTTCGGCGTCGAAGGGCCACTTCACGTCGACGAAGGGACAGTCGCCCTGGGGCGACTCGAGCACCCTCGCACACAGCCGGTCCCCTCCATGCGGGCTGATGACTTCCAAATCGAAGTTCTGATAAATCATCGCAACCCCACTGCGGTCCAGGAAAAACGGCACCCACGCGCCTGCTCTGGGGTACGGTAAGTCTTAGACAGCACCGCGCGCAGAATGTGCGCGTCCGGGGTGTACCCGGCTTATTTCGGCTTCCAGACAAGCCTGATCTTGAGCGTTGCCTCACTGGAGCTCTTGGCAATATATGCATCGAGTCCGGCCTTGAACACCAGGCCGAACTCGACATCGACGGAGTCCGGCAACACATCCAGGCCGCCGCAGGTCTCCATCGTCGCTTCGGCAACAGGACGGATGACCGACAGCGCATCCACCAGGGACTTGCCGACCTTTTCCGTGACCTGGGCGACAGCGGCACCGCGCACCACGCCTCCTGCAGCAGCTTCCTGCGATTCGACGACCACTGTGCCACCCGGCACATTGAACTCAATAAGCTTGTTCATGGAAATCCCCCTTCCAAATGAAAAAAGGGATGGGCGTCTGCCCATCCCTTCCTGCTTATGTCTTGCCAGAGCGCCTTATGCCGCCAGCTGCTTCTCCAGCTTGGCCTTGGTGTCGACCAGCTCCTGCGGCAGGTGGTAGGCCAGCTTTTCGAACAGCTCGCTGTGCAGCTTCAGCTCTTCGTTCCAGGCGTCCTTGTCGATCGAGGTGATCTGGGTGAACTGCTGCTCGGTGAAGTCCACGCCTTCCCAGTTCAGGTCGCCGTAGTTCGGCGAAGTGCCGAACAGGTGCTGCTGGCCGCCCTGGGCGCCGCCTTCGGCGCGGTCCAGGATCCACTTCAGCACGCGCATGTTGTCGCCGTAGCCCGGCCACACGAAGCCGCCGTTCTCGTCGGTGCGGAACCAGTTGACGCAGAAGATCTTCGGCGCGGTGCCCTGCGCTTCGATTTTCTTGCCGAGGTTCAGCCAGTGCTGGAAGTAGTCGCTCATGTTGTAGCCCATGAACGGCAGCATCGCGAACGGATCGCGGCGCACCACGCCCATCTGGCCGGCGGCGGCGGCGGTGGTTTCCGAGCCCATGGTGGCGGCCATGTAGACGCCTTCCACCCAGTTGTTGGCTTCGGTCACCAGCGGCACGGTGGTCGAGCGGCGGCCGCCGAAGATGAAGGCCGAGATCGGCACGCCGGCCGGGTCGTCCCAGGCAGCGTCGATCACCGGGTTCTGGGTGGCGGCGACGGTGAAGCGCGCGTTCGGGTGGGCGGCCTTGGTGCCGGACGCCGGGGTCCAGTCCTTGCCCTGCCAGTCGATCAGGTGATCCGGCGCCTGCTTGCTCATGCCTTCCCACCACACGTCGCCGTCGTCGGTCAGCGCCACGTTGGTGAAGATGACGTTCTCGCGCAGCGAGGCCATGCAGTTCGGGTTGGTCTTGTCGTTGGTGCCCGGGGCCACACCGAAATAGCCTGCTTCCGGGTTGATGGCGTACAGCTTGCCGTCCGCGCCCGGCTTGATCCAGGCGATGTCGTCACCGATGGTGGTGACCTTCCAGCCGTCGAAGGCCTTCGGCGGGATCAGCATGGCGAAGTTGGTCTTGCCGCAGGCCGAGGGGAAGGCGGCCGCGACGTATTTCTTGTCGCCTTGCGGCGATTCGACGCCCAGGATCAGCATGTGCTCGGCCAGCCAGCCGGTGCCGCCCTGCTGCGCTTCCTGATAGCCCATGTTGGAGGCGATGCGCAGGGCGAAGCACTTCTTGCCCAGCAGCGCGTTGCCGCCGTAGCCCGAGCCGAAGGACCAGATCTCGCGGGTTTCCGGGTAGTGGACGATGTACTTGGTGGCGTTGCACGGCCACGGCACGTCCTTCTGGCCGGCGGCCAGCGGCATGCCGACGGTGTGCACGCAGGGCACGAACTCGCCGTCTGCGCCCAGCACGTCGAACACGGCCTTGCCCATGCGCGTCATGATGCGCATGTTGACGGCGACGTAAGGCGAGTCGGACAGTTCGACGCCGATGTGGGCGATCGGCGAGCCCAGCGGGCCCATCGAGAACGGCACCACGTACAGCGTGCGGCCGGCCATGCA